>Ga0310125_10000363_pt1 | contig 21101 bp, 21 predicted proteins | sample CB11b_Tmax_Bot8__FD_203508 | JGI IMG/M metagenome (GOLD analysis project Ga0310125, IMG submission 203508) | Marine microbial communities from Western Arctic Ocean, Canada - CB11b_Tmax_Bot8 | ecosystem: Environmental > Aquatic > Marine > Oceanic | place: Canada: Western Arctic Ocean | collected... | reverse complement strand
CCGCCGAGGAAGGAATCCTGGTCGGCATCTCCGCGGGCGCCAATCTCTGGGCCGCCTTGCAAGTGGCAGCCCGTGATGAATTTGCGGGGAAAAACATCGTCACCATCGGCTGCGATACGGGAGAGAGATATCTGTCCACCTGGCTCTTTGAGGAGGCCGGTTCGAACGCGACGTCCGGCACCTGACCGAAGGGCAGCACCGGTCCGGCCCGTATACCCACGCTACCTGTAATGGCTCCCCGCCCAGAACCGGCGCCCTCTGCCCGCATCGGCGTGGGGATGAGCGGCGGTCTCGACAGCTCGGTCGTTGCGGCCCTGCTTCATGAGCAGGGATACGAGGTAATCGGTCTCACCCTGCACATGTTCCGTGAAGGGAGCCGGTGTTGCTCGGCGGATGATATCGACCGGGCGCGCCGGGTCTGTGACTTCCTGGGGATCGCGCATTCCACCATCAATGTCGTCGACTATTTTCAAGAAGCGATCGTGCAGCCCTTCGTGGAGGAGTATATGCGGGGCCGAACCCCTTCACCCTGTGTACACTGCAATCAATACGTTAAATTCGGCGCCTTGCACACCCGGGCTATGCAAATGGGCTGCGCCTTCGTGGCCACCGGGCACTACGTCAAAGTGGAGTTGCGGGCCGACGGATATCATCTGCTGTGTGCATCGGACCGGCACAAGGATCAGTCCTATTTCCTCCACCGGCTCTCGCAAGTGCAGTTGTCCCGGTGCCTCTTTCCCCTGGAGTCGTGGCACAAGCCGGAGGTAGCCGCCTATGCCGAACGACGGGCTCTTCCCGTCTCTTCGGAGGCGAAAGCGGAGAGCCAAGACTTGTGCTTCGTGTCCGACGAGGGGCACGGCCCGTTTCTGGAGACGGTCCACCCCGAGTTAAAACAGCGTGGAGAGATCGTTGATTCCGGGGGCACGACCCTGGGCACCCATCCGGGGTATCATCACTTCACCGTAGGTCAACGCAGGGGATTGGGGGTCGCCGCCTCCGGCCGACTGTATGTCCAGTACATTGATCCGGTCGCCAACCGGATCGTCGTCGGCGGGCGGGAGGCGCTGCTGACCCGGGAATGTACCGTCGATGACGTGCACTGGATCGCAGAGCACCCCCCACCCGTTGGGCTGCGATGCCAAGTGCGCATCCGCTATCGCACCCCGGCGGCGCCCGCCGAGCTCACGGTGTCTTCTCCGCGGCGCGTGCATGTGCACTTCGATAAACCCCAGTTCGCCATCGCGCCGGGACAGGCTGCCGTTATCTACCTGGAGGAGGAAGTCCTGGGCGGCGGCTGGATTGGCGGCCCCTATCGATCCTCGCACTGAACCGCGATCGCCAAACCGATCGTCTGGTGGTATAGTTTGAGAACGTGATGAGACCCGGACAACCACAAGCCGAGGATGCCCTCAGCGCGGTGCTGCAGGAGAAGATTCGTATCCTTCGAAGCGGGGTGCGCGAATTCGGATCGGCCGTCGTCGCCTTCAGTGCCGGTGTGGACAGTACGTTTCTCGCGTCGATCGCGGCGGCGGAGTTGGGCAACCGGGCCCTGGCTGTAACCGCGACCTCGCCCGCCTTTCCGGAGCGCGAACTCTGCGAAGCCAAAGAGCTCGCGGCCGAACTCGGAATTGCTCACCGGATCATTCGCTCCAATGAGCTGGCCAACCCCAACTACGCCAACAACCCGGCCAGCCGATGCTACCACTGCAAGAACGAACTCTATGGACTCATGCGGTCGCTGGCCGACGCCGAGGGCTATGCAGAGGTGATGGACGGAATGAACCGCGATGACGACGCCGATCACCGACCAGGAAAACATGCCGCGCAAGAACATCGGGTGCGAAGCCCATTGCGGGATGCCTGTTTTTCCAAGCTGGATGTCCGGCAGGCATCACGGGCCCTGGGGTTGAAGACGGCGGACAAGCCAGCCTTTGCCTGCCTGGCCTCGCGGTTTCCCTACGGCATCTCCATCACGGAAGAGGCCCTGCGCCGCGTCGAAGCGGCTGAAAACGGATTGCGGGACCTCGGTTTCGGTCAACTTCGCGTGAGGGTCCACGGAGACCTGGTGCGGATCGAGTTGAACCCGGAGGAGATTGAACAGGCCATGAATCCGGACTGCCGGAACCGAATCGTTGAATGCCTGAAGAAATGCGGTTACCGCTACGTGACCCTCGACCTCCAAGGGTACCGCCAGGGGAGCCTCAACGAAGTCTTCAAGCGCATCGAGATGGGGATCGATAGAAGAAGGTGAATCGCTCCCCCGGGTGCATAAAACTGTCACGATGGACGGGATTCCCGTTGACAAAAGGTAAAATCCGCATACTGTTCGGTATGTGACTGAATGGATTCCCTGTCTACAACCACGAAAGAGCTGCCATGTCGACCCTGACCTATTCGCCGGAGAAGACACGGAATGACCTCCTGAATGCGGCCTTCGAGGAGATCTGGCGGAGCGGATTTCGCGCTGCGAGCCTGGATGCGATTCTGGGGAAGGCGGGGGTGACAAAAGGGGCGCTCTATCACCATTTTAGAAACAAAAAAGAGCTGGGCTATGCCGTAGTTGAGGAAGTTGTGAGGCAGAAAGTAAGGAAGCAATGGATTGATCCCCTCTGGGAAGCAGATAATCCAATCGATGCACTCCTTTCTATCCGGAAGAACATACCGGAAGAGGAATGGAAGGATATCTGCCGTTACGGATGCCACTTAAACAACCTCGCACAGGAAATGTCGCCCATCGACGAGGGATTTCGGCGCCGGTTGAATGAGATCTTTCAAGAGTGGGCCAAGGGCATCGCGGATGCCCTTCGCCGCGGGCAGGAATACGGGTCGGTTCGGGACAATATCAATCCCAATCATGCGGCCACCTTTATGATCGCAGTCTGTGAAGGGGCGGTAAGCATGGCCAAAAATGCCCAGGCTCAGGATGTCCTTGATCCATGCTGGCAAGGCCTGACATACTATCTTGAAGCCCTTCGCCCGCGTCGCTCGTTCCGCAGCGAATAACCCCCTGCTTTTCTCCTCTCCACCGCCTCAAAATCATACCCCAGGGTATGCATTTTAGTTTTGGTTGCATTTCTCCTTGGAATCGGGTACTTTTTGCTTTCTCTTCGGAAATGAGCGAACCGGGGCAGCGGGTTTCGACCCATTCGATCGGACCGGCTCTCGCCAAACAGGAGTGAAGCGCATATGCACCACGGAGTCTCTCAGGAATTCGACGAGGCCGCCAAAGAGGTTTTCCCGGCGGATAAAAGCGATCGAGAGCGCCTGCGTAAACAGCAGGAGATCATGAACCGCGTTCTCGCGAACACGGTGGTCAATCAGCTCCTGCAATCCGGATGTGATACCGGGCAGATGATCGACTTCACTGCGGAGATCCTGGAAAACGTCACGGTCTGCGGTTTTCAAGGGGAAGACCCAAAAGTCGGTGAAGGCGGCGATACGACGGGATCACGGGCCATCGAGGTCTGTTTCGAGATGGTTCGCAACGGAGCCTCGCTGCCCGAAGTCCGGGGTGAACGAACGTCGCTTCGTGGACTGACCAAACAGGATATTCCCCTGCTGAAGCGCTGGGCTCGCGAGCCCCACATTCAACGTACCTGCAGCCACCGCCTCCTGAAGGAACGCATTCGAGACGGCGTGACCAATAGTGAAAAACAATGTGAATTCATTTTCTGCGATGAAGAGCAGCGCCCCATCGGACTGGTTTCCCTGTTTCACATACAACCCCATATCGGTCAAGGCAAAATCGCCAAACTCGTAGGCGAGCCGGGTGCCCTGGGCAAGGGATTTGCGCGTGAGGCGTCGGCCATGTTGATCACATACGCTTTTCACGTGCTGAAACTGCAGCGATTGTACCTGCGCACGGCCGGCTTCAACATGCAGAACATCAAGCTCAATGAAGCACTCGGGTTCCAGTTCGAGGGCATTCTCCGCTCGTCGGAGATCTTCAACGGGGAGCTGATCGATGTGGTCTTGATGTCGATGCTACGCACCGAGTTTGACCGCATCTACTCTTGCCGGATCCGCGAAGAGCAGGCATCGGCCGTCGCCGGCTGAATTACGAACCTCCTTCCGCGTCCCTTGGGGGCGCCGCCCTGCGTTCAACGACGACGGCGGCCCTGGCATTCTCCGCCCCGTCCAGTTTGGAGCACCACCACGAACGATCTTCCGCCTCGAAATAGGTTTCACCGGCCCCCATCATTTGCCGGCTGAAGTCGAGGGACTGGATCGGATACCGCAACCCCACACCCAGCGCCTTGATCCACGCTTCTTTCATCGTCCAATAGCGGTAAAATTCTGCCTCTTGTTCGGCGGCCGGTTTCCTCCGAATGTCCGTGAGTTCATTCTCGTGATAGTGTCGATCCGCGATTTGTTGAAGGAACTTGCGGTCGCGAACGATTTCCACATCGACCCCGATTTCTTCGCCGGAAGTGAAAGCCATCAGAATATGGGGACCGCTGTGGGATATGTTGAACATCAGGGGCACAGCCTGATCTTCCCCTGCGAGATAGGGCTTTCCATGAGGCCCGGTTCGAAACGAGAGCACTGTGGGCGGGCGGTCCAGGTACGAACCGATGCGACGCCGCAGGATGCCACTGCTCAATGTGGCCGCGATGCGTGCATGTTCGACCTTGAATCGGTCGGTTCGACGGCGTTCCCCGGAATTGAGGAGCGCGTAATGTGCGCGAATATCCGCTTCATCGGTATCCGGGCCCCACTGATAATGCCAGAGATGGAGGATGCCGGACGGCGGTAACGGAGGGGAATGATCCTCCGCACAGGGGGCCAGTGCAGGGGTGGGCCCGGCGGTGGGACCTGTGGTCATGGATACAAACCCGTGGGGTTCCATTCCGGGCGAACCTAGGCAGGAAAGATGTGATCGGTGGGTCCGGAAACGCCGCGCAGGGCCCCGCGGGAATCGATGACCAGGGGAGCGTGATCGGCAATCTCCTGCCAGTCGTAGGCACTATGGTTGGTCGCCACCACGATGCAAGAGTACGTTTCCAGGGCCTCCGGGGACCAGGCGATCCGCTCCATGCCGAGATCGTAGTGTCGCATCTTTTGTGTACGCTCGATGTGGGGATCGTGAAAATCGACCTCCGCGCCGAGCGACTGCAATTGGACGATCAATTCCAGGCTGGGACTTTCCCGGACGTCGTCTACATCGGGTTTATAGGCCAGCCCCAGGATCAAGATCCTGGCGCCGTGGACCGATTGACCCCGCTCGTTCAGCGCGAGCGCCGTTTTTCGCACGACATATTGCGGCATACTGCGGTTAATCTCTCCGGCCAGTTCAATGAACCGCGTGGGTGTTCCCGTCTCGCGGGCCTTCCAGGCAAGGTAATAGGGATCGATGGGAATGCAGTGTCCGCCCAGTCCCGGACCGGGATAAAAGGCATGAAAGCCAAACGGTTTGGTCGCGGCCGCGTCAATGACCGCCCACACATCGATGCCCATGGCGTCCAGCAACACCTTCAATTCGTTGACCAAAGCGATATTCACCGCACGGTAAATGTTTTCCAGCAATTTGGCCGACTCCGCCACTTCGGCCTGTTTCGCATCGACGACCTGATGGAAAGCGCTGCGATACAGCGACAGGGTAACTTCGCCGCCAATCTGATCCACGCCGCCGACGAGTTTCGGAATTTCCCGGGTGGAAAGGTCGCTGCCGGGGTCTTCCCGCTCCGGGGAGTAGGCCAGGTAGAAGTCCTTGCCGCAGACCAGTCCGCCCGCAACCAACCTCGGCAGCATCACGTTCCGCGTCGTCCCGGGATACGTGGTCGATTCCAGCACAATCAATTGGCCCTTGCGGAGGGTCCGGGCCACGGCATCAGTCGAGGATTCTACGAATTGCAGATCGGGCTCCAGATGATCTCCCAGCGGCGTGGGGACGCAAACCAGGATGGCGTCGGCCTCGCCCAGCCTGGAGAGATCCGAGGTGGCCTCGAATCGGCCTGCTTCACGCATTTCCCGCACGAAGTGTAACCCCAGGTGCAGGAGATAATTCTCTCCCGCGTTTAGACGAACGACTTTGTCCTCGTCCACGTCAAATCCCAGCACGGGGTATCCCGCCTGGTGGAAGACCCGGCACAAGGGGAGCCCCACGTATCCCAATCCGATGATGCCGATGACGGCAGTGCGGTCAGCGATTTTGCTCTGGATCAATTCGGCCATGCGCCGAGGTCTTAGCACACTGGGCCTTCAACAACACCGCAAAAAATTGTGGCCCTCTGGACCTCAGGCTCCACAGGTTCATGGGACTCTCCGCCGGCCGGGAGGCCTCCTTCTGTCGGATCCGTCTGACGTCTTGCGGATCCAGCGGCCGGCGCGCGCCACGCTCCACTGAAACTTCCGGGCGTGCTCACGAATCAGGAATGGCAGTTCCGTGTCGAAATCGAGTGTGAAGTACGGGTCCAATTGTTCGCAAAGCGCATCCCAGCTTCGTACGGGGCCGGCATTGCTCACGGTACCGCCGACCCACCGGTTTTTCGGCGTATAGCTCTCCAACCAGGTGAAGGGAGAGGCAAAGAGGAGCTGCCCGCCTTCGGCAACCAGGCCCGGAAGCCGGTCGAGAAAGAGACCGGGATCTGGAAGCCGGTCCAGCAGGTTTGCGTTCAACACTACGTTGAACGCATCGAGTTCCACGGGAAGCGCACAGGCGTCGGCCACGCGAAAACAAATCCGGCCCACCGGCCGCTCGGGCCTGGGCGCTCGGAAGACGAGCCGGCGCGTGATCTCGCCCTCGTCTGCACACCGTGCTTCCACGGCCTCTCCCGCAGCCAGCGCGGTCGCGGTATCGATGAACCGTTGCGAAAGATCCACCCCAACGACCTCGTCGCAATGTCGTGCCAGTTCGAATGAGGAACGCCCTACCGCGCAGCCCACATCCAGGGCGCGCGTCTCGGCCGGAAGGCGACCCGGCTGAAGTAGAGCCGACACACAACGCACGGGGTAGTCGAGGGCGTCCCTGGGTCCGCCCGAATAGGGAAGAATGTCTTCTGCTTTGCCGTAGTGGAGCAGCAGGTACTGCGCAAGCAGCACGTCCGTCTCGTAATCGGACTGCGACACTACACGGTGGCGGAAAGCAGCCCCTGCATGTACTCGGCGGGCTGGAAGTGCTCAATGAGTACGTCGACGCGGCCGTTGCGGTACATCCGTACTTCGGAGACGTCAATTTGCGGGGTTTTGTGAGGGGCAAACAGGATATCGTCGTGCGTGGCGTTGCCCGCATGTTCGAACCGGTCCGGCGTCAGATCGCCGCCCAGGTGGTCGCTGCGCCCGGTCGCAACATGCATGGTGCCAAGGATCTTTTCGTCCTGGATGTCGGCGCCGGAGACCGGCAGAACCTGGGTGCCGAATCCAAGTTCGCCCAGTTCCCCGGTGACCGGATCGGCCTCGATCTTGCGATTGTGGGCGTCCACGGTGGCCGGGTCTCCCTGCAACAGGGTGGCGTGTTGAATGCGGCCGCCGGCCACCTCCATCAGTCCGATCGTCCCATCGGTTTCGTATACGAGTGGAAAGCGTCCCTCCGCGCTTTTCGGCACGTAGTAGATCTCGCCCGCAGGCAAGTTGGCCACGTCGGGCGCCAGGCCAAGACAAAGGCCCTGGCTTTTCTGCGCTTCCTGCCGGTCGGTGTGGAGCGTCAGGGTTTCTTTTCGATCCAAGAATTCGAAATCGACTTCAAACCTGTCGGCGCGGGTCATGCCGATGCGCAGCTTTTCAGCATCAGCGGCAACGTCATTGTAATCCACACATAAGCCGGAAGAAAGAATGATATCGTTCACGCCATGGAGGGTGGCGCCGCGAAATCCGTAGGTCTTGGCAAAGGTCGTCAGCGGCGCGGTGGCGGAATAGGTGGAGACACAGAGGATCAGATCGTAGTGCGGGTAGACGTCACGCTCTAGGCTGAACGCCTCGCCGCTCGGCCCCACGGCCCGGTCGGGTAGATCCAGGTTGCTTCCCCCGGTGATCTGGTATGCAAAAATTTCCCCTCCCTTCAAGCCGAGTTCATCCATGACACCGTCGTGAAGGACCCGATAAAAATCCTCATAGGCATGCCGTTGGATCGAATAGGCGTCGTTCTTCAAGTAGGCAAAATCCTTGATCTCGGACGGGTCCTGTAAATCAATCAGCAGGGCGACCCGCAGATCCCGGATAGGATCGAAAACGGTACCCAACAGCCGGCTCAGGGAAAACGCTGGAAAGATACGGTCTGCGGCGGACTGCATGTGTGCTCCTCACTCCGGTTCTGGGGTCCAACGGTCCAGTGGCGGCAGGGTAAACCGTGCACTTCTGAATTGCAAGGCGGAGTTTGAATTTCCTGCGCGACAAGGTCGGCCGCGGGTGCCGCTTGTGGAATGGCCGGGCTCTTCGTATAGTCGCGGCATGACCTTTTTATTCAGGGTGCTTCTTGCTGCGTCGATGATCGCCATTTCGGGATGCGGAAACCGCGAAGAACGTCCGCTCCTCGTGGGCATGGAGCTGGCCTATCCGCCGTTCGAAATGTCGGACGAGTCGGGTCGCCCTGCCGGGGTTAGCGTGGACCTGGCTCATGCCCTGGGCCGCCACCTTCAGCAGGACGTCCGCATCGAGAACATCCCCTTCGACGGTTTGATACCCGCCCTCAAAACCGGGCGGATCGACCTGATCATTTCGTCGATGACCGCCACGGAAGAACGCGCGTTGTCGGTTGATTTTTCGGATCCATACCTTCGCACCGGGCTCGCCATCCTGGCGGGGAAGGGACGGAACGTCGCGGGAATCGAAGCCCTGAACCGACCGGAGCGAACGGTGGCGGTGAAGATCGGCACGACCAGCCACACCTATGCAACCGAACATCTCACCCAGGCCAACGTCCTGGTGCTGAACAAGGAGTCCGCCTGCGTGCTCGAAGTGATCCAGGGAAAGGCGGATGCCTTTCTCTACGACCAGCTATCCACGTATCGCAACTGGAATCGCCACCGGAACGAAACCGAAGCGCTCTTGGTGCCGTTCCAGGAAGAGGCATGGGCCGTCGCGATCCGCAAGGGCAACGACAGCCTGCGCCTGACGGTGAACGACTTTCTGGCTGCATTCCGGAAAGAGGGTGGTTTTGACCGGCTGACGGAGGCGCACCTCGCGGAAATGAAACAGGCCTTCGACGAACTGGGCTATCCTTTCGTCTTCTGACGAATGCGGACGGCCTCCGCCCCATGTGCATCCCGGAGCAAGATTCGCCGGTTTGGCGACGGTTATTCCACGCAGGGGAATCCGGTACGCCGTGGTGGGCGCACACCGCCAACGCGGTCGCCGCGCTCCTCTTGATCTCCGCCTTCTTCTACTACTGCCTCCGCCAGGTGGGATACGAGTGGAACTGGGGCCCGGTTTGGGTCTACCGGCAAAAGTTTGTCACGGGCTGGCTGGTCACGATCGGAATCTCGGCCGCCGCCCTGCTGACCAGTACGTTCATCGGCGTGGCGACCGCGCTCATCCGCCGCTCGCGCATCCTGATTCTGCATCATGCCGGAACGATTTACGTGGAACTGATCCGGAGCACGCCGCTTCTTGTTCAAATCCTGATCTTCTTTTACGTCATCGCGAATGCGGCCGGGGTGCAGAATCGCTACGTGGCCGGGGTGGCCATCCTCTCCCTATTCGCCGGAGCCTACATCAGCGAAATCGTACGTTCGGGCATTGAGAACATTGCCGAATCCCAACTGGAATCGGCGCGCGCCATCGGACTCAGCGAGGCGCAAACGTATCGCTACGTAATCTTTCCCCAGGCCATCCGCCAGGTGCTGCCGCCGCTTACCGGACAGTTTGTCTCCTTGATCAAGGATTCTTCGCTTTTGAGTATTATTGCCATTGAAGAATTCACCCTCAATGCACAGGAGGTCAACGCGAACACCTACAGTGGACTGGAGAGTTATCTCCCGCTGGCGGCGGGCTATCTCCTGCTCACCTTGCCCCTGTCTCTCTGGACCCGCAGGCTGGAACATCGATTCCGATATGCAACTTGAAATCCAGGGACTCACCAAGCGGTACGACGGCGTAACGGTCCTCGACGAGATATCACTAGAAGTGAACGACGTACATTGCCTTGTCTTCGTCGGCCCCTCAGGCGGCGGGAAGACCACGCTATTGCGGATACTGGCCGGGTTGGAGCGCCCCGAAGCGGGCCACGTCCGCATCAACGGGGAGGGGTTGGCCTTCGACGAGGCCCGGTTGCGCGACCACCGGCGACAGGTGGGGACGGTGTTTCAATCCTTTAACCTGTTTCCCCACCTTTCGGCAGTGGAGAACGTCACCCTGCCCTTGGTCAAGGTTCACGGCGTGGCCCCGGGAGTGGCTCATGACGCCGCGCGCGAGTTGCTGGAACGGTTCGGCCTGGGCGATCACATGGAGAAGAAACCGGGCCAACTCTCCGGGGGTCAACGCCAACGTGTGGCGATTGTGCGCGCGGTCGCAGTCAAACCGAAGGTCCTCTTGTTTGATGAACCGACCAGTGCGCTGGACCCCGAGATGACGGCGGAAGTCCTGGAAATGATCGGAGAGCTTCGCGCGGAAGGGCGGGACCTGGTGCTGGTCACCCACCAATTGGCGTTCGCCCGTTCGGTCTCCGACCACGCGGTGTTCCTGGCGAACGGCAAAATCCTGGATTCCGGGCCGGCAGAAGATGTGTTCGGCAACCCGGGGAATCCCGCCTCCCGACGATTCATGGAGCGGGTCTTGCGGTTTGGTTGAAGACGCTAATCGGCGGGCCGCTTCCGCAGGGACTGTTGCATTTCCCAGCTTCCCTGGATCGACTGCGCCGCAATTTGGGCGCGCTGAAGAACTTCGATCCGTGCCTGGATGTAACCGGCGAGCCGGCGCACCCGTTCATTCTCGCTACGCAATTCCAGCAGCGTCTGCTTTTCGTCCACCGTGAGGCCTGCGGTTTGCGCGAGATAAAAGGAGAGTTCGGGAATTCCGCCGTACGACTCGTCATCCGGCGCCGAACCGGTCACCAGTTCGATGAGGGTGCGATGGCAGGAGAAGGCCTCCGTGGCCAGCTCTTCATCCCAATCGTGGTCCTCGTCCCCCACCCATTCGATGGCGGCCGTGTCGTAGGCGTGTTCTTTAATGCGCCGGCCCAATCGGCAACGCTGCTGGGCAACAGTCAGGATGTCGAGCCGGCCGTCCGCGTGCTCGCGCAGCACCTGCCGAATGCGCACGGTGGTGCCGATCGATGCCACCTCGTCGTCCCGGCTGAGGAAAATGGCAAATTCCCCCCGCTTTCCCATGGCATCCTGGTCCAGGCAAAAGGCGACCATCTCCTTGTACCGCTCTTCAAAGATGTGTAAAGGCACAAACTCGGTGGGACAAGCGACCACCGGGAGGGGGAAGATGGGAATGATGAATTCTTCTGGCATACGGCGGACCGGCAATGGGTACTACACCCTACGGCCGAGCCGGCGACCCTTCAATCCGGCGTTGGGGAGAATCTTGGCACAATCTACTTCCCCCCCCGCGCCCGAGGTGGTAGGAATGGTATCTTGTAGCCGGCCCAGAAACAGAAAAGTCGGGCCGCAGAAAAGGGGCGCAGCAACATGGCCTATGAGTTGGCAGGCACGATCAAGGTAGTTTTCGAGATCCAGTCTTTTCCGTCGGGCTTCAGCAAACGTGAGTTCGTTGTGACGACGGAAGACCGCTATCCCCAGGACGTAAAGTTCGAATGCGTCAAGGAGAAAACCGAACTGCTTGACAAATTTTCGGAAGGCGAAAAGGTCAATGTCAGCTTCGACATCCGCGGCAACGAGTATAACGACCGCTACTACGTCAATCTCCAAGCCTGGAAGATCGATGGCACCGGGGAAGGCGGCGGAACGGCCGAGTCCAAGGGCGAGGTTCCCTTGCCGGCGCAAGGCAACGAACCGGCTGACGAAGCAGAAGACAATATCCCGTTCTGAACCGCCCTCACGACTACCTGGACCCGCTGCCCCACATGCGGGAAGGAAACGTGGGTCGTGTCGGAATCGGACGGGTGGGGATCCGCCGGGGCGGAAGGGGGACCCTGGAATGCGACCGCCCACTCTGTGCGGCATGCACTGCGATGGCGGCGTGGAGCACAGCGCCGGCAGCCTGCTGCAGGCGTCGGCGCATCACTTCCCGCTGCTTTTCCTTTGCTTGCCGGGCGGCCAGGTCGCGGGCATTTCGCGCCTCATGCTGGGCGTCTGCCACTGATTCAAGGGCTGATTCATAGTCTTGTCCGCGCAACTCACGCCGCGCCCTTTCCAGGCGGTCGCGGGCCACCGAAACGGAGGCCGATACGCCGTGACGGTAGAACTCCTGCGCATGCCGGATGGTCTGTTCCGCGTTTCGCGCTGCTTCCCGTGCCTGGCGGGCCAGGTCCAGATCCGCCTGAGCCAGCCGGTCCGCGTCGCTCAAATCCCCCCGTACATCATCCAGCTGTTTAAGCAACCCCTCCCAATCCGCTTCGCCGGTCTCGCACGCGGCGTCAATCCGGCCCAGGACACGCTCCGCTTCGGCGTATCTCCGGTTGGCTTGCGGGCGGTCTTCGAGGTGTTGATCCAGCACCGTTTTCACCTTTCGTGCTTCCTCATGTACCTGGTGCAGCTGCTCGATCAGTCGACGGTACGCCGCCACATCCTTCTCGGCTTCCTGCCGGGATTCGGCGATCGCCTGAAGACCCTGTTGCAGCCGGCGATGAATGCGCGGCCAGTGCGGCGTCGACACGGCGGTCTCTCCCTGTAGCGTGGCAAACCACTCCTCCGCGGAGCGCGCCATGCGTTCCTGATCTTCTCCGAGAATGTTTCGATGCGCGTCGACATATTTCTGCATCGCCGCCAACTCATTCTCGGCCTTCGCAGTCAGTTCGCGTGCGGCATCGCGCGCCTCGTTCAACGCCCCCAGGCGACCCTCGACCGCGTCGAACAACTGCCCGGCATGGGCCAGTTGCTGTTCTACATGCACCAGAAGGTCCTCGGCGTGAAAATATCGCTGGCGGTCTGCGGCCTGGTCTTCCGCAGCCTGCTGCATCAGCGGTTGCAAGGCCTCCAGCAATTCAGTTCCCCGGTCCCGGTTTCCGGCAACGCCCTGCCAGGCTGCGCTGTCATGAAGCTGTTGAAGCTGGACCTGGACATCGAAGAGTGCCGCGGACGTCTCATTCAAGGCCGCCCCCCGCGCCTTGAGCCGGGGAAACGCCTCTTCGCAGAATGCACAGGCTGCCACCTGGCGCTCCACGGCATCGGAAGCCCTCCTACACCATGTCTCGGATTGGTCCAAGTAGGTGGAGGCGGTATCGGCTTCGCCCCGGTTCAGTGCCAGCCGGGCGGCATCCAGCTCCCGGCTCGCCTGGGCCAGCATGGGATCGGGATTCCCTTCTTCTTCGGCGAGCAGGAACCCTTCGGAGCGCCGGGTTTTCGCCTGGGCCTCCTCCTCCTCCTCGACCTGCAATACCAGCTGTTCCAGGCGGTCAAAATAGAGCCGGACGGTGTAGAGGGCGAGGCCGGACACGGCCGCAACCAGCGCAAGCCCCACCGCGGTGGGCACGAACGACGGAACGTTCAAACCTCCCCGTCCCGCTCAGGAGAATCGGAGTCCGGACCGGCCGCAAGCGGCCGGTAGGACTTAAACATCAGTGCGCATCCGAAGAGAAAGAGAATCAACATGAGAAGGAAGTGGGTGGTCTTCAATTGCATGAAGAAGCGGACCCGGCTGAGCATCTCCGCCGCAATGATGGCGAGACCGATATGGGTCAACCACCAGGCCCACTTCCGGGAGGCGTCCGCGAAGAGGGAGAAGACTCCGATGGCAAAGGGCACAAAAATGATGCCCATGGAGGTGGTTTGCCAGGCGTTGTGCCCGCCGCCGCCGTTTCCGCCGCGGCCCCGGCCATACACAGGCCGATGACAAATTGCTCGACGCCTCCTTCAGTACCTCCGGATCCTTTCAATGAGGGTCTCCCCTACTTTACGCCGATGAAAAATGTCAGGAAGCGGCAACTGGCGAAGCAAGGGGGACAAGCCCGCAGTATTACCAGCGAGCTCGCCCATCCTTTTGGCCGACGTTATTGCCTCTGCAGCTGTGTGGTGTGAATCACTTTTGCCTCAAGTCACCGAACTCCAGACGATCGTAGTCAATGGCTAAGGGTTCGTGGAGTGAAAATGCGATGTTCCGTCTTGGTTCTTCCTCGTTCAGACCTTCGTTTCCTTGAAAAACCGCGCAATATTCAGCCGGAAGTCCAACATTCGAAAATCTTGCCCAAAAACCTCTAATTAGGTACGGTTTAGACACAATTTAGACATAAGCACATGCGCTCTATGGCAAGAAAAAATAGAGCGGAGGGAGTCAAACTCAAAGAAATGTAAGCCTCATTTCTTGATTCAGTCAGCAATTTTTCAGTCGAGACCCGTTCACCCGTCATAAGGCGCAAAACCGATGTCAGGAACAATGACCATGCCGCATGCCAAAACGATCTCTGGGAAAGACATTGACCCCCGGGAACGTCTTATCTTCGCGTTAGATGTCCCGAGCGCAGAAGATGCAAAAGAACGGGTTCAGAAGCTCGGTGATTCGGTCATGTTTTATAAAATTGGGCTCCAGCTCTTCATGGCCGGAGGATATTTTGAATTGCTTGAGTGGCTGAGGGAACAAAAGAAGAAAGTATTCGTCGATCTCAAGTTTTTCGACGTACCACAAACCGTGGAACTGGCTGTGGAACAGCTTCAGGAACGGGATGTCCAGTTTGTGAGTGTGCACGGGAACGATCCCATTCTTGCAGCTGCTGTTCGCAAGAAGAATGGCCTCAAAATCCTTGCCGTAACGGTTCTGACTAGCTTAGATCAGAGTGATCTCGAAGATCTGGGGTTTAAGTGCTCACCCAAAGAACTTGTCCTGTCCAGGGCACGCCGGGCTCTAAAACTTGGTTGTGATGGTGTAATATCATCCGGTCTTGAAGCTTCAGAGTTAAGAGCGGATCTTGGGAAGAGTTTTCTGATCGTCGCACCCGGAATAAGACCGGTTCAGAATGTCGAAGAAGATGACCAGAAGCGCATTATGACCCCCAGGGAAGCCTTTCTCAGTGGAGCTGATTATATCGTTGTGGGCAGACCTCTCAGAGATGCGAGTGATCCCAAGCAAGCTGCAGAAGAAATTCAAAGCGTGATCCTCGACATTTTCTCTTGAATGGGTTCCTCACGCTGCGCCATCCCTCTGATGCATCGCGGATAATTTGACGGCTCATCGCGTCAGGTGGCGGCTGTCCATTTTCGTTGTGGGGCGGAATATGCGCCAATCCGCATGAGGAGGGCCTCGGGGTCGGCCTCCATGATCAACATATCCCGGTAGGCCGGCTTGAGAAACTGTTGCGTCACCATGTGATCGATCAGGTTCTTCATGGGCTCGAAGTAGCCGTCCACGTTGAGCAGTGCGCAGGGCTTTCCATGGATCCCGAGCAGGGCCCAGGTCCAGGCCTCAAAGAATTCATCCATCGTACCGGCCCCTCCCGGCATGGCCACGAATCCATCGGCGCGGCCGGCAATGAGCGATTTCCGCTCGTGCATCGTATCCACGATGAGGAGTTCCGAGAGCCCCTCGTGGGCGATTTCGCGGTCGCGCAACCAATAGGGGATCACGCCCACCACCGTTCCGCCACCGGCCAATGCCGCGTCGGCTACCTCGCCCATCAGGCCGACACAGGCGCCGCCATAGACGAGTCCGATGCCCTGGTCCGCCAACAGGGCCCCGAACCGGCGCGCGGTCTCCGCGTAGACGGGGTTTGACCCCATCGCGGAACCACAAAATACGGCAATCATCATCCGCTTACCGGACCCCCTGCGCTTCGAGGGCCCTAATCTCCTGGGACCAGCCTTCCCGCTCCTCGTCGGTCACTTCGGGGTCGGGCAGAAGGCTGCGGCGGGAGCAGTTCATGAGGGCCTGGAGGGTCTGGTAGCGGCGGGCCGGGCCGATGTCGGGAGAGAGGTAATCCCCGATCACCTCAATGGCTGCTTCCACGGTCATTTTGCCTGTGCCCGCCCTGGCCTTCAACTCGGAGCGCAGGGAAGCGTAGGCCGCAGAGTAAAATCCTTCGGTGGCGGCTTCCAGGGACTCGATATCCGCAGCGCGAAGCGTGCCCTTGATGACCGGCTTGACCATCCAGCGCAGGAACATCTCCCGGTCCTCTCCCGTGGGATCGAGGACGGGGATGATCAAGTCGCCCACCCGGCCGGGCCGGCGGATATCAGGGGAAAGCAAGTGGATGCGCGCCGTCATGAGGAGCCAGATCACTTTGCCGCGCAATTGCGTGTCGGACATCATGGCCTGGATCTTTCCTGTGAGCCGGCGCTCCGTGGAATGGGCCTCCGCGCCCACTTGTCCGAACTGGGTGTCGGCCTCATCGACGAAAATCAGCACCTTATCGAGGGCCACCAGGACGCGCCGCAGCCGTTCGAAGATTACATCGGTCTGGCCGTACCATTGGCTGCGGATGTTTTTTAGCACCAGTACCACCATGTCGAGTTCCGCCGCGACCGCTTCGAAGATAAAGGTCTTGCCCCCGCCGATCGGCCCGCAAACCGCCGCGCCCGGCAGGGCGTCGGGTCCGGAGGAGCGAAACCGGGGAATGAGCCGCTCTGCCAGGAACGTCTTCAGCCCGGTAAACCCGATGACATTCTCCAAGGTATGCGCCGGCTTCTTAAACTCCACCACGTCTTCGCCCACCTGGCTTTTGATGAAGGTTTCGACCTTGGCAATCACCTCGTCGCGGTCGAGGGACTTGCCGCGGTAGCCGGCGCCCTTGAGCAGTTGCCGGAGGGCATGGATGGAGAGACCCGCGGTGCTCACCGCGAGGTCGTCGCGGCTTCCCCACAGGTCCGTCTTTTCTTTTTTGGGAAGCCGCCCCTCGTACCAATCGATAAAAGACTTGCGGGCATCCACATCGGGCGACGGCACATCGACTTCCAGTACCTGGGGCAACTGGGACACGCGATGGTGGATGAGGCTGCGGGATTCGGTGATCAACACCACCGAGTCGCCCCCATCGGAAAAGCCCGGATCGGCAAACCAATCCTGGCAGATGCTGACGCGCTGGCGATCGGCATCGGGCATCTGCGGCACCGGGGCATCCGGCATGGCCATGTCCGCGGCCTCGATGATGATGATCAGGTCCTGCTTCAGAATCGGCCGTCCGTCCAATTCGGTACGTGAACAGAGGCACATCTGGCGCAGCACTTCGAAGGCCAGGGTGGGGCTGCCCACGGAACGGCGGAGGTTCTCGTCGAACGCCTGGTTGGCGAGGTCGAGATCCGCCTTGGCGCGGCCCATGGAGAGCATCTTCTTGATCGCGAGTTCGTTCGCATCCAGGCCGGTGCGCCACTTGAGCCAGGCGTCACGCACGTGTTCGCGTTCCTCTTCCCGAATAAAGCGTATGGGTCCGTTCAGTTCGTACACCACCACGATGTACTTGGGGAGTGACCAGCGGCGGATGAGGGCTTGGACCAGGGGCACGTAAGCCCCTTCTCCATCTTCGGTCTCTACAAAGAAGAGATCGTCGACGTTGCCGGTGAAGAGCAGGGACCTGGACTGGCCGGCGTTGAGGATACGCCCGGCCTGCTGCCAGAAGGTGGGTGTGTTTCCGGATGCCATCGGTGTGGGTCGCCGCGTGCCGGCCGCGACCTACTCCGGCAGCTTCGTATCTTCGGCCGGCGCCGCTTCCGGCGCTGAGGCCGCGGCGTCGGTTTGGGCGCCGAGTCCAATCAGGGCGTCGAAATCGGAACTCGCCTCGCTCTTGCGGGCGTAGTCGAGGAATTCCGCCTCCTGGGCCTTGGTGTCGGTCCCCGCCAGTTCCTTGGAGATACGCCCTTCGGCCTTGACCCGGTGCCGGAGGTCGCGCATTTCCGAGAGTTCTTCGGCCGTCCCGTCATCCGAGATCCCGGTCAGCATGTCGGAGATCTCTTTCTCCTCCTTGGCCGTGATGATATCGGCCACGGTCTCCGCCGCCTCGGAACGCAGGCCGTCGACTTCCCGCAATAATTGTTGCAGCTGGATCTTGTGATTCCCGATGCTCTTCTGGTACTCGCCGAGACTCTCCTCCAGGTCCACGATAAAAGCCTGCTTTTCGGCCAGGCTCCCGGTGAAGTCGTTAAATGCGGAGAGGCATTTGCGGTAGTCCTCGTCGGCGTGGATCTCCTCCATCGTCTTCCCCGCCGCCTTGAATCGCTCGACCACCTGCTTCGCCTTGGCCGCGGCGCCGGTCTTGAGGTTTTCCAGCCCTTCCACTTCCTTGGTGAGCTGGCCCACCTTCTGTTTCTTCTTTTCCTGCTGGGCAATCAGGGTGGCCACGGCCTTCTTGTACTCCTGGATGCTGCCGACCTTGTCGCGGATGACTTGGTCGAACCGTGCTTTGATCGCCGCCGGATTGGTGTCCAGCACCTCGCGCGCGGAATCCAACTTTCCTGTCAACAGGTAGCCGAGCGCCTTAAACCACTTTCCTATCGATCGAAAAACTCCCATGGCAATTCCTCCGGTATTCCGCTGTGTAGACTGGGTGTCCGTCGGGTGAAAGTAAATCCAGAACGTACCCGATTTCGAGCATTTTATGGTGCCGCCGGGTAAAACGGCTAGAAGGAAACCTGGTGCAGCGCCTTGGCGCTACGCCGCAGGCTCCGAAAATCGGTCACCGCCTCTTGGGTAAACGCGGGGGCGATCAGGTAGACTTTGACCCCGGCTTGAGCCCGCTCCTTCAACGCCTCGAAGATTTCCCCCATCCGGCCGGACTCGCTGCCGCTCAAACTATACGTGGTCATGTAGATGAACTTTTTCGCCGACTGCACCTGCTGGAGAATCTCCGCCCCGAACGATTCGGCGGGAAGAATCCGGATGTCGGTATCGGTGCACTGCGCCTGAAACGCGTCGATTCCCAGGCGCTCTTTCACCGTCTTCTCGTCGCCGTACACGACAAAGCGAACCGTATTCCGCCGCACCGGCACGGTAGGACCGCCCGCTTCGGCGAACGTGTAGACGCCGTTGGTATCGGCCACCACCCGGCCTTGCTTCGACGACCCGTCGCGAAAGAAAATGCGGTCCGGTTCGGCCTGCCCGCAGACCGGGACGCCCAGGATCGCCATGGCCAGACCGATACGCTGCACGGTTTGCTGCCGGGACCTCGGCCGCCGGAGGGATGAAAACCACTTCACGGCTGCCTCTCCTGTTCCAGGCGGATGATGGTGGCGTCGCGTTGATCGGTGGATTGCGAATCCAGGTGTCTCAGCAAGGACAGCTCCTTTTCCCAGGTGCCCCGGTTGCGCATGTCGCTGACGATGGGGTGCCCCACCAGGCGATGGGCAAACCGGGGTTCCTGCCGGGGAAGCACCAGGAGGGCGCTCGATTCGTATACGCCGTCGCCGGTCAGCGCGCCTTCCGACCAATTGTGCGACCCGATGAGGATCTTGCATAGATCGACCACGACGACTTTCTCGTGGAGAAGGGCCCCGGGGGCATTCAGGCGTACATCCACACCCCGTTCCCGTAGCCTTTCGGCGATCGCCGAATGGGTCTCGTGCTGGCTGTCGCTCTGCATCTCCGGCATGTTAAGCACGAGGTACACGTACACCCCGTTCTTTGCGGCATCGCCCAGCTCCTTCAGCACTTCGTGGACGGTTTCCGATCTGCGCCTCGCTGCCACGTGATACATCGACACCAGGATGGACTGCCGGGCGGTGTTGATCATCTCGCGCACCACGGGAAGGTATTCATCGTCATCGAGATATTCCACGTGGCCCCGCACGGAAAAGGCCTCGTTGTCGCCCTTCGCATTGACGTCTCGAAACCGGGTTCGCGGGACGGTATCCGGAAGGGTCGCGGGATACTGCACTTCTCCGCGCCGCCGAAGACCCGCGGCGGCCATGGGATCGGTGTCAACGGCGTCCACGGCATCGCGGGCGATCTCGGCAAAGGGTTTGGCGTGGGTCTCCGCGATGTAATCCAGGTAGCCGGTGTAGTACCGTGCAAGTTGTGGCGAATCGAAGATCAGAAGGTCTTCGACGTTGCGGGCCGCGGCGCCGCTCGTCCAGTTGTGAGACCCCGTGATCACCACGCGTTCGTCAATAACTGCTGTTTTCAAGTGCAGGCTGGCACGGTCCAGTTCCAGGGTAACCACTGCGATCCCGGCGTCGGGGAATTGTTGGAGAGTGCCCAGCCGGCTGCCGCTGAGCATCGTGTCGTCAGCGATCTGAAGAAACCGCTCGATACCGTCACGGCCGGGCGTGAAGTAGGATTCCGCGCGGCGTACATCCGTGAAGGCCTGCATCCGCGGGGCGACGAGCCGTTCATCGCGGCGCCCGCGCGGCGAATCTTTCGCCTCCGGAAACTTTCGGGGCAGGTCGGGTCCCTCGTAACTCTCGGTCTCCAGGCGGTACGCCTGCTCGAGCAGGACTTCCAGGCGGCCCCGGTAGAGGGCGGCCAGCTCGCGCGAGCGCAGGATCAGGGTATCCCTCGCAGTTCGCGTCAAAGGCCGTCTCCGTCCAGTTCGCCGAGCCGGTGATCACCGTGTGATCGTCAATCACGGCGCATTTTAGGTGCAGTTTGCCGCGGCGCGGGATTTCCTCCACGTAAACCAGGCAGCCAAAGTGTTTCAGGCGGTTGAGGGTTTTCCGGTGCGAGGCCATGGCCATTTCCTGGTCGACGAAGACCCGGACGTCCACCTGGGACCTGGACGAGGCGTAGCAAAGGGCTTCGATCAAGAGGTCGTTGGATAGGTAAAACATGGCGACATCGATCCGCTCCTGTGCCTGGCCCAGCGTGTCCAGGATGAGCTCCAGTCCGTCGCCCCGTGGCGAGAAGGCGACCCGGATTTTCTCGAACGCCCCGACCGTTTCGGCGGGGGCGCAAGGCGCGGTGACAAGTAGGACAATCAGCCCGAGGAGGGTTCGCCGGGCGAGCCGGTCCGTGGTCGATTGTGCGCGGGCAGTCATGCCGTCAACTATATCGATATCCCGGCCACGCGAAAGGCCAAATGGGCACGGGTGATGCGTCCCGGTCCGCGCATGCAAGCGGTTGAGTGAAGGGATTCCGCTATTGTCATCGCCCCGGCGGCGTGGTCAACTACGGATAGACGGTGGATGGTG
>Ga0310125_10000360_pt1 | contig 21143 bp, 15 predicted proteins | sample CB11b_Tmax_Bot8__FD_203508 | JGI IMG/M metagenome (GOLD analysis project Ga0310125, IMG submission 203508) | Marine microbial communities from Western Arctic Ocean, Canada - CB11b_Tmax_Bot8 | ecosystem: Environmental > Aquatic > Marine > Oceanic | place: Canada: Western Arctic Ocean | collected... | reverse complement strand
TCGTGTTCGTGAGCCAGGGGCGCCAACTGCTCGATGCCCGGTGCATCGGTGAAACCGATGACCTTGTAGTTGGAAGTGTGCACGTGCATGATCGCCGCAGTCTGGGGACCGATCGCTTCGGCGTAGTCGGCCACGCTGGTGCGATTGGTTGTGCCGACCTCGCACAGCACCGCACCCGAGAGCTTGAAGATCTCGGGCAACCGGAACGAACCTCCGATTTCGATCAACTGACCCCGCGAAATGACCACCTCGCGGCCGGCACACAATGCCTGCAGCGTCAGCAAGGTCGCCGCGGCGTTGTTGTTGACCACCACCGAGTCCTCGGCCCCGCACAGCGCCGCCCAGGCCGCCTGCAACTGGTGACCCCGGTACCGACGCTCGCCAGTCTCCAGGTCGACCTCGACATTGCCGGCTCCCCCCAGTTCATCGAGTGCCTCCCGGGCGGCAACAGAGAGCGGTGAACGACCCAGGCCGGTGTGCAACACCACCCCCGTGGCGTTGATCACGCGGTCAAAACGACGCAACCCCGCCAACCGGCACTCGCCCAGCACTCCCGCAATCACCCTCTCGCCCAGGGTCTCGCGGGTCACATCCTCAGGTGGCTCATCCTGCGACAGCAGCCAGGCCCGCACCTCCTCCAACGATACGCGGATCCACTCGAGCACCGCGTCGCGGCCCGATGCGTCGATCATTCCGGCCAGCCGCTCGTCCTCGATCAACTCGGTGACACTCGGCAGTGTCCGCAGTAGTTCCTGGTGCGAGGTATTCACGAACGGGATTCCTTATGACCGGACCGGTCGGCCTGCGATGGACTCAACCCAAGGCCTCAGCCAGCCTGGGCCCCGGCACGCGCACGTCGCCCTGCCGGACTGTGATCTCGACCTCGTCAAAATACTCGCACAACGGCACGGCAAACTTGCGGCTGATCCCCCACGCCTCGCGCAGTTGAGACATCGTCACCTCGCTCTCCTCGGCGAACACGTCCTGGCACACCACGCGTCCCTGCTCGATCGCGGCGGGAGCAAAGTGCAGATCGTCGGAGACGGCCACGACCAGGCCGTCCTCGGCACACAACGCCAGCAACGCGGAGAGCCCGTCGCGGGATTGGCCGAGTGATTCGCCGAGCTGTTTGAAGGTGGGAGGCGTCAGTCCGGCGGCCTGGACCTGTTCCAGCAACGAGTCTCGAGCGGCCCGCTGGGCCTTGGTCAGCTGGGCCTGGGCGTCGGCCGGGCCCAGGTTGCCGCCGGTCGTGACCAGTTCACCGCAGGACACCAGGTGAGCCAGCACAGCCTCCAGCAGCGCCGGCCTCATGATCTCGCGGCAGGCCGATACGATCGTGGCTCGAGGCAGGGTCCGGCGAGGCTGCCGCTTCTGGAGTTCCTCGCGGATCGTCTTGACCACCGTACCGGCCAGTGACTCGAGACGCTGAGTGTGAATCGGGACGGTGCGTCCCGGCTCGCCGACCTGCACGATCGTCCCCTCCGCCGTCAGCTCCTCGACCAACTCCGCGTACCGCCGGCTGCCCACCCCCGCTCGCCACAGCGCCGCCAGAGGCGTCTCGGGGATGTCGTCGAGGTTGGCGACCAGCCCCGAGAGCCTCGCTCGTTCGTCGTCCTGGTCCAGAGCCGCTCCGGCCAACTGGAGGTCTCGGATCCGCTTACCCACCGGCACAAAGGGGTCAAGTACCCGGCCACCGGCAACGGTCAACGCGGGGGACACCCGGCGGAGTATGAACCGCTGAGCGTGCGCCGCGACTATGTCCTCGGAGAGCCGCAACTCGGCGTAACCCCGCTCGCCGGGCTTCAGTTGCTGTCCCTTGAGCATCACCCGGGCAGGGACCTCGCGAGTGCCCAGGTGCAGGTTCAGTTCCATCCGGTCCTTCAGCAAGAGCGGCGAACTCGAGAGCAGCTTGAGATCGACCAGCAGTCGGCGGGTGGGTTGCAACAGCCCCGAGGTGGCCAGCTCGACCCCTCGAGACACCTCGTTGTGCTTCACACCGGCCAGGTTGATCGCGGTCCGCTGCCTGACACCCGCGTCGTCGGAATCGGCACCGTGGTTCTGCACGCTGCGAACCCGCACCTCGCAGCCCTCGGGCCACAACTCCAGCGTGTCTCCGGCCCGCACCTGCCCGCTGATCACGCTGCCGGTGACAATCGTGCCGTGGCCCGGCAGCGAGATGGCCCGGTCAACAGGCATCCGGAACACCGGCTCGCTCTCGGGCAACTTCACGCCCCCAGCCGCCTCGAGCAAGGTCTCCTTGAGCGTCTCGATGCCCTCGCCGGTCTCCGAAGAGACCGGCACCATCGGGGCTCCTTCGAGGAACGTGCCCGCGACCGTCTCCTCGATTTCCGCCTCCACCAGCTCGACAAAGTCCGGCTCGACCAGGTCGATCTTGGTGATCGCCACCACGCCGGTGGTGATCTGCAGCAGGTCCATGATCTCGAGGTGCTCGCGAGTCTGAGGCATCACGCCGTCGTCGGCGGCGATCACCAGCAGGGCCACGTTGACCCCGGTCGCACCGGCCACCATGTTCTTGACGAACTTCTCGTGACCGGGCACGTCGATCAGCCCAAACTGAAAACCGTCGGCCTCCCAGTGAGCAAACCCGAGATCGATCGAGATGCCTCGTGCCTTCTCCTCGGGCAACCGGTCGGTGTCCACGCCGGTCATCCGACCGACCAGGCGAGTCTTGCCGTGGTCGATGTGCCCCGCAGTGCCGATCAGGATGTGCCTGGTCGAAGTGGACGGGCTGGCCGGGTCGGCGGGTGTGAGGTCGCTGGCGGACATGGCGTGGGCCAGCCAGAATGAAAAGGGAGGCGGACGGAGTCGAGATGCGGCTGAATGCGTCCCCCGATTCTCGAAGATGGACAATCCGGCCGCAAGAGCCGCGAGGGGAGAAGAACGCGATGGGCAGCCGAGCCGAGAGTGAGTACCGATACGAGAAGTTGACCTGGCCAGAGATCAACGACGCGGTCGAGGCGCGGCAGGTCTGCATCCTGCCCTGCGGCGCGGTCGAACAGCACGGGCACCACCTACCGCTGGATGTCGATTTGGTCTGCCCCGGTGGAGTCGCCCGCGGCTGCGGTGAGGCGATGCCCGAGAAGGTGCTGGTGCTGCCGACCATCGCCTACGGATACACCGGACACGTGATGGACTTCCCCGGCACCATCAACACGCACTACGAGACGTTCATCCGGGGCGTCACCGACGTCACACGCTCGCTGGCCTATCACGGGTTCAAGAAGATCATCCTGCTCAACGGGCACGGGTCGAACATGCCCAATCTCGACCTCGCCGCGAGGCGAACGAACCTGGAGACTGACGCCGAGTGCATCCTGGTGGCGTGGTGGAACCTGCTGACCGTCGACAAGGAGTTCCTGCCGGGGTGGCGTGAGAGTGAATTTCCCGGCGGGTGTGCTCACGCCGGAGAACTCGAGACTTCGATGTACCTCTACCTCGCAGAAGACGACGTCCGCAAGGACAAGGTCCAAAACGGCACGATCAAGATGAACGACGAACACAACGACTTCAACTGGGTCGACCTCTTCGCCGCCGGCCCCGCCCCGCTGATCTCCTGGACCAGCAGTTACTCCGAAACCGGAGTCCTGGGCGACGCCGAAAAGGGGACGGTCGAGAAGGGACGCAGGGCCTGGGAAGAAGCGGTCGGGCAATTGTGCCGCTTCGTCGATTACTTCCGTGACCGGCCCCGCGACACGCGGCACCGCGAACAGAACCCCGAACCCTCGATGCCGATTCCCTGGAACCAGCGTCACGAGATCGACTGAGTCCGCTCATGCCCAACGTCCACGTCTCGCTGGCTCACCGCAGCTACGACATCGCCATCGGTCACGGCATCCTGGCCCAGACCTCGGCCCGATGCCGCGACTGGTGCGGACTCGATGCGCCCGGGTCGGCCCTGGTTGTGACCGACAGCAATCTCGCCGATTCCCACGCCGCCACCGTCGCCGACGGGTTCGAATCCGACGGCTGGCTGGTCCGACAGCACGTGCTCGAGCCCGGAGAACCCTCGAAGTCTCTCGAGGCGGCTCGAGGCATGTACGACTCGCTGGTCGAACTGCCGGCGGATCGGGGCACGCTGGTGGTGGCTGTAGGAGGCGGAGTGGTGGGTGATGCGGCGGGTTTCGTCGCGGCGACCTATGCGCGAGGCATCCGGCTGGTCGGAGTCCCCACCACGCTGCTGGCCCAGGTCGACAGCTCGGTCGGTGGCAAGGTCGCGGTCAATCACCCGAAAGCCAAGAACCTGATCGGAGCCTTCCACCAGCCGTCGGGAGTTCTGATCGACACCAGCACGCTCGAATCGCTGCCCGAACGAGACTACCGCAGCGGGCTGGCCGAGGTGATCAAGTACGGAGTGATCCTCGATGAAGAGTTCTTCGACTTCCTCGAAGAGAACGTCGCGGGCCTCAACGGCCGCGACCGCGATCTGCTGGGCCAGGTGATCGCCCGCTGCTGCGAATTGAAGGCCAAGGTGGTCGAGCAGGACGAGCGAGAGACGACCGGCGTGCGAGCGGTGCTCAACTACGGACACACCTTCGCTCACGCACACGAAGCATTGGCCGGCTACGGCGAGTTGCTACACGGCGAAGCGGTGGCGATCGGAATGGTGCAGGCCAGCCGTCTGGCCGAGACGCTCGGCCGGATCGATGCCGAAACGACACGGCGTCAAGTGACGTTGCTCGAAGCGGTCGGATTGCCGGTGACTGCGCCCGAGGGCCCGACGACCGACGAGATCATCGACCGCATGATGCTCGACAAGAAGACCACCGGGGGAAGGCTGAGATTCGTGCTGCCCACGCGGATGGGCCACGTCGAACTGGTCGACGAGGTAGACGAGGCGCTGGTTAGAGACGTGCTGGCCTAGAACGCAGGGGTGGCTGGAATCAAAGGCCTCAGTCCTAGGACTTCGGCCGATCGCTGACCAGCACCGTCACCGTGCAGTTGACCGACAGCCAGGCGATGGCACACCCGACGTAGCTCGCACACGCCATCCAGAAGACCATCTTCCAGTCGTAGTTCTCCGAGACCCAGCCGTAGATGGCCGGGAAGAACATCGCGACGAAACTGGCGACGGAGTTATTGAAGGCAAAAACCGTGGCGGTCGCCTTGCCACCCACGTCGGTGACCGTGCCCCACCGCGAGGTCAGACTGATGTCGGCGAACAGCTTGACCACGAACAGCATGCCGCAGAAGACGTAGGGATCCTCGAAGAAGAACAAGACGGCAATCGCCAGGGTGGCGGCCGCCATCGCCTTGCCGAAAAACCCGACCAGGCTGCGGACCCAGCGTCGGCTACCGGTCACACGGATCAACCGGTCGCTGATGAACCCGCCCAGCATCCCGCCGCAGGCACCACCCAACAGCGGCAACGCCGAGTAGATCCCCATCTCCTTGAACTTCAGGCTGTACTGCTCGAAGAGAAACAGCGGGATCCACAGCGAGTAGATCTGGTCGGCGATCGAGCTGAGTATTGATGAGACGTTGATGCAGGCGAGGTTGAGAATCGAGCGGCGGTCCATCTGCCCGAGCAGTTCGCGGAACTTCAACGGCTCGTTCGCCGCAGCTCCCTCCTCACCCTCGACCAACTCGGCCTCCGCCTCGTTCGACCGAGGGTGGTTCCGCGGCGAATCGCGGAACGTGACCAGAAAAATGATGCCGTGCACGATGCCGACGGCGGCGAGGATGTAGAGAGCGACTCGCCAGTGGAATCCGTAGATGCCGATCATCACGGTCATCACCAGGATGTTGGCCGAGAGACCTCCGAAGCGGCCGGCAAATACCCCCACCCAACCCTGCACCGTCGTGCGGACCCTGGCGGGAAACCAGCAACGGGTCAGGCGACCCACCAGCGAAAACACGCCCGCCTGCCCGGCACCAAACAGCGCACGAAAGACATACAGCAGCCCCTTGGTCGGAGCCCAGGCGTGACCGGCCAACGCGATCGACCACAGTAGGATCAGACCGCCCAGCAGCCAGTGCACCCCCGCCATGTCGCCCAGCAGACCGGTGGGGAACTGCAGGCCGGCGTAGGTTATCGAGAACACCGTGTCCATCATCCCCAACTCGGTGTTGCTGACATCCAGCTCCTCCTTCAGGAACGGCTTGATCAACGCAAACGAGTAGCGATGCAGGTACAGCATCCAGCTGGTGCCAAAACCCAGCACGAATACCATGTAGCGGACTCGGGTCGGACGATCCGTGCTCACCAGGGGAGCTCCTGATCATCCGGAGGATCGTCAGGAGATTCGTCCGCCGCGGCGTCGGGCTCTTCTTCCGACTCTTCTTCCGACTCTTCTTCCGGCACTTCTTCCGGCACTTCTTCCGGCACGTCACCGGCCAGGTCGCCTCCCGGAGCCAAACGTGATTCCAGCGAGTCGGTGCAGTCGATCAGGATCCAGCAGAACGCACTGATGACGTACATCACCGCCACGGTGACAAACAGCGGGTTGTAGTTCGTGACCGACTTCTCGATTCCATCGACGAGCACCTTGCTGGTGTTCCAGTCGAGAATGCCGCCAAAGAAGATCGGTGAGATCAGCCCTCCGATCGAGCCGGACGTGTTGATCACTCCGAAGACCGTCGCCGAGTAGCGGCCTCCGATGTCGGTGCAGGTACCCCAGACGGTCGGCTGGCTCCAGTCGGTGAAGAACTTGACGGCAAACAGGGCCCACGCGGCCGCAACTCCGTCGGTCTGCGAGATTGCCACGAACATCAGGATGCAGGCGATGAACTTGCCGGTGAACCCGACCGCGCTGCGACCGATCCGGCGGCTGCCGGTCCACTGGATCATCAGGTCGTTGAAGAACCCGCCCAGCATCCCGCCAATCGCTCCGCCCCACAGCGGCAGGCTGATCAGCAGCCCCGCCTGCGTGATGTCGAAGCCCTTGGCATTCAGGAAGTAATCGCCCATGAACAGCACGTAGACACCATCGGCGCCGGCGCTGGTGATCTGCTGGATCACAAAGAACAGCATGCTGCGGTTCTTGATCGCCACCCGCAGCGGCAGCACCGGCGGTGCCGACGGATCCGGAGGCGGTGACCCCTCGGCAATCAACGCCCGCTCGGCGTCGTTGACACGAGGATCGTCGTTGGGGGAATTGCGGAACAAGACCAGGAATACGATCCCGAATACGACTCCCGCAGCCCCCATCACTACCAGGGCCCACTGCCAGCTCATCTCGAAGTAACCGATCAGCACTGTCGCCAGGATGATCGACGACATCGCACCGCCACTGCGTCCGAAAAACGTCGCCACCCATCCCTGCACGATCGTCCGCGTCTTGACCGGGAACCACGTCGCGGTGACTTTCGAGAGCGCCGGGTAGGTGCCCGCCTGGGCCGCACCGAATGCCAGCCTCAGAGCAATCAACCCGCCGCGGCTACCGGTGACTCCAAAAAAAGGCATCACCAGTGACCAGAGCACGATGATCACGCCCAGGAACAGGTGAGGACCGACCCAGTCGCAGAGAATTCCGCTGGGGATCTGGCCGATGCCGTAGGTCGGAGTGAAAAAACTGTAGACCATTCCGAGTTCGGTCTTCGAGAGACCGTAGTCCTCGGCCAGGTACGGACCAATCACGTTCCAGGTGTAGCGGTGCAGGTACAGGAACCACGACGTGCCGCAGGCCAGCGAGAACATCAGCCAGCGAACACGGGTCGGTTTTTCGCTCGAGGCATCCGAGAGCGGCTCGGACGGGGCAATCGCCATCTGCAGACCTGCCGGAGTGAAACACGAAGCCGCCGCACTGTCGGTCTTTCATCAACCGAATGCAAGCCGCTCACCAACGCTCGACCGGACCGTTGGGGACCTTGACCAACGCCGTGGCGACCTCGCCCTGCCGCGTCCCATGCCGTTCCCTGATCTGCTCGACAATCTCGTCGAACTCCTCCAGCGACTCGAACCGCCGCAGCCGATCCTCAAGGTCCTCGGGGATCCCCAGCCGGACCCCGTACCAGGCAGCAAACTTGCGGAACAGCAGGCAGCTGTACTCCTGGTGCTGCTCGACCATCAGCCCGAAGTGACGCACCAGGAACGCAATCTGGTCCTCCGAAGACGGCTTCCACCTCGCCTCCTCACCAGCCAGCGCCCGGCCGATGCGAACAAACAGCCACGGGTCCAGCATCGCACCCCGGCCGATCGCCACCGCGGCACAGCCGGTCAGGCGTCGCATGGCAAACGCGTCGTCCGCCGAACGCACGTCCCCGTTTCCCACCACCGGGATCGACTCGACCGCCTCCACCGTCCGCCGGATCCCCTCGTGATCCACCTCGCCACCGAACCCCTGCGCGCGGGTCCGACCGTGAACAGTAATCGCCGCGGCACCTTCCTGCTCGAAGGCCCGGGCCAGTGCCGGAGCCGTGAGCTGATCGCGGTCCCAACCCAGCCGCATCTTGACCGTCACCGGCACATCGACCGACTGGACGACTCGTGACACCGTCTCGCACGCCCCGTCGATATCGCACATCAATCGAGCCCCACCGCCCTGGCTGTTCACCTTCGCCATCGGGCAGCCCATGTTGATGTCGATCCCCTCGTAGCCCCGATCCTCCAGCCACACCGCCGCCTCGGCCAGTTCGCTGACACGACCGCCGAAAATCTGGATCGACAGCGGACGGTCCTCAGGTGACGTCGCGATCAACTCCAACGACCGCTTCCGACCCGACAGCAACGTCGTGGCCTGGACCAGGTCGGTCGTCGCCAGCCCCACACCACCCAGTTCCCGGATCACGCGACGGAAGGCCAGGTGAGTGTACCCGGCCAACGGAGCCAGGAAATACCGCGACGGCAAACGCCGACAACCGACCTCGATGGTCGAGTCGTCATCTTTCACCGGCCGCACCGGCCGCACCGGCCGCACCGGCGGCACCGATTTCAGAGTTCCGGAGTTGGTCGTTTCAATCGACATCGAGTCCCAGTTCGCTCAGCATCTCGGCAACCACCTCAACCGGCAGCCCCACCACGTTGCTCGTGCTCCCCTCGACCCGCTCGACGGCCTCACCGGCCAGGCCCTGGATCGCATACCCCCCGGCCTTGCCCACCGGCTCGCCACTCGAGAGGTACCGCCGGACCCACTCGGACCCCACGTCCCGAAACGTCACTCTTGATTCTACCAGCCGCTCCAACACGCGTCCCGAACCATCGACAACGCACACCGCCGTGGCGGCCGTGTGCGTCTGTCCGAGGTAATACCTGCTGAACCAGTCACCGACCTGCTGCTGCCAGTCGGCTGCTCGAGGCTGGCCGAGCACGCACGGGCTTCCGTCCGGCTCGGTGACGACGATCACCGTGTCGGCACAGATCACCGCGGCGATGCCGGTGGCACGCCGCTGAGCACCCAACTGCAGCCTCACGTCGGTGGCCTTGGCCAGGGCGATCTGTCGCAGGCGGTCGTGGACCGAATCGAGATCGGTGGTGTCGGCGAAACCGGGTTCGTCCCCGGAACTGGGCGGCAGGACCTCGATCCGATCCTCGCCGATCAGCCCGGCCAGCAACTGGAGCCTTTGAGGTGACCGGCTGCCCAGCACGATCTTCGCACCCGGTGCCCGCGCCGAAGTGTCACCCGGTCGATTCACTTCGACTCCAACAGCGGACCCAGTACCTTCGCAAACGCGGCGGCCTGGCGCATGAATCCGAGATCGTTGGGGTGAGAACTGTCGACGGTCCCCTCGCCGTCGTCGCCCAGCAGGTCGGCACCCTTCAGATAATGCAGCCCCGTAACGCCGTCGCGCTGCAGCTTCTGATACTCCTTGGACAAGGCCTTGCGACTGCTGTCGTTGCGTTCTCGCTTGCTCGTCACCAAGAACGAATCGGCATAACTGCGGTCTTCGACCATGAGGATCGGCGTCCCCGGCCGCGTCTTCCTGAGCCGACGGACAAATGGCCCGACTCGGCTGGTCACCTCCGCAGCCCGCATGTTCGGCAGGCAGTCAAGCACGTAGACGGCCGGGTCAATTTGCGAAAGCAGCTCGGCCAGCTCGATCTCCATCCGGCCGTTACCCGAAAAGCCCAGGTTGATCACCGGGCGTTCGTAGCGGCGGCCCAGCATGGCCGGGTGAGTCATACCCGGCCGCGAGGCGCAGGCGCCGTGAGTGATCGAGGTGCCGTAGAAGAGAATCGGCCTGGCGTGAGACCTGGGACGGGACGGGGCCTTGTCGATCGCCGTGCCCTGGACGACTCCCAGTTCGACCGACGTCACCCCGTTGTAAAGCGGCAGGTACAGCATGTACTCGCGGCTGCCGGCGGGGATCCCGGTGACCAGCCGCACCGAGTTGGTCGGGGTCTTGGTCGGAAAGCCACAGGCCAGCCATCGCCAGCGGCCCTTGACGTCGCGGACGTACAGGTCAACACCGCTGACCCCGGTCGCCGCCATGTGCGGCAACGCCAGGCGGGTACGACGCAGAGTCCAGCGTGCATGCAGCGTGGTGGCGGTGCTGACAAAGCGAACGCAGATGCCGGCAGAGTCCTGGCTCAGGTTCCACACCGGGGCACGGACAAGCTTCTCGGCCGACGCCGGCAATCGGTCAAAGAACGACTTGGTCTTCTCGAACCCCCGTCCCTCGACACTCAGGGTGCGAATGTCGGTCCAGGCGATCTCCTGGGCGGTGACCGCGGTTGAGAGGACCGAAAGCAGGAGAGCGATCAACGCTGTGCGAGGGAGGTGTGTCATGAGCTGTCTCGAGAAAGGTGTGCGAACCGTGCCATGATAGCCGCCGTGGACAAGGACATCAGGTCCCAGCAGCGGGCAGCAGACCACCCCGATTCGCAATCGATTGATCGCCACCGCAGGATGGCCGTGGCACAGACCCGATTCCCGGATCCCCCCAAGCCCCCCGGAGACAACCGATGTCACGCACGGCACTGCTGGCGGCTGCGATGCTGGCCACGACGGCCGCTCCGTCACTGGCCCAATCCGAAACACTCGAAAAGCCCGCAGCCCAGAAAGTTGAGGGACTGATCAGCTGGGTCTACGACTACGAGCAAGGCCGCCAGCTGGCCAAGCGGACCGGTAAGCCGATGTTCGTCGTCTTTCGATGCGAACGCTGAGAAGCTTGTAATGAATTTGACGGGCAGGTTGTCCGTCGTGACCCCCAGGTGGGACAGCTGTCCCGCCAGTTTGTCTGTGTCCGCGTCCAGTCGATGAACGGCATCAACCTGGACCTGTTCCAGTTCGAGTACGACCTGACCTGGATGTCGTTCTTCATGGACGCCGAGAACCGCATCTACACGCGGTACGGCGGTCGAGACGATTCGCACCCCGAGTCTCACCTCAATCGCGACTCGCTGCTGGCGACCATGAAGTCGGTCGTGATGCTGCACAAGCTCGACGACGTGATCAAGAGTTCGCTCGAGCCTAACCCCAGCACGGGCCGCACCGGCCGCAGGCCGCGGACACCCGAGCAGATTCCGACCATGGCCAGGATGATGGCCAAGCGGAAGAACAAGTGCATCCACTGCCACGACGTGAAAGTCGCCAAACTGAAACACCTCCGCAACCAGGACAAGCTCAAGCGGCACATGGTCTTCACCTATCCGACCTCAGCGAACCTGGGGATCACCGTCGACGCCCGCGAGCAGGCACTGATCCGCACGGTCCAGACGGGGTCTCCGGCAGCCAGGGCGGGGATCCGGGTCGGCGACCGGATCGTCAAGGCCGAAGATCACCGGGTACTGACCTTCGGCGACCTGTCGAGAGTGCTGGAAACGACCCCGGCCGCCGGGCGATTGGCTCTGCAGGTGCAACGCAACCGACAGGTCATCCCGCTGCGACTCGAGTTGGCCAATGGCTGGAGACAATCGAAGGATCCGAGCTGGCGCGAGTCGCTGCACATGGTCGGACCCAACTGCGGACTCTGGGGCCGCAAGCTCAACGTCAACGAACGACGACGCCTGAAGCTCAAGCCCGACAAGCTCGCGCTGAAGGTGACCTACATCTGGGGGCCTCATACCCGCAAGGCCGGGATCCGGGTGGGAGATGTCATCGTGGGTCTCGACGGCCAGACCCGCGACATGAACATCAAGCAGTTGCATGCCCATCCGACGCTCAACCGCAAATGGGGCGACACCATCCCGGTCGTACTCCGACGATCAGGGCGAGACGTCACAGTCAGAATGACATTCCCCAAGGGTCCCCCCGACTAAACAACAGGGACTGGCTCCGCAGTCGCCCCCGGCGGCGCAGGTGCCTGTCCCAAGCTCCCACCAACCCTGCCCCAATCTGATAAGGCCCCTAGTGTCAGGGGACAGGCACCTGCGCCCCGCCACAGGGCGGTGCTGCGGAGCCAGTCCCGGGTGCTCTGGTCGACTGCTGCTGAATCAATACAATGCGGGCCTGATCTTCAGGCGGGCAGCAGGCGGGGGCACAGACCATGAGCGGGCGTCGGATCCTGGTGACCGCGGCGTTGCCCTACGCCAACGGGCACATCCATATCGGTCACCTGGTCGAGTACATCCAGACCGACATCTGGGTCCGCTTTCAGAAGCTGCGAGGACACCGCTGCATCTACCTGTGTGCCGACGACACCCACGGTACGGCGATCATGATCCGAGCCCGCCAGGAGGGTCGCAGCGAAAGTGAAGTGATCGGCGAGATGCAACTGGCCCATGTCCGTGACTTCTCGGGCTTTGACATCGAGTTCGACAACTACGGCAGCACCAACAGCGACGAAAATCGCTCGCAGTGTGCCGAGATCTGGCAGGCACTTCGCGACGCCGACCTCGTTCACCAGCAACAGGTCACCCAACTGTTCGACCCGGTCGAAGGCACCTTCCTGGCCGACCGGTTTGTCCGAGGCACCTGCCCGAAGTGTGCGGCGCCCGAGCAGTTCGGCGACAGCTGCGAGAAGTGCCTGGCCAACTTCAGCCCCACCGACCTGATCGACCCACGCAGTACGCTCTCGGGAGCCACCCCCGAAATCCGCACCGCCGATCACCTCTTCGTCCGCATCGAAGAGCACCACGAATTTCTCGAGGAATGGACCCAGTCGGGCGAGCACCTGCAACCCGAGGTCGCCAATTACCTCAAGGGTCACTTCCTGTGCGATGAGCTCCGAGACTGGGACGTCTCGAGACCCGAGCCGTACTTCGGCTTCGAGATCCCCGACGCACCCGGCCACTTCTGGTACGTCTGGTTCGATGCCCCGATCGGCTACATGGCCTCGACCCGCCAATGGTGCCAGGCTCACGGCGAGGACTTCGACACGTGGTGGCGCGATGCCACGACCGAGGTGCACCACTTCATCGGAAAGGACATCACCTACTTCCACACGCTGTTCTGGCCCGCGATGCTCAAGACCGCCGGATTCAACCTGCCGACCAAGGTCCACATCCACGGATTCCTGACCGTCGACGGACGCAAGATGTCCAAGTCCGAAGGCACCTTCGTCCAGGCCTCGACCTACCTCGAACACCTCAACCCCGACTGGCTGAGGTACTACTACGCGGCCAAGCTCGGACCCCGACTCGATGACCTCGACCTCAACCTCAACGAATTCGCCACCAAGGTGAACTCGGACCTGGTCGGCAAGGTGGTCAACCTGGCCAGCCGAACCGCCAAGTTCATCGCCGGGCAGGAAACCGCCGTGGCCTACCCCGACGACGGCGGGCTATTCGTAAACGCCGCCGCCGCGGGAGACCGGATCGCCGCGAATTACGAGGCGTGTGATTTCAATTCGGCGATGAGAGAAGTGATGGCGCTGGCCGATGCGGCCAACAAGTTCGTCGAAGACTCCGCACCCTGGGTGCTCAGCAAAGACCCCCAGCGACAGGCCGAACTCCTGGACGTCTGCAGCATCGCACTGAACCTCTTCCGACAACTGGCCATCTACCTCGCACCCGTCCTGCCCCGGTTGGCAGTACAGACCGGCGAACTGCTCAATCACCCGATCACCGACTGGGACCAGGCACAGGCCCCACTGGCCGGGACCCCCGTCGGTGAGTTCCAGCACATGATGCAACGAGTCGACCCCAAGCAGGTACAAGCCATGATCGATGACAGCAAGGAAGCTCCCCAGTTGAACAGCGAACCCGCAGAGGAGACTCCCGATCAGCCACCCGAGCCGGAAGCGGATGAGACTGCCGACCAAACCGCCGACCAGGACGCTTCGGCCGCAGCCACTTCAGAAGAAAGTGACGCGGCCGACGAGCCCGTGGCTACCTGTGACGCTCACCAACAGGAACCTCTGACAACCGAACACTGCAGCTTCGACGACTTCATGAAAGTCGACATGCGAGTGGCCCGCGTCGCCCAGGCGTCCCATGTCGAAGGAGCCGACAAGCTGCTGCAACTGGTGCTCGACCTCGGAGGTGATGTCCGGAAGACGGTGTTGGCCGGCATCAAGGGGACCTATCAGCCCGAAGACCTCGTCGACCGACTGGTCATCTGCTGCGCCAACCTCGCGCCGCGAAAAATGAGATTCGGCACCAGCGAGGGAATGGTGCTGGCCGCCGGACCCGGCGGACAGGACATCTTCCTACTCGCACCCGACTCCGGTGCCGTCCCCGGGCAGAGAGTCCATTGAGTGGCTGAGGGGGTCGTGGCTGCGGTCGAGGATGACGATCAGTGCCCAGGTGGCCAGCGGGACGACCTGAACCACCAGCCGACCGGCGGCCCAGTTGAGATTGTCGAGGTAGCGGGGAATCACCAGGAACGGCACGCAGTAGGCTGCCAGCATCACGCCGCAGATGGCCAGGGGCCAGCCTGCCGCCGGGCACGCCCAGCCGCCCCGGCTACTTCGGATGGCAATCAGCAGCAGCAGGCCAATCGCTCCGAACCACGGCGCCACGCTCACCTCCAGCAGAATTCTCAGCCCCACACGCGGCAACCGCCCGATGCCCTCCCATGCGGCCCGCACCCCCAGCAACTCGCGATAATCATCCGGCAGGATCCCTCGCACCACGCCTCGGGTGAAAAAGATCTCGTGAGCGATCAGCACGGCACCGACCACCAGCCCAACCGCCACGACCTGCCGAATCGCCCGATGATCGCGGTGTGCCACCGCACTGGCCAGGGCGATGCCGACCACCACGGCCACGGCCACAGGACCCTCGGACTTGGCCAACCCCGCCACCAGCAGGCACAGGCCGACCAGCACCCACCAGCCACCGCCTCGCTCCTGAGCCGCCAGTGCGGCCAGCACCGCGGCCAGCACTGCGGCTCCGACCACCAACTCGGGACACCCGTTGTAGGCAGCCAGGTTGTTCTGGAACGAACCCAGCCCGCTGTAAACCGGCAACACCAGCAGCAACAGGCCTCCACGAACCGGATCGTCGCTGCCCAGACGACCCAGTGCCCCGACCACGATTCCCGCCAACGCGACCCAGGTCAGAGGGAAGACGAGTACAGCAGACGACTCGCTGAATCCTCCAACACCAGCCCCCCCTTCACTCGGCATCCCCACACCGCCCCACACCGCCTCGGCCGCGGGGACCAGCAGAGGGTACCGCGGATGAAAGTGGACGTGGTCGGGATCCTGGAACACCGACTCGCCCCACGGACCCGCCTCAGTCTGCATCAACCTCGCCTTGTACGCCCACTGCATCCTCTGGTCGAACCCGTCGATGCCACGTGCCACCGCGATCAGCAACATCGAACCGACCAGCACACCCACCAGCAACCGCACTCTCGACGACACGCCCACCCCGCCCTCATCGGTCACCCGGTCCTCCGGAGCCCGACGGGCCAGCCCGACGGTTGCCCCGGCCAGTCCGAGCAACAGCGAGGGGACCAGCGGCAGCCAGGGCGATACGGGTCGTCCCGAGAAGAACAGCAGCAGGGCCGAGATCGCCGTGATCGAGAAGCCAAGCAGCCACGACCAGCCCCAACGCTCGGACCCATACGGCATCTGGTCGTCGACACCCAGCAGCCGTAACGCGCCGCGGCCACCTGCCAACCCGATCGCAACGGCCACGACCACCAGCAGCCATCCCGCCCAACCGGGCCGCCGCAGAGGACCAAACAGCCTCTTTGAACCGGACCGGGAGATCGGTTCGCCGTGGGGTTCGAGCAACGATCCGGCCGCGAAGTCTGCCTCGATCGTCGACGGATCGACTTGTATCAGGCTCCTGCCGCGGACACCCCACCTGATCCCCCGGCTCCGCACGAACTCCTCGAGCGATCTCCTCGAACCCCGGATCGCCGCCGCCGAATGAACCTCGCGGGGGAAGACCCAGTAGGCCAACTCCCGTTCCAGGAACTGGTTGGCGGGGGTCAGAGGTGACTGCCAGGTATCGACCAGGATGGCTGAATCGGGAGGAACCCGCTCGAGGATCTGCTCGACGACTCCGGCCAGGTCACCCACCGTGCGTTCGACCCGCACCTGGGGCCGCGACCAGCCGATGTAGGTGGGGACCATGTGAGCCAGCAGTGCGAGGGCCGAGAGGAACGACCAGGCCATCAGCACCCATCGGCTCAGCGGACCGGCTGACCCCTGTTGGCTGGACTCACTCACTCCGCCGGGCTCCTCGGTCGACTGACCGAACCACAATAGCACACCGCACCACTCCCCCGGCTATAATGTCCCTCGCGCCATGACCGAATCGACCTCGCCTCCCCCACGCCCCCCACGCCCCCGTCGCCGCCGCTGGTTCATCGCGACCTACGCGGCCTTCCTGGTGGTGGCCGTCGCGGCCGTGCTGCGTCTGGTGACGGTCGAAGCGGATGTCTGGGACTACTATTACCCCGAGTTGAGAGCTTCGGGGGCCACCTCTGCCCCCGTCTCCCGCGACGACGACACGATCGATGTGCTCACGCTCGGCGGCTCGGTCCTGCTGCAGGTCGAGTCGGAGCTCGAGTCGCGACTGCGAGAAGAGTTGGGAGACCGAGTTCGCTGCTACCACCTCTCGACCACAGCCCACACCTCGCGCGACAGCCTCCAGAAATACCAGCAGTTGGCCGGGCGGAAGTTCGACCTCGTGATCCTCTGCCACGGCATCAACGACGTCCGGATGAACTACTGGCCGACGTCGCTGTTCAAGAACGACTACACGCATTGCCCCTGGTACGCGGACCTCGCCCGCGACGTGCAACTCGGTCGACTGACGCTTTGGGATCGTGTCCTGCAGTTCGCCACGCAGGAAGGACTCGGCCCGCCGGCCCGATCCGACTTCCCGCTTGGAGACTCACTCAAGACACCGCCTGCCTTCGAGAGCCACTTGTCGGAGTTGGCTTCCGAGGCTGCGGCTCGAGATGACCGGGTCCTCTTCCTGACGATGGCCTCCTACCTCCCCACAGGCTACACCCGCGAGGCCTTTGAAGGCGGAGAACTCGACTACGGAACCGGCGACGCGAAGTACGCGGCCGAGTTGTGGGGAGACCCGCGCCAGGTCCTGGCCGGGATTGCCGCTCACAACCAGCGGACACGAGAAGTGGCCGGCCGCCAGCCGATCGTGGAGTTGGTGGACTTGGAGCAGTTGATCGCTTCGACGGGAAAGAACTTCAGTGATGTCTGCCACCTGACGAAGCTCGGCCAGCAGCGGCTCGTCGAAGCCGTCGCACCGGTCGCCGTCAAGATCCTCAACGACCGCTAGCCCGCCCGCGACCGTTTGAACAACACCCCAAGAGCGGCCCGATACCCAAGAACCGCGAAGCGGTTGAATATTGGTGGTGGTCGTAACTCACTGTCAAAGAATGCGTTGTGTCGATTCACTCCAACTGCCCCTGATCACCGCACAGACCTTGAGCCACAACCCGCAAAATCGCTGTATTCCCTCTGATCGGGATACGCGAAAAATCCTGCCGAATCGCCAGGACCGGTCAAGTCGATTCAGCCGGTACGACGATTTCAACCGGTAGGGACTGTGTCGACTGCCAACGACCAAGTGCCAGACAACGAGGTGCGGGTAGCCGACCATGACTGCCACCGGTGGACGCCTCGCCAAAAAACTGGCTTGGACAGCAGAGCAATAACACCGTGCGACTTGTAGCCGTTTTTTTTCGACACTGGACGGCAGGGGTTTTGAGCCTGGCAGGAATGGCCTGCCTGGCCCTTGCGACGAGCGTGCAGGCCATTGAACCGATGGCCTGGGAAGTCCTGCAGCAACGGCTGGATGCTCAGCAGAAAGAAATCGACGCTCTGAGACGGCAGGCCCATCTCACACCGGTCTCATTCACCGCTCAGGACCGAGCGACATCCGACGACGACGGAATCCCGATCAGAGACCTGCTCTCGGGTTTGAAAGAGAGGGTCTCGGGAGCCGCCCAGGCGGGAACGTCGGCATCGACGATGAGTGTCGTCGGCCGTGTCCACATCGACTACTGGGGCTTTCCCAGTTCCGACCCCGGCATCAACTTCATCGAGACCGGAGACGCGGCCCACACACCTCAGGATCGAGTTGGCTTCCGCCGCATGCGGCTCGGTGTACGAGGCGAGGTGGCTCCGAACATGGAATACCGGATCGAGCTGGAGATGGCCGGGGGGAACGAGTCGGAGTTTCGCGACGCCTGGCTCGGCTTCAGGGACATGGGCGTCCTACAAACGGTCCTGATCGGCAACCAGAAGCGGCCCTACGGTTTGGATCACCTCAACAGCAGCCGATACAACGTCTTCATCGAACGACCGTTCGTGATCGAGTCGTTCAACCAGGACGCCCGCCGGCTCGGAATCGCCTCGTATGGCGTTTCCGAGGAACAGGACTGGAACTGGCGACTGGGTGTCTACAACCAGCGGCTGATGCAGGACGAGGGTCAGCACATCAACGATCACCTGCAGGCTGAAATCGCGGGGCGACTGGCCAACACATTCATGTGGGAAGACGACGGGCGGACCCACGGCCATTGGGCCATCAACGGCACGCTGGCTCATCCCGATGGCTCCGCAGTCAGTGCCGGGAGCATCAATCTCGACAACGAGGCCCGCTTCCGTCATCGCCCCGAGGCCCGCAGCGTGAATCGCTGGCTCGATACCGGTCCGATCGCCGGAGCCGACTGGTACACGATGATCGGCTTCGAGTCGCTGTGGAACTTCGGCCCGCTGCAGTTGTGTGGCGAGTACCAGAACATGTGGCTCGACCGCGACACGGGATTCGGGAACACCGTCTACCTCAACGGCGGCTACGCCTACGTGTCGTACTTCCTGACCGGCGAGAACATGGCCTGGTCACGGAAATCGGGCACGGTGGGCCGAGTGATACCCGACCAGAACTTCTACCTCGCCTCCGACGGCGATGCCGGCGGGTGGGGTGCCTGGCAGGTGGCGTTGAGATGGTCGTATGCCGATTTTACCGACGAGGACATCACCGGAGGTGTGGGCGAATCCCTGACCCTTGGCTTGAACTGGCACTGGAACCCCAACGCGCGGATGCAGTTCAACTACATCAACGGGAGAATCACCGACCGGGACTTCGGTGGCTTTGCTGGCGGTGACTACGAAGTCATCGGCACGCGTTTCATGATTGACTTCTAGAGCAGCCCCCCACACCAGTCGACCCCCCAGGAACTCTCGAGCACACGCTGGCCGGCCCAAACAGTCGCCAGTGCAAACAGCCACAAGTGGTGGCTCGACTCTCATCGAAATCTCACGAATCGACCAAAGCGTACAGGGCGTCTCGCTATCACTTGTTCGGTTGCTGAAACAGGCAACCGTCGCCCTCGTGCTGGGTCTGTCCGCCTCCAGGGCCCCGGCCGAAGACGTGTCCGGCAGCGAAGCGACCGTAGAATCGGCCGCCGCCGAAACCTCGATCCTGGAAGATCTCGAACAGCGACTCGCCAACCAGAATGAAGCGGGCCAGGGCGGCGTGCTCGACGAAGCGCGGTGGGTGCGGCTGGGCAACGGCACACGGCTGACCGATCCGGGGTCACTGGCAGCCGGGGTGACCGTCAACGGCTTCGACTACTACCTCTACACCGCCTTCCTGGTCGCCAAGTACCGGGGCATGAGCGTCAACTCCGAGTTCTACTACCGTTGGCTGAACAACTTCGACACCGCCGGCGGCCCGGTAACCGCCGACATCGATACCCGCGGATTTGTCGTCGATGTCGGCGTGATGCTGGTCGAGAAATCGATCGAGCTGATGGGCCGGATCGACGCGGTCCACTCGGCCTTCGGCGACACCTGGGAATACGCCGCCGGGATCAACTGGTTCATCAACGGAACCCACAGGCACAAGCTGACTTTCGACGTGGCCGACCTCAACGGCGTTCCCGCCGGCAGTTCCAGCCCGAATTACGAACTGGGACAGGTCGGCACGCTGTTCCGCGTGCAGTACCAGGTGGCGTTCTAGTCGCTCACCTCAGACCGACTAGGTCGCGTACCAGTCGATCGCTCGAGGGATGTCTCCGGTGCGAGACATCATCCCGATCTGCCAGCGGTACTGCCGCCGGTTGAACATCGGCGTGTAGCCGTGGTAGTGGTCGGCCAACTCGATCGCCTTGGCCACGTCGGCCGTCTCGAGGCGATCCCGACCGTCGGCGGCCACCATCAGACGCGCCAGCCACATCATCGATGGGAACACCAGGGCCAGGGACCGGAAGCCCTCGATCAGCCCGAAACCGAGAAACGCACGACCACAAAACTGCAGACCGCGGATCTTGACCCGAAAGTAGCGGGTGAACATCTCCTCGGCCGCGTCGGTCAGCCCGCCAAAGGGCTCCTCGAGCCGGTCAAACCGGACCGGTTGATCGATGTCCTGCATCGGCGGTACCGTTCCACGGCCGATCGCAAATCTCGTGCCGACGCGAAGCAGCCTCATTCGGCCCAGCCACCCGGTTCGCCAGTTCGACAACGAGTCGTTCCGGGCGTACTGGGCGGCCAGCATGCGAAACAGCAATCGACCGGTGGCCGAGGGCTGTTCGAGATCCCCGGCAGCCGCCTCGGTCTCGGCCAACGCCGCCTCGCGGATAATCTCGACAAAGTCCGCCAACTGGTCATTTTCGAAATGGCCCACCCGGGCCTCGGAGACCAGGTCGACAAACCGCACCGCGGCCTTCAGCCGGATTGCAATCGGCTCGCTGTCGCGGGCCAGGAGGTATTCGAGGGCGTTGACGAACAGCTGAAACGGCATCCACTCGAGGTCCCCGTATCTCCTGAGCCCCGGAGCCGGAGACTTCGTGATCCCCGCGGGGACCACCTCGCGAGCCATCTCGTAGAGCACCTCCTGCTGGTCGGCCACGCTCTGGCCCCGGTTCTCGACC
>Ga0310125_10000358_pt1 | contig 21183 bp, 16 predicted proteins | sample CB11b_Tmax_Bot8__FD_203508 | JGI IMG/M metagenome (GOLD analysis project Ga0310125, IMG submission 203508) | Marine microbial communities from Western Arctic Ocean, Canada - CB11b_Tmax_Bot8 | ecosystem: Environmental > Aquatic > Marine > Oceanic | place: Canada: Western Arctic Ocean | collected... | reverse complement strand
GCTGCGGATGCTGGGCAGCCTTTTCTACATCGTCGACCGGCTCCTCATCGAGGGGCTCGTGTCCCTGGTCGGCGCCCTGCCTCGGCTGGCGGGGATGGCGGTCCAGACCTCCCAGCGCGGCTTCCTCCAAGGCTACGGCCTGGGCATGGCCGTGGGTACCGGGGTTGTGTTGTTGTTTGTGATCTACTTGACGAAGTGATGGAGAAGAGAGCGACGGAGCGACGAAGGGAAAGGCATCGCATGCGTGGCACAAAGTAAATGTGGATAAGAAACGTTAATGACTAACGCGCGAATGACAACGGATTCTCGAACCGCAGGGCAAAGCGCCGAAGCACGACCCCTTCGTCGCTCCGTCGCTCCGTCACTTTCCCCTGTTACGACATGCTTAACCTGCTGAACGAAAACACGCTGTTGCCACTCATGGTCTTCCTGCCCCTGCTGGGCGGGCTGGCGATGTTGCTGCTGCCGATCCGTGGGGCGGGCAGCGTTCGCGCCTATGCCCTGCTGAACACGGTGCTGACGTTTGCCGCCGCCCTTGGGGCCACGGCCGCCTTCAGGTGGACTGGCGCCGGCGCGACCATGCAGATGTCATCACGCATCACCTGGATCGAGCCGTTCGGTCTGAGCTTCAGCTTCGGTGTCGATGCCATCTCGCTCTGGCTGGTACTGCTCACGACGTTTCTCATGCCCCTGGTCGTGCTCGGTTCGTTCTCAGCCGTGAAAGACCGGCATCGCGAGTTCTACGTGTGGCTGCTCGTCCTGGAGGCAGCCATGATCGGCACGTTCGTCGCCACGGATGTGATCTTTTTCTACATCTGTTTCGAATTCACCTTGATCCCCCTGTACTTCCTCATCGGCGTGTTCGGTTCGACGCAGAGGCTGAAAGCGGCGCGCGTCTTCTTTCTGTACACGTTTACCGGTTCGATGCTGACGTTCACGGGCGTGCTCTACGTCGCCTGGTGGTTCGCCAGCGGCAACGACGGCGTCTGGAGTTTTCTGATTCCGGATCTCGTGGATGCCGCGCAACAGATGGATCCGTCCGCACAGATGTGCGTCCTGCTGGCGCTGCTCGCCGGGTTCGCGGTCAAGGTGCCGTTGTTTCCGCTTCACACCTGGTTGCCCCTGGCCCACACCGAGGCGCCCACCGCCGGATCGGTCATCCTGGCGGGCGTCCTCCTGAAGCTGGGGACCTACGGCTTGCTGCGCTTTGCGCTGCCGATGTGCCCCGCGGCCGTGGTCGAAGCCGCGCCGGCGATCGGTGTGCTTGCGGTGATCGGAATTCTTTACACGGCCCTGATCTGCTGGGTGCAGCAGGACATCAAAAAACTCATCGCCTATTCGTCGGTGTCACACCTGGGATTCTGTGTGCTGGGCATGTTCTCCCTGAACGCACTCGGGGTGGGCGGGTCGGTGATGTACATGATCAACCACGGCCTGTCGACCGGGGCGTTGTTCCTTTGTGTCGGGATGATCTACGAACGATTCCACACGCGTCAGATGAAACAGATGGGAGGTCTGGCACGGGTCATGCCGCGCTGGGCGTTCTTCATGGTGTTCTTTTGTCTTTCCAGCGTCGGTCTGCCGGGTCTGAACGGCTTCGTCGGAGAGTTCCTGACGCTCCTGGGGACTTTCCAGTCTCAGGACGTCCTGGGCATCGGATACGCCGTACCGGCCGGGTTCGGAATGATTTTTGCCGCAATCTACCTTCTTTATATGGTCGGACGCGTCGTGTTCGGGCCGGTCTGCATCCCCCGGGATCCCGCCGGCCATGAGCGGCCCGCGCCTGAATCCAAATCGGACCTACCCGCGCCGCAGGTCAAGGACCTGAACCTGCGGGAAGTCGCCACGCTTGTGCCGCTGGCGGTCGCGTGCCTCTGGCTGGGGCTCGCCCCCAACACGGTGCTGAGCACGCTGAAGGATCCCATCGAGACGTTGACCGCGGCGCCACGTCGTGAAGTGGCGAAGCGCAACGCAAACGGGATACCGCTGCAAACGATGACGAGCCGCGTCCGGCCAACCGAGGTCACGAGCAGGGCATCGACCAACGACCCCACGGAACAACCACCCGAACCGGTCTACCCATTCGTTTCGCATCGACGAGCCGACAACGCTCCGGAAATTCGTGACGCTTTCACGTTGGCGAATCAATGAACGCCATGATCGAGAAAATCGGTACGTTGTGGCCGGAGCTCACCGTCCTGTTCGGCGCGTGCGTCTGCCTCGCCCTGGGCCTCTCGCAGCGCGCCGCCTCCCGGCGGCTCATCCCCTGGGCCGCGGCCCTCGCCCTCGCCACGGCCGTTGGCATCGCGTGGTCAGCTTCATCCGCAACCGGTTCGTGGAGCCTTGCCGTTTTCATCAAAGTCGCCGTCGCGGGCATCGGCGTGCTGCTGGTGATGCTGTTCGAACACATCCCCGAACCGCCGGACGCAGCCGGGGCACCTGGTGGCGGCGAACCGGCGCCGGATTCTTCTGCGGGGACCTCGCCGCGCGGCGAGTTCACGGCGCTACTCCTATTCAGCCTTGCCGGGGCAATGCTGTGCGCCGGCGCCGAGGATCTGGTCTGGCTGTTTCTCGCTCTGGAGTTGACCAGCCTGCCCACCTACGTTCTTGTGACCGCGGTCCGGCGCCACGGCGACGCCGCCGAGGCGGGCGTGAAATACTTTTTCCTCGGCGCCCTGGCCACCGCAACATTCCTTTACGGTTTCGCGCTGATCTACGGCGCCACAGGATCCACCGCGTTCGATGTGATCCGCGCCGCCGTCGCCGACCAGAGAATCGAGTATGGCGCCGCGACGCCGCTGATGGTCACCGGGATGGTCCTGGCGGTGCTGGGACTCTGCTACAAGATCGCCGCGGTCCCAATGCACTTTTACGCCGCGGACGTCTACCAGGGCGCCGCGACGCCGGTGACCGCCGTGCTCGCCTTTGTACCCAAGACGGCGGGGTTCGTGGGGCTGATCGCGATCATGGGCCTGGTTCAGTGGCAACTGCCCGACACCCTCGCCTGGATGCTTTGGATCATCGCGGCGGCGACGATGACCGTCGGCAACGTTCTCGGTCTGTTGCAAAGCAATGTGAAACGCGTCCTGGCATACAGTTCAATCGCCCATTCCGGCTACATGATCGTCGGTCTGCTCGCGGGGGTGACCGCCGATCCCTCGCCGCTGGGCAACGGCACGGCGGCGGTGCTCTTCTATCTGGTGATTTACGGACTGGCGACCGTCGCCGCATTCGGCGTGCTCGGCTGTCTCAGCGATTCGAATGGCATCGAGGCCCAACGATTCGACGACATCGCCGGCCTTGCGAAACGGCAGCCGGTCCTGGCAGCCATTCTGCTGATCGCCGTGCTCTCGCTGCTCGGTTTTCCGCTGACCGCCGGGTTCCTCGGAAAAATCTACATCTTCGGCTCCGCGGTCAAGCATCAATACATCTGGCTGGTGGTGATCGCGGTATTGAATAGCGCCGTCTCGGCCGTGTACTACCTGCGCATCGCCGGAGCATGTTATTTCGCGGACCCGGCACGTCCGGTCCACGCGGCGCGCACACCCGGTCCACGGTTCGCGGCCGCGGCCGCCGCCGCCGCCGCGGTGGCGCTGTTCGTGGCCGGCGGCACGATGATCGACGCGGCCCGGCAGGCGGCGGTTCAGGTCAACAATCCAGAAATCGCCGACGTCGCGGAGGATCGTGGCGAGATGGAGCGGTTAAGCGCCGGGGATTGGGAGAGCAAGAGAGCAAGAGAGTAAGAGAGCAGGAAATAGGAGACCGACTTCTTACCTGAATTTTTGCTTTGCTGCGTTCCCCCTTTCCTGTTCTTCCGCTCTCCTGCTTTCCTGCTCTAACCACTCCCCTCCCCTAGCCCAACAACGCCAGCAGCGGCGCCGGGTCCGCAAGATCCTCCACAGCGTAGTTGGCACCGGCGGCGCGGAGATCGGCCTCGGAATGTTCCCCGGTGGCGACCGCAAAGCAAACGCATCCGTGGGCATGGGCGCAGGCCACGTCGCGTGGTGTGTCCCCGATCACCACGACCCGCCGGGGATCCGCTGCTTCACCGGTGATCTGCTCGTAGCGTTGCATCGCCAGCGCAACCAGGTCGGCCCGATTCGGCGCCTCGTCGCCGAACGCCGTGACCGTGAATTGATCCAGGGCGACATCAATCGCTTCCAGTTTCATCGAGACCGCGGGCCCGTAATTGCCCGTCAGCATCCCCATGACCAGGTCGCCGCGCGTCGCAGCGCGTTCACGCAAAGTCGCCAGAAGTTCGTGCACGCCGGGCATCGTCTGCACACGGTGCGGGTGACGCGCCAGCTCCTGCTTCAGGTCGAGTAGATACTGCGCGCGGAACGCTTCGTGATGCAGATCGGCGTCGGCAATGCCGCTTTGTCGGGCCGCTTCGGCGAAGATGATCGGGTCGAGGCTCCCCGGGGCCTCAACGCCCTTCCAATCCATCCGGTCACCGAACAACCGGCGGCCGGCTGATCGCATGGCGCGCATGCCGGCCCCTGCCGACTTCAACAGTGTCCCGTCGATATCAAAAAGTAACAGCGACTTAACCCGCATTGCACATGAGACATGCGGGTTCGTTACGAGTCCCGCTCCCGAACGACCGGCTGGGCCTGGAGGCGCTCGCGCAACGCCTTGCCGAAATCGGCAATCATCTTGTTGTCCTCAGCCAGGGCGTCGTCGATCGCCTGGGATTCCTGATTGTTCACGTGGAACGCCAGAAACGTCACGCGCACCAGCGGATCCTTGCTCATGCGCGCCAACTCCAGCACCGGCCCGAACAGTTCGGTGGTCTTCTGCGTGCGCGGGATGAAATAGATCGTCCACGCCTGCTCCACACGACTCATCTGGCCGAATCGCTCTGTAATCGACGACCCGATCCTGTCGATTAGATCCCGCACGATCTTGAGTTCATCTTTTATCTCGTCCTTCGTGTCCGGCGCCAATCGTAACCGCGCCACGTCCTCCTCGTCGGCGTCAAAAATATCCAATTCCGCTTCCTCCGCCTTCTTGGATCTATCGAGCTGGGATTGGCGAAATTTGACCTGCCCGAACAGCTTGGACGAATTGTGTTCAAGCATCGCGATGGCCGCCATGCGCTTCACCGGATTCGGTTCGTCCAACGTGTTCAGCCAGGTCTTGAACGCGCCAAGATGGACCGGATCGTTCGAGTACTGCAGGTGGTACTCGAACGCCCGGTCGCCGATAAGCCCGTGCGCCACGCCCCCATCAGGCCTCGGATAGGGATCCAGAATCGCGGAGACGTTTAACGTCACTACCTGGCCGACCCGTCCGAGCATCCCGAGGCCGAAGTCGGACCGATCGATCCGCGCATTCAGTTCAATTTTTTCGTGAGGTTCAAGCCGCAGACGCCGACCGACATTCACCACTATGGGCGGCATCGTTGCCAGGTTATCTCCTCCCTGCGCCGAGGCGACGTAGAGGAACAGTCGGGACGGTATGGTCCCGCTCGGTTTAAAGGCCAAAGGCACTTCGGTATTGTTTCGCACCGACAACTTCGCCGATATCGTCTGGAATGCATCGAACTGCTTCGGCTCGACCTCGATCTCTAGAGTGGTCCAGGGCGTCAGGTGCGGATTCGGATCACGAAGATTCAACGGCCATTGTTCGAGTTTGTTCGTGAGCCAGCGGCCGGCTGGAGACGGTTCCACCGTAACCCCGTCCGAGACCAAGTCGCGCGCCGCCAGCATTCCCGGGAGGCTCGCCGGCCACCGCTCCACGAGCAGGTGCTCAAGGCGATCGGTCTGATCCTCGGGCTGCGGGCCGGCCCTGTCGCACCGGGCCAGTCCGTAGAGCGCGTAGGGGTCACGATCCGCCCATTTCTCGAAGATTTGTCGCGCCTCGTCATATCGCTTCTGGCGAAGGGCCGTCCATGCTTCGATCCGTTGGACCACCGGATCGTCCCCGCGTTCGGCCACCAGCCGGGCCAATTGTTCCGGCTCCACACCGGGACCGAGCCAGGCTGACAGCCACGCCAGATCGAGGCCCGCCCGGTCGTCATCGGCGTGTTTCAATGTGAGGGCGTTTTGGATCCGACCGAACGATCCCTGTGCAAGCATATTGCTGCCTGAATGGCGAAGAACGGCCAGACGCAGCAGTTCCAGATCGAGTGGGAGCACAGGCACTGGCGGTTCCGCATCGACTCGCCCCGCTTCGTCATCCTCCTCCTGCTTCTTCGGTGCTCCGGCGCGCTGCGCATCGATGATCTTCCGCTCGTAAGTATTCAGAAGCTGAATCGCTTCGTCCGTACTCTGCTCGTCTCCAATCGCGGCGCGGCACAGGATCCAATCGTGGTAGAAGCCTTCACTCTGCATCTCTGTCGCACTGACCTGTGTGGCCATGAACTGCTGGACAGCCTCCTGATAGGCCCCCTGAGACAGCAGCACTTCTGCCAGCTTGCGTCGCGGTTCTATGGCGATGGGTTCGGCCTGAATCGCCCACATGAGCGCCGCGCCTGCAGAGCGTGGATCGCGACGACGGGCAATGACTTCGTCGTACACCATCGCCGCCGCCTCGGTGTTCGTCTGGTCGAGCCTCAGCGCTTGCGCGGCACGCGTGTTGAAGTGCTTCGTGTCGCCCATCTCACGAGCCGCCTGTGCGCAGTACGACGCCAGCCTCGATCTCAGTGGCTTACTCAACTGCTCGGCGTCCGGCCCATCAATCATCTTTTCGACCATCGCCACTCGGGCATCGAGGCGCTGCTCCTGCTCGATCACCAGGCGAATCGACTCGAGCCTGGCCACATCGTCGTCCGGGACCAGCCGCATATAACGTGCCAACGCCTCCCTGCGCCCCTTCAGATCATTCGCCTCTCGGGCCAGGTCGAGGCGAAGTCTCAAGGCCTCGATGTCGTCGGGAGATATTTCCAGCGCCAGATCAAGCATGATCCGCGCCATCTCCAGTTGGCCGCTGATCAGCTGTGAAGAATTCCGAAGCGATTGAGAAGCTCGGCTGACGAGTTGATCGGCGAGCATCGAATCAGCCGTTTGGACGGGCGCGGGCCCTGCATGTGCCGTGGGCCCGGAAATCGCAACCATCGGGAGCAGAAGCAACGCCCCCCACCGACCGAAAGTTTTCGTCAACCGCGTTGACATCAACGATTCATCCGTTGTTCGGCGCCACGTTGTTCGGCGCCACACGGGTGCGTATCGCCCTTGACGGAACCCTGGCCACCATCGGCCACCCGGTGCTGTTTTATCCACCTAGATCATAGACCCATCAACTCATGAATCACACGGGCACGAGGCCGCCAGCCAATTCCTTGACGAACCGGGCGGTCTGATCGACAACGACCGACGACCCCTGGTCCCGGTGCTCGGCGATTCGCCGCATGATCGCCGAACCGACAATCGCGGCGTCCGCCACCCGGGCGATCTGCGTCACGTGCTGCCTGGTGGCGATGCCGAAGCCCACAGCCACGGGAAGATCGGTGACCGCGAGCAGGTCTTCAATCCTCCCGGCCAATTGTGGTGGCACCGCCTGCCGCTCGCCGGTCAGCCCGGCCCTGGCCAGCACATACACGAATCCGCTTGCGGCGCCGGCAATGCGCCGAGCCCTTTCGATTGCCGTCGTGGGCGCCACCATCATGGCGCACACCATCCCCACGTCACGCGCGGCATCGACCATCGCCTCTGACTCCTCGAGCGGCAGATCTGGAATGATCACGCCGTCCATCCCCGCCGCTGCCAGGTCCTTCAGAAACGATCCGGTCCCGAGACGGTGCACGATGGAATAGCTGACCATGGCGATCAGCCCCATCGTCAACGCGGTGCGAAGGTCTGCGACCATCTGAAGCACGTGGCGCGGCCTGACGCCCGCGGCCAGCGCGCGGGACATCGACGCCTGAATCACCGGCCCGTCGGCAATTGGATCTGAAAATGGAATCCCGATTTCGCAAACCGCGGCGCCCGCCTTCTCCATTGCGGGTAAAAGCGCCGCGGTTGTCGCGAGGTCCGGGTCACCGGCAGTCAGGTACGGCATCAGGGCCCGGCGGCCGTCTCGGCGCAGGTCCGCGAACATCTGATCGATCCGGTTCATCTTGGCGCGCTACTTGTACAGACCTGGCAGAGCGTTCTTGACCTTGTCGACGGCGCCGCCCACGTTATCCGCCGCAGACTTCACCTGGCCCGCGGTCTTCGCGGCATCGATCGCGGCCCTGGCCTGTGAGATCTTGTCCTGAAGTCCGGCTGGTAGAGATCCCTTCATTCCGTCGAGCTTGTCCAGGGCGCCATGGGCCAGGTCAAACCGCTTGTCCTTGATGTTCTGCACGGCGCCGTCCAGATCCGCCTGTGCTTTGGCGCTCGCCTCACCGGCCGCATCGATGGCGCGATCCTTTGCCGAGTCGACCATACCGGCCGCACCGTCCTTGGCCGTGCCGGCCGCATCAGACGCCCGATCATTCATCGAATTCATCTGCTCCTGCACCGTTCCATCTTCCTGGTCACACGCTGCAACGATGACCAACACCAGCAACGCACCGCCAAACCGAGTGAAACCACGCATCTCAATACCATTCTTCAGTAGAAACCGGATCCCGCCGCTCGACGGGCCGATCTGGAACACCGAGCGTTGCCTCTCAATGCGTAGATCGTACAGGATCACGGCGCGACCATCAACGCGCGGCCCGCGTTCGCCATGTAACTAGGCGCGATCAGGCGGCAGGTACTGCGCACGGATATCGGACAACGCGGGGAAGCTGCGCCGCCATTCGATCAGCGCGGCGCGGTCAGGTTCTGCATTGATGACGGTTTCATCCTCGCCTGCATCGGTAAGAACGTTGCCGGACGGATCGATGATCCGGCTGCACCCCGGGTAGGCGTGGTCAGGGTCGTCGCCGCAGCGATTCACGCCGATCACATAGGCTTGGTTCTCGATCGCGCGAGCGCAGAGAAGCGTCGTCCAATGGTCGCGGCGCAACGACGGCCAGTTGGCCATCACGGCGTATATTTCGGCACCGTTTGCGACGGCACCGCGAAATACTTCTGGAAATCTCAGGTCGTAGCAGATGAACGGCGCGACCCCGAATCCGTGCCACGCGAAGTGTGCGCCTCGGTCGCCCGCGTGGTAATGATCGGCCTCGCCTCCGGGCGTGAACGGGAAGAGCTTGCGGTACCTGCACACTTCACGTCCGTCGGGCCCGTAGGTGACGGCCTCGTTGTTGCCCTTGCCACCCGCGCCCCGGGTCACGACGCCCCCGAGGACGAACGCCCCCATCTCGGTCGCCAGCGACGACAGGAACGACTGCGCCCGGCCGTTACCCGCGTCCTCCGCGATTTTCTCGGTGTCCAGGCTGAAACCGGTGGCCCACATCTCCGGCAGAACGACAAGGTCGCCCTCCCGGACATCCACGCCCCGAAGTAGATCGCGAACCCGTGCCTCGGACGCGGGTTTGTCCTCCCACACGGTGTTCAACTGCACGCCGAATAGTCGCATGACGGATCACATGGTTCGTGCGGCCGGGTCGACCGCGAACGGTGGATCGAGTACGGGCCTGCGGGAGGCAAGCCGACGCACCCGACGGACATTCCATCATAATGGCGACAGCATGGCGCCGTCTGCCCACCATCACTGAGATCGGGCCTGGCCGGCCGCCGCGCCCTGAGAGGTCACAGGCATAACGCGAATTGATTTCGACAACGGCCCGCTCGATCTGTCCATTGTCGTCCCCGCTTTGAACGAGCAGGAGAATGTCGACGCGCTGCTGCTGGAGGTTGAGGCGGCCATGACCAGGGCCGGCCTGTCGGCGGAGTTAATCGTCGTGGATGACGGATCGAGCGACGAGACGTTGGCCAGACTCAATGAACATCTGATCCACCGCCCCTGGTTGCGGGTGCTGCACTGGGCGACGCCGCGCGGCCAGTCCGCAGCGCTCGGCGCCGGGATCGAGGCCGCCCGGGCGCCGTTCATCGCCACACTCGATGCCGATCTTCAGAATGATCCGGCCGACATGAGCGAACTGCTGCAACGGGTGCGCCGCGGAGAGGCCGACATGGCCCAAGGCGTGCGACGGAATCGGAATGACAACCTGTTGCGCCGCCTCAGCAGCCGCATCGGTCGCGCGGCACGACTGTTGATACTCGGTGACACGATCACGGACACCGGCTGTTCGACCCGTGTGGTTCGCGCCGAACTGGCCCGTCGGCTTCCGCTGCAATTCGCGGGGATGCACCGCTTTCTACCGGCCTACGCCAGGATGCTGGGGGCGACCGTCGTTGAGGTGGACGTCCGGCATCACATACGCCGGGCCGGCGCCACGAAATACTCCGTTCGCAATCGAGCCATCACAGGACTGGTCGACTGCTTCATCCTGCGCTGGATGCGGCACCGGATTCGGTCACTCGACTTTGAGACTTCGACGGACAACGCCGATCGCCCTGCGGCAACTCGCGGCACCCATGAAGGCGTGCCGACCGAGTTGCCCCAACGCAAAGTCACCCAGGGCGGAGCTCGGTCGTGAACGGCCGCGCGGTCATCATCGCCGTTGCCGCGTTGATCGGCCTTCATTCGGCGGGTGATGCGTGGAGCGACGATCGAACCGGTCAGGCCGATTCGTCGGCAACAGTGCCTTTGAAGATGCCTCTTCGCGGACGGCCGAAGGTCAAGCTTCGGCGAGACCCCGACGGCGCGCACCGCTACGTGGTCTTCGACCCCGACGGCGCTCGGGTGCTCACCCCCGATCAACTGGCCGAGCGTCTCTACAACGAGCACGTCTCGCGCAGCCTGCTCCATAGGCTGTTCAATATTTCCGGCCCAATCGGCATCGCATGGGTGACGCTGGGATTTCTGGGACAGGCAATGTTCACCGGGCGAATGCTCGTCCAGTGGCTGGCCAGCGAACGAAGCCGGCGATCCGTCGTGCCGACCCTGTTCTGGTGGCTGAGTATTTGCGGCGGATCGATGCTGCTGACCTACTTCATATGGCGCAAGGACATCGTCGGCATCGTGGGCCAATCGACCGGTGTGTTCATCTACGCTCGCAACCTCGTCTTGATTACAAGAAGTGGAAACCATCGCGACTAGAATTCAGTTGCACATCCCCTTGCCGAGATTACAGGTCGCGCAACATTCGGCATCTGAAACGCAAGGTGATCTCGCCGGTCGACATGGTGATCCAGAAACTGCCTTCGCCTCCCGCAGCTTCAGTGTAAGGACGAGCAGCGCGATTCAGTCCATGGCAATCGTGCGTTCCGTGTCGCCCAGCCTTATGGGACGCCAATGATTCAGAGTCCACGCCAGTCGACGAGGTGACGTTGGGCATCGTGGCGATGGCAAACATGACATTTGTTTGCCGGCAGGATCCACACGTGTATCATTTCGACGCGCCCGCCTCATCAACAACACCGGAACATGTTCCATGACCTTCACACTGAGCACATTCGCCGACGGCTTGAAATCGGAAACCGCCTTTGACGTCCTGGCCATTGCCAGGACACTCAAGGCCGCGGGCAAGGACGTCGTCGAACTCCAGATCGGTGACAGCCCGTTCTCGACCACGGCACACGCCAAGGCAGCGGGTATCGAGGCGATCGAGAACGATCAGACCCACTACTGTCCAAGCATTGGGGTGGGCGAGTTTCGGGCCACGGTCGCCGAGAACATGAACACGCTGTACGGCCTGGCTCTCGACGAGCGGAACATCGTCGTGGGGCCCGGGGCGAAGGTGTTCGAGCAATTCTTCTGTGAAGCGGTGCTCAATCCGGGCGACGAGGTGCTCGTGTTCAGCCCGCAGTTTCCGACGTACGTCCCGAACATCCAGCGACGACAGGCAACCGTCGTCACCAGCGCCCTGAAGGAGAAAAATGACTTTCGCCCCAACCTCGAAGACGTCGAGGCGTTCGTGAATCGTCCCCGAGGCCGCGCCATCTTTCTCAACTCACCGCACAATCCCACCGGGGGCGTGGCCACGGAATCGGACATCAAGGGAATCGCCGATCTGATCCGCGGACGCCAGACCGCTCTACTCTCAGACGAACCCTACGACCGGATGGTCTGGCGCGGCACACATCACACGCCGCTGGCGCAGCCCGACCTGCTCGATCAGTGCGTCGCCGCGTACACCTTCAGCAAGTCCTACAGCATGAGCGGCTGGCGGCTCGGCTACGCCGTCACCAGCCCCCGCCTCGCCGAAACGATCGGTAAGATGATCAACACCTCCCTCTCGTGCGTCCCGCCTCTGGTACAAATCGCCGGAGCGGCAGGTCTGCGGGGCGACGCGGACGAGCGAGACCGGAACATGAGCCTCTTCGGCAAGAAAGTTCAGCTCCTGACCGAAGCGCTGCAGCGTCTTGATGGAATCCGCGTGGTGCCGCCGGGCGGGACGTTCTACGTCTTTCCGAACGTGACCGTGATCTGCAATCGTCTCGGAATCACGTCCCACGGCCTGGCCATGTACCTGCTCGAGGGCGCCGACGACGCCTTCGGCGTGGCCTGTCTGGGCGGAGAATGCTTCGGCGAAGCCGGCGAAGGTTTCCTGCGCTTCAGCTGCGCCGAACCCGACGACCGAATCACGCAGGCCGTGAAGTTCATGCCCGACGCCTTCAGTCGGGCCGCGCGAGTCCGCGAATACCTGGACAAACACGCGGAGTATCGGCTCGGGTCGCTCTACCCGGAGCCGCAGGGCGTAACGAGTGGGTAATCGCGTACGCCTGAAATCGCCTATCGTTCTACAGTCGCGCGCAGCGCCGCGTTTTGAATCCGCATCAATTTGGTGATGCCCGTCGTGGCGAGATCCAGCAGTGAATTGAGTTGATCGCGAGAAAAGGTCGCTCGTTCGCCGGTGCCCTGCACTTCGACGAACTCACCGCGATGGTTCATGGCGACGTTCAGGTCGACGTCGGCACGGCTGTCCAGATCGTAGTCGAGGTCGAGGTACGACCGGCCGCCGACGATGCCGACGCTCACCGCGGCCACGGGCCCTGTGATCACCTTCTTGTGGATCAGCCCCTCACGGCGCCCGAACGCCACGGCCTGCCCAAGGGCCACGAACGCACCGGTGATCGCCGCGGTACGCGTTCCGCCGTCGGCCACGACCACATCACAATCGCACGTGATCGCGACGCCGGGCATCTGGTCCAGATCGACCGCGGCACGCAGGACCCGGCCGATCAGGCGCTTGATCTCGGTGGCTCGGCTGTCGGGTCCGCGCTTCTTTCGTTGAGGCGTCGACCCGGGCAGCATCGCATACTCGGCCGTCACCCAGCCGCTGCGCGGTTCCCCGGTGGCGGAATCAATGAGAAAGCCCGGCACCTTCCGATCGACGCTCGCCGTGCACAGCACGCGGGTGGTCCCCTGCGTGATGACCACGCTGCCCGGCGCCGCCGACGGATACGGCTCGATGTTCGTCGGCCGTAGCTCGTTGGCGCGGCGGCGAGAAGAAGTACGTTTGGCCATCGGATCCAGGATAAACGATCGGGAGTCGCGCGGCAGAATCCGGACTCGACTCACATGAGCGTCTGTTTCTACAGGTCAGTGGTGCTGGACATCGGTGGGTTCCGTCGCTCGCTCATCGCTCGCGACGGCCCACATCATCCCGCCGCGGCGTACACCATTACCGGTATGGCGCCGCGCAACGCGTTGACGATCGCTTCGTGCGAGACGCCCTGCCAGCGGGCGCCTTCGTCGCAATCGGATCCCTTGTCGCGAAGTCGGTCCATCGTGATCATGATCTGCCGCAACCGCGCGACGTCGGGCGCGGTGGTGCGCCAGATGTTGATCGCGTCGTGCGCCGTGGGCAGCATGTCCTCGGAGTCGTATGCGAGTTGCTCGCTCAGCTTTTCGCCGGGCCGGATGGGTCACCGTGATGGGCTCGCCGTGGGCCAGTTGCTGGCACCAGATGGGCAGGACGCTACAGGCGGAGCCGAGAACGTTCCCGAACCTCACCATCGAGAACGCCCCGGTCGCGCGGGTGTTCAGATCCTGGATGTACAACTCGGCGAGCCGCTTGCTCGCCCCCATGACCGAACTGGGGTTGACGGCCTTGTCGGTCGAGATCATGACGAACCGGTCGACTCCGGCCGCCGCGGACGCATCGGCGATGCAACGCGTACCGAAAAAATTGTTCTCCAGCGCGGCCGCGGGGTAGTCCTCCATCATGGGGACGTGCTTGTGAGCAGCGGCATGGAACACGACCTGGGGTCTTTCGGCCATCACCACCGACTCCGTACGCGCCCGGTCGGTGATGTCGTGCAGAACGGCCCTTCTCGTGATCGATCCTCCGAAGGTCGCCATCTGGCGATCGATCTCGAACAACGCGTTTTCACTTCGCTCGACGAGCACGATCCTGGCCGGTTCAAACCCCGCCACCAATCGTGCCAACTGCGAACCGATCGAGCCGCCGGCCCCGGTGATCAACACGCAGCGGCCGGACAGGACCGTGCGAATCGATTCGGTGTCGAGTTGTCGCGGCCGGCGTCGAAGAAGCTGCCACGGATCGAGCGATGCCGCATCCACCGTGAGGGGAAACGACTCGCCGGTCTCCGAGCCCGCCGCGGTTCGCAAACCCGTCCGCGCCACGATCGGCAGAGTCGCGTGGCGACCGGCAAGCTGATCGGCAAGCATCGGAACGAAGCGCCACGTGGTGCCGACCCGATCCAAATCGTGAATCAGGCGACGGATCATCTGCGACATGGCCTCGGGCAGGCTGATCAGGACCAGATCCACATCGTGCTCGACCAGTGTCCCGGGCAGATCGTCGAAGTTGCCCAACCGGGGCAGCGCCGTCGCCACGGTGTCCGGACCGTTCACGATGCAGCCGATCTGATCGGGCGGTGGTTCGACCACCTTCAGCGCGTGGTGCAGTTCGTAGACGCCGCGTGCCGTACCGACCAGCAGCGTTCGTTGACCGGCAGTCTCGTCCGAGTCGTCCGGCATCTAGGAGCCCCAGGTGGAATCAGTTCACCTCCTGTTATCGGCCTGCGGCCGCGACCCGCTCCAGAGCCGCTGCTCGCGGTGCGATCGCCCCGGAGCCGATTCGGGTCAACCGACATCGGCTCCGGGGCGATAACGATAGAAGATTCAGTCGGCCTCAGAGTTGAGCAAAGGAGAGCCCCATGCCCACGTCATCGATCCCCTCAGAAGAGAACCGAAGCCGGCCACGACTGGCGCTGGCGCCGATGTACACCTTTGTGCGTGTCCGCCCCGAAGGCAGGCAGCGATTCTGCCTGTCGGGTCACATCTACGACATCAGCGAGACGGGCATGAGATTCGAAGTGGACCGGACCATCGAACTCGGTACGCACCTGGACATCCAGGCCACGCTGCCCGGCGCGCAGCGTATCGACATTCACGCCTCGGGCCACGTCGTGCGCCTTCACGACGACGTCGAAGATCCGGGACCGATCCGCATGGGCATGGTCTTCGAGACCTTCAGTCGCCAGGCGGATCAGATGCGGCTGTCCGATTACCTCGAGACGGGCCTGAAGGCCGCGTGAGGGATCGGGGGAGTTGACTGTCAAAATCCTGCCGACCACCCGCCTTGTGCGGAGTCAGTCGTTTCGGAATTGACGGGATCTACAGGATCGATCCGTGGGTGAGCGGATCCGTCTTCGTCAGACGGGCAATCTAAAGAACCTCACCGCGTTGGCATCCACCACTTCAACGAATTCCTTTTCACCGACCTCGCGCTGCGAGGCGAGAAACTTCGCGACGTGAACGACATGGCACGGCTCGTTCGGCCTGACCTTGCGGTGCGGCTCAGGGGTCAGGTAGGGCGCATCGGTTTCGACCATCAGGCGATCCTGGGGGACGCGCTTCGCCGATGCGGCCAGGGTCGCGGCGTTGCTAAAGGTCACGATGCCCGTGAAGCTGACCATGGCGCCGAATTCGAGCACGTCGTCCAGTTCCCGGTCGCTTCCGGTAAAGCAATGGAACACGAAACGGCCGCCGGGGATTCCACTGTCGCGCAGGGCCTCCAGGATCTGGTCGGTCGCCTCGCGGTTGTGGATGATGATCGGCGAGCCGTCATTCAGTTCGGCGGCGATTTCGAGTTGCCACTGGAGGACGCGCCGCTGGTCCTCGATCGGCGGATCGTCGTAATGGTTGTCGAGGCCCATCTCACCCAGAGCCACGACGCGCGGGTTCCGAAACACCTCGCGCATCGTCGCGTCGAAGTCGCCGCGATCCACCCACTCAGCGGCGTGGTGCGGGTGCACGCCCACGGTCGCGTAGACCTTTTCGCAGCGCTCGACCAGTGCCACCGTGCGCACGCTGTCCTCCGGTGACGTGCCCACCGTGATCATGCGATCCACGCCCGCTTCGACGGCGCGCTTCAAAACGTCGTCGACCCGGTTGCACAGCGGTTCGTAGGTCAGGTGGCAGTGCGTGTCGATCATGGGACGCTCGATAACTGCACAGGAAGCTGCACCGTCCGCGGTTCGAGGCACTCACGGTCCGAGCACATCTGGTAGCGCAGCAGGAGTTTCGGCGCGGCCCCGGAGGCCGGCATCCGGCCCGTGGCCGAGTGGATGGTGGCCTCGATGACGACTGTTCCCTCGTAGACGTCTAGGGGCCGATCGACGAACGGGTAGGTTTTCGAGGCGCCTCGCGGATAGGTGACGTCCAGCGAAACGCCTTCAGCGCCCGCGAGCGAGAGCTGCGTCGGGATCAGGTTCTCGACGGAAGGTTCACTGGCGTTGAGGTGGTGGTCTTCGGCGATCTCGAGCGTGATTCGAACCACGGCGTGCCCCGCGGTCACGTCGACGCGATCCGGGTCGACGCGAACGGAAAGCCGCGTGTCGACCTCGGGCGGCGCAGCGGTCCGCCCGACCGCCCCACGCCGCGCCGGATCGGCCTCGAACGCGCGCAGCAGCGCGTGGTGCATATGCACCATCGCCGGTCCCTGGCGGCGCATCGCGCCGACGAACGAGGAAAGATCGTTCCACGCGCGATCCAGGTAGGCCTGATTCCCGGTCAGATCGTGGAGATCCAGAAGATTGTGCGCCATCTGGCTGTTGCCGCTGGGGATCGCGCCGTCATAGGTGGTGCGGACGCGAACGAACAGGTCGCTGCGACCATCGAGCGTGTCGTAATAGCCTCCGCCGTGTTCGCCCTGCGCGGAAAATCGCTCGTTGGCGATCGAATCCAGTTCCGCCGCGGCATCCAGCCAGGAACGCCGGTTCGTGGCCCGATGTAGCTCGAGCAAACCGTGGACGAAGAACGCGTAGTCTTCCAGGAACGCCTCGATCTTTGCCCGGCTGCGCCTCATCGACCGGTACAGTCCGCCGTCCGGCGCCTTCATGCGATCCAGGATCGCCGTTGCCGCCGCCTCGGCCGCGGCGGTGTAGGCCACCCCGCCCAGCACGCGCCCCGCCATCGCCAGGCCGCCGATCATCATGCCGTTCCAGGCAACCAGAACCTTGTCGTCGGTCGAAGGCTGGCGGCGCGTGTCACGCTCTGCCAGGAGCGTCCGGTCGACGCGGCGCTTCGTGTCGAGCAGTTCCGCGAGCGACAGTTCCTGTTCGGCCGCCAGCTCGTCAAGTCGAACGGGAAGGTACAGCACGTTCGACGGCGGCTCGGCGCGGTGATGCGGGTCCTGGAAGTTCGTGCCCCGATCAAGGCCGTACATCTTCAGCGTCAGGTCGGCGATCCCGTCGTCGCCCAACGCGGTGCGCACCTGCCGGGGCGTCCAGAGGTAGTTGCCGCCCTCACGCGCGTCGACTTCGGCGTCCTGGGCGCAGTAGAACGCCCCGCTGTCGTCAACCATCTCGCGCAGGACGTAGTCGCAGACGTCGCGGGCGACACGCGCGTAGAGATCCGGGTCGCGTGCGTCGGGCCTGATCTGCTGCGCGATCAGGTAGGCCTCGGCAAGCTGGCCGTTGTCGTAGAGCATCTTCTCGAAGTGCGGCACCAGCCACCGGCCGTCCGTCGAATAGCGGTGAAAGCCGCCGCCGATCTGGTCGTTCATCCCACCGCGGGCCATGCGCTCCAGCGTGTACGAAAGTGCCTTCCAGAGTTCGTCGTGCTCGTTGTTGCGATGAACACCGAGCAGGAACAGCAGGTTCGAAGGCTGCGGAAACTTCGGGGCCCCGCCGAAGCCGCCGTCGGTCGCGTCGTACATCGAGAGCTGGTGGTTCGTCGCGATCTGCACGAGGTCCAGTTCGGGCTGCGCCGGCGCGTCGCGGCCCGCGAGGTGCTGCCGGACCGCGTCAGTGATCTGCTCGGCCTGGTCGACCACCTGTTTGCGGCGGTTCCGCCACGCGTCGCTGACCGCATCGAGCACCTGCGGGAAACCGGGCATCCCCTGCCGCGGCTGCGGCGGAAAGTAGGTCCCCGCGTGAATCGGCTTCAAGCCCGGGTCGTCTGGCCCGCCGGTACCCGGCGGCGTGAGGAACACGCTCATGGGCCAGCCGCCGTGGTGCGTCATCATCTGGACCACGGTCATGTAGATGTCGTCAACGTCGGGCCGCTCCTCGCGGTCCACCTTGACGTTGACGAACAGACGGTTCATCAGATCCGCGATGCCCGGGTCCTCGAAGTCCTCCCGCTCCATGACGTGACACCAGTAACAGGTGGAGTAGCCGACGCTCAAGAAGATGGGCCGGCCGGACCGCCGCGCTTCATCGAACGCGCCCGGCCCCCACGCATGCCACTGCACCGGGTTGTGCGCGTGCTGAAGCAGGTACGGGCTGGATTCGTCGGCCAGCGCGTTGGTGAACTTCCACGAGCCGTCGGCGTTCTTCAGCGCCGCGTCGTGGGAACTAGTCTGGGGCATGCGGGCTCCTTGGCCCGATCATACAGGGATTTATTATTTACTGTTTGTTGATTTTCATTTATTATTTCCTGGACGCGAGGACCAAAGGTGCCCGGATCATCTGCCCCAATAACAAATAACAAACAACAAATAATAGACAGTAAATCTCAGGTGTTTGCTACCGTGCCATCGTGTCATCGCGCCCACTGCCCCATACGCGCCTGCACACCACGAGACCCCGCATGCCGAAGCGCCCCTTCACCGTCATTCAGTTCTCCGACACCCACATCGAGGCCGACAACGCCGAACAGATGACGCGGCTGGCACAGCTGCGCGCGCAGATCGAATCGCTGCAACCGGATTGCGTCGTCCTCACCGGTGACGTCACCGCCGACGGGTCGGTCTGCGACGGGCGCTTCGAGCGAGTCAGGACCGAGTTCGACGGCTGGGCGGTGCCGGTGCACGTCATCCCCGGAAACCACGACGTGGGAGACCGCCCCGGTCCCGCCGATGCGTTGACCGCTGAAACACTCGACCGCTGGACGCGCGTGTTCGGTCACGATCGCTTCGCGATCAACGGCGACGATCGCTGGCTGCTGGTCGGCATCAACAGCCAGCTCGTCGGCTGCGGATTGCCCGAGGAGGCCAACCAGCTGAGCTGGCTGGACGAGACGCTCGACGAAGCCGAGCGCAGCGATCAACTCGTGGCGGTCTTCACCCACACGCCACCCTACCTTTTCGAGCCCGACGAGTCGCTCGACGGTGACTGGCACCTGGACCGCGGGGCACGGCGGGAGCTTCAACAGAAATTGCATCGCGATCACGTGCGCCTGATCGCCTGCGGTCACGTGCACTGGCATCACGCATGCGACGACGCATCGAGGAAACGCGTCTGGTGCCCGGCCACGGAGATGATCTTCGATGACGCCCTGTTCCCGCTGGGCGGCGACGTCACGGGATTCGTTCGCTACGACTTCGATCGCGACGGCGTCGGGCCACACCTCGTCCGGACCGACGGGTTCAAGCAGCTGGTGCGCGTGCACCGCCCCACCGTGGCGTTGCCCGGGCGCGATCCGATCAAGATGAGTCACCTCGTTCTGGATTTCACCGGCACGCTCTCGAAGGACGGCAGCCTGCTTCCCGGTGTTGCCGAGAAACTCAGATCAATCGCGCGGCGGACGCGCATCACCGTGATGACCGCCGACACGTTCGGTACCGCCCGCAACGCGATGATCGACCTTCCGGTCGAGGTCGTCATGATCGAGACCGGCACCGACAAGCAGGCGCACGTGCATGAGATGGGCGCCGACGAGGTCGTCGCGATCGGCAACGGCCGCAACGACACGGCCATGGTGAAGTCCGCGGCCATCGGCATTGCCGTCATCGGCCCCGAAGGCGCCGCCGGCGAGCTGATCGGGGCCGCCGACGTGGTGGTCAATAACATCCTTGACGCGCTGGACCTGGTTGCGAATCCGTTGAGGCTCAAGGCGACGTTGCGGAAGTGATTAAGAGAGGCACGACGGCATCCGCCTTCGGCGGACAGGCTCCGGAACGAAGGGGGGAGCGCCAGAAGTAAGCGTGCCGCCGTTGTGAGCCCGATCTTTCAAGGTTGCGAAACGACCGCACAAGCGCGGCACCACGACTTTCACAACGCAACATGATGCAACACCTTGACAACAATGGTGTTAGCGGCTAGACTGGGGCCACATTTCACATGGGGAAGGATAGAGGACTGCGATGCCTGCGAGGCCTACCTGTGAACGCATCGCGGAGAGAAGCGGCACGAACCGGGCGGGGATGAAGGATCCTCCTTGAGAGGGAACTCACGACAACAGGATAAGACAGGCCGGCGGGCGCACCGCATGCGACGGCGGCTCGCGGCATGTCTGCGCGCCACCGAGCCTGTTGTCCTCGAGCCGCTCGACGCCGCCTGATGTTCAGCGCCGTGGTCATTACCGGCGTCAACGCGATTGCCAACAGCCACACGGCGCCAGTAGGCACCGACATCACGACAATATACGACCAGAACATCGACACCGGGGGCTCGGTGAAGGACACAACGTTTGTCGTGCACGCGATGCAGACGGGCCAGATCGTCAACCCGCCGCACGACAACACGATCGGCGTCGTGGGCGACACGATCACGTTCAATCCTGACAACGACTTCAAGCCGGGCGAGACGATCCACGTCATCGCGACCGACGGGATCCGGAACACGCTTGCCGAGGCGTCGGTGAAGCGCGTGTGGGAGTTTCGGGCTGAGGCTTCGGGGGGCACGGGCCTTTTCGGGAATAGCGGTCAGGGTCTCGGCAATCACAGCAGCCGTGACGCGGCACTGAGTGATCTGGACAGCGACGGCGACCTCGACGCGTTCGTGGCGAACGCCGGAGGCAGCCCCAATCGCGTATGGATGAACGACGGTTCCAGCAACTTCACCGACGGCGGCCAGGACCTGGGCGATCACTTCAGCTGCGACG
>Ga0310125_10000357_pt1 | contig 21214 bp, 20 predicted proteins | sample CB11b_Tmax_Bot8__FD_203508 | JGI IMG/M metagenome (GOLD analysis project Ga0310125, IMG submission 203508) | Marine microbial communities from Western Arctic Ocean, Canada - CB11b_Tmax_Bot8 | ecosystem: Environmental > Aquatic > Marine > Oceanic | place: Canada: Western Arctic Ocean | collected... | reverse complement strand
TTCATCGCTGCCGTCGATGCAGCATCGCGGCGGTCGCGGGAGTTGGGTGGCCAATGATCGCAATCGCCGATTACGGCATGGGAAATCTGCGCAGTGTCGAAAAGGCGTTTCAGTTCCTTGGCCACGACGCCTTTGTCACCGACGATCCGCAACGCACGCGTGACGCATCGCACCTTGTGTTGCCGGGGGATGCCGCATTCGGTGATGCCATGCGCAAGCTACGCGCCGCCGGTTGGGACACCGCCATTACCGACCATATCGCCACGGGACGCCCCTTTCTAGGCATCTGTGTGGGTCTGCAGTTGATGTTTGCCAGCAGTGAAGAGATGGGTCAGCATACCGGTCTCGATCTGTTTGCCGGTCGTTGTCGACGGTTCCCAGCGCAGGAACGTGTGCCGCAGATCGGCTGGAATCAGATCTCCATTCAACAGCCATGCGCCATTCTGGATGGTGTCGAGGAGGGCAGCTTCTTCTACTTCGTGCATTCCTATTATGTTGAGGCCGACGTGGAAAGTGAGTCAGTGGCACTCACCGACTACGGTCTTTCGTACACCTCGATCGCCGCTCGGGACAACATCTTCGGCGTCCAATTTCACCCGGAGAAGAGCCAACAGGTGGGGCTGCGCCTGTTGGCCAATTTCGCCGCCCTCAACTGACAGGTAGACGGCTGTCCGCCTCATGTTAGCCAAGCGCATCATTCCCTGCCTCGACGTCAAGAATGGGCGCAATGTTCGAGGCGTGAAGTTTTCCGCCGACATCGATGCCGGTGATCCGGTCGAACTGGCAACCCGCTACGACGCCGAGGGTGCCGACGAACTCGTGTTCTACGACATCACCGCTTCCTCCGATGGTCGCGACATCGTCATGGATCTCGTGCAGCAGGTGTCGGAACGCATCTTTATTCCGTTGTGCGTAGGGGGTGGGATTCGCAGCTACGACGACGTACGGGCCATTCTCAAGGGTGGCGCAGACAAGGTTTCACTCAACTCGGCACCAGTGCACACGCCAGAGATCATCACCCAGGCGGCCGAGAGTTTTGGCAGCCAGTGCATCGTCTGCGCCATCGATGCGTTGCGACGCCCCGATGATGGCAGCGGCAAGCCAAGTTGGGAGATCTATATCAATGGTGGCCGCAAGGCGACGGGCCTCGACGCGCTGGAATGGGTTGATGAGCTCGTCGACCGAGGGGCCGGTGAGCTAGTGCTCAACAGCATCGACGCAGACGGCACGCGTGATGGGTACGATCTGGAACTCAACCGCGCCGTTGCCGAACGGGTCGATGTGCCTCTTGTCGCCTCCGGAGGCGCAGGCACGACGGAGCACATCTATCAAGTGCTGACCGAGGGCCGGGCGAGTGCGGCATTGGCAGCGTCGATTTTTCACTTCCAGGTCTACTCGATCCCGGAGGTGAAGACCTATCTGTCCGACCGCGGTGTCACAGTACGACACCACGCGGCCTGACGGGCTCGCTTTCGGCGGGTCATCTTGACTTCTCGGCAACAGGCCACTGCTCGGACCGAGCGAATGGCGCGGGTGCAACGCATCGTCGTCAAGATCGGCTCGTCGAGTGTTGCCGGCGACGACACCCCCCTGCACATGCCGACGATTCGTCGTCTTGTCAAAGAGATCTGTCAATTGCGGGACGCCGGCGTCGAAGTCGCTCTCGTCTCCTCCGGCGCCGTCGCTGCGGGCATGGGACGCCTCGGTCTGACGGAGCGCCCTCGAGTGGTGGCGGAATTGCAGGCCGCCGCCGCCGTGGGGCAGAATCTTCTCGTCCATACTTACGAGAGTCTCTTCGCCCGGCGGGGGGTAGCGGTAGGCCAGGTACTGCTGACGGCGGGGGATATCCTCGACGACCGGCAGCGTTATGTGAATGTGCGCAACACCTTCCGGCAGTTGTTCCGCTACGGTGCCGTGCCGGTGATCAACGAGAACGACTCGGTAGGTGTGGTCGAACTCAAACGGCAGCTCGGCGACAACGATATGCTTGCTGCCTATGTCGCCAATCTGGTGCAGGCACAACTGCTCGTCATCCTGTCCGATGTCGAGGGTTTGTATAGGAGGTATAGCAGAGGTCGTGGCGAAGAGCTGATCACTGAGGCCAGCGGCGATGACGACATGAGTGGGGTCATCGGCCGAAGCGCGAGCCGATTGGGTCAGGGTGGCATGGCGACCAAGATTGGTGCCGCACAGTTGTTGATGGCGTGTGGCGAGATGACCGTCATCGCCCACGCACGCAAGCACCGCCTTGCTGACATCGTCGCCGGCGCCAACGTTGGCACCCTGTTTCTACCACGCGGGCGACGCCTGGGAAGTCGCAAACGTTGGATCGGCTATGCTTCCCCCACGCAAGGGGCCATCACCGTCGATGACGGCGCCGTCGCAGCGATCACCGAACAGGGACGATCTCTGCTGCCGGCGGGAGTCACCGCCTGCGAGGGGGTTTTCGCCACGGGGGATGTGGTGCGCATCGAAGATCTTCGTCGTCGTGAGGTCGGTCGCGGTATCTGCCGTTACGCGGTTGCGGAATTGGCGCAGATTCTAGGACGAAGTTCTCCACAAGTCCGCAGCATTCTCAATCGTCCAGCGATGGAAGTCGTGCATCGCAATGACCTGGTCTTGACATGAATCGTGCAAGTATGACAGGTGGTCGCGGCACGACACCACTGGCTGATCGAGGCCCGCGGGGCAGAGTGTGGAAGGGTGTGGCGGTGCTCGGGGTGCTGGCGGTCTGGGCCTATGTATTGCTTGCCGGTGACAGCGGTTGGTTGAATCTGCGTCGTGAGCGCCAACAGCTTGAAGGGTTGCAGTCGGAGGTAGCGCGTCTGCAGGCGCAGAACGACAGTCTACGTCTCGTATTGGAGCGTATGGCGAACGATCCCGATTTCCTTGAGAAGGTAGCGCGGGAAAAGCTTGGTATGATTCGCTCTGGGGAGCACCTTTACCGAATCCGCGGGTCTGCGCCGCAAGGGGAGTGAGAGATGGCTCGGACCCTGGTCAAGACCGACGCCATTGTGCTGCGCACGATGCGGATGGGGGAGACGAGCAAACTCGCTACGCTGTTCACCGAGCATCATGGGAAGCTGAAGGTCACTGCCAAGGGCGCGCGTCGCCCGAAGAGCAAGTTTGCCGGTAGTCTCGAAGTGAGTTGGCAGGTGCACATCGCCTGCCCCGTTCGTGATGATCGCGATCTGCACAATCTCACCGAAGCCGAGACCGTGCGGGCGAGGCCGCGGTTGCTCGCCGATCTCACGCGTCTTTCGTATGCGGCGGCTGCTTGCGAGATCGTCGACAGACTCAGTCTTGATCACGAACCCAACCGTCGGCTTTATCTGTGCCTGACAGGTGTGCTGGGTGGGATCGAAGAGGTCGCATCCGAGCAACTGGAAGCGCTCTTCTGGTACTTTCAACTGCGCGTGGCAGACGCCCTTGGATATCGGCCGGAGCTGGCCAATTGCGCCAACTGTGGCACCCTCCTGCCAGCCGAAGCTGCCTGGTTCAGCCCCGGGTTGGGTGGTGGCGTCTGTCGGGATTGTGGCCGGCAGGACGCCGCCGAACAGGATGGACAAGGGGCACCCGATTACCTGCGAGCGCGGAAGATCAGCGCCGACAGTCTGCGACTGCTCGTCCTGCTGCAAGGGTTGCGGACCTACTCGCGCGAGGCGATCCCGGTGGCACCACCACTGCTACGGGATGAGGTGCGAGCCCTGTTACGCAGCTTCCTGGAGTACCATGGTGGTACCAATGGTCGCCTGCGCTCACTGGAATTTTTAGACGCCGTGACGCACTGATGCTTGCTCAGTTGAGAGCACGAAGTGCAGTCTGGCGGTTCACGACACACAAGGAAAGCTGACGATGTCCGATACCATGGAAAAGCTCGTCTCCCTGTGCAAACGCAAGGGCTTCATCTTTCAGAGCTCCGAGATCTACGGTGGCCTCAATGGATGCTGGGATTACGGTCCACTCGGTGTGGAGTTGTTGCGCAACGTCAAAGAGGCCTGGTGGAAGGCAATGACCTACCGTGAAGACGTGGAGGGCATCGACGCCAGCATTCTCATGCACCCCCGCGTCTGGGAGGCATCGGGCCATGTAGAGGGATTCAACGATCCCATGGTTGAGGACGTCAAGACGAACGAGCGCTTTCGCCTCGATCACATGTTGGAAGAGGCCGGTGTCGACTGCAGTGCGCTGGATTTTGCCGCCATGGCGGCGAAACTGACCGAACTCGGTCTGCGGAGTCCGAAGGGCAACGAGCTGTCGGAACCGCGCCAGTTCAACATGATGTTCAAGACCCACGTAGGTCCCGTAGAGGACTCGGCGAGTGTTGTTTATCTGCGACCCGAGACGGCGCAGGGCATCTTTGTCAACTTTCTGAACGTGCAGCAGGCAATGCGCAAGAAACTGCCATTTGGCATCGCCCAGATCGGCAAGTCTTTTCGCAACGAGATCACGACCAAGAACTTCCTGTTCCGTACCCGTGAATTCGAGCAGATGGAAATGCAGTACTTCGTCAGACCGGGGGAGGAGGAGAAGTGGTTCGACTACTGGAAGACGGAGCGCAGGGACTGGTTTACCAAGGCTCTCGGTATTCCTGAGAAACGTCTGCGCTGGCATGAGCACGGTAGTGGCGAATTGGCGCATTACGCGAGACAGGCCTTCGATGTGCACTACGAGTTTCCCTTTGGCTGGGATGAGGTCGAGGGCATCCACAACCGAGGCCAATTCGATCTGGGCCAGCACGAGAAATTTTCCGGCAAGCAGATGAAGTATTTTGACGAGGAAGCGCGGGAGAAGGTCTTGCCCGGAGTTGTGGAAACCGCGATCGGCGCCAGTCGGGCGTCGATGATGGTGCTCGCCAATGCCTATGCCGAAGAGGAGATCAAGGAGGGAGATGTACGCACCGTAATGCATTTTCATCCGCGGATCGCCCCGCTGAAGGTCGCGATCCTGCCCTTGGTCAAGCGCGACGGAATGCCGGATGTCGCCCGCAGCATCGAGGCGGATCTGAGGCCCCATCTGCGCGTGTTCTACGATGAGGGTGGCGCCATCGGCAGGCGCTACCGACGGATGGACGAGGTGGGCACCCCGTTCTGTCTCACCGTCGATTCAGAGACTCTAGAGGATCAGACCGTCACCATCCGCGAGCGGGATACCATGGCTCAGGAGCGGGTGAAGATCTCCGATCTGCTCGGAGAAATCACCAACAGGATGGACGCCTGGAAGCACCCTGATAGCTGATCACCTGAATGCCCTTTGGTGTGAGTAGATCTTCCGGCGGTTGCCCCCCCTCCGGAAGTTGACCTATGTATGGTATAGGGTATATTCTGCTCGGTTGCATGCTAAGCACCGAGCGCCGTGGGGACTCGGTGCTTTCCTACGTTAGAGTGCCGCAGCCTGCGCCGCACACCCCTCTGTCTGCGAAAGTGGCGGAATTGGTATACGCGCTGGATTTAGGATCCAGTGCCCGAAAGGGCGTGGGGGTTCGAGTCCCCCCTTTCGCAGGTTATCCTCTCCAAGGTATTCTGTCCCTCCGGGCCTGAAAAAAGAACGAGCGAGTTGAAAACGAACGTTATCGAAAAAGGCAAGTGGGAGCGTGACCTCGAGGTCGAGGTGCCCGCAGAGCGGATCAACCGGGAAATGACCGCCGCCATGCGTCGCTACCAAAAGCGTCTGGAGATTCCCGGATTCCGCAAAGGCAAGGTTCCCCTCAAGGTTATCGAAAAGCGATTTGGCCCGTCCATTCGTCACGGTGTCATCGAGGACCTGCTGCCGGCGTTGATTCGTGAAGCCGCCGAACAAACCGGACTCTTGCCGGCAGGTTCTCCCCGGATCACCGCTCTCGACGAAGTGGAAGATGGTGGTCTGACCTTTACGGCGAGCATCGATATCTGGCCGGAAGTTGAGGTGCAGGGCGACGACGTTCTCGAACTGGAGCAGTTGGCGCACGAGGTTACCGATGCGGAAATCGACGAGCAGATCGAAGAGCTGCGCGGGCGCAATGCCTCCGAGCGCAGTGTCGAGCGAGCGCTGGCCACTGGCGATGTGTTGATCGCCGATCTGCAGCGCCTCGACGAAGAGGGCACTGTGGTGATCGGCGAGAAGTACGAGGAACGATACTTCCAGATCGGCTCCGACGACGCACCCAGTCCCGAATTCGAGGAGGCTCTCATCGGCATCGAGCCGGGACAGGAGCGCAAGGTCAGCTTCTCCTATCGCAGCGATCTTCCCAATGAAGAGCTCGCAGGCAAAGAGGAGCACTTCGAAGTCAAAGTTCGGGAGGTGAGAGAGCGTGTCCTACCCGAAGTCGATGACGAATTTGCCAAAGACGTGGGTGCCCAGTTCGAGTCACTGCAGGCCCTGAAGGACCACATTCGGTCGCAGATGGAAGAGCGCTGGCAATACATGGCGAAGCAGAAGCTGCGCAGCGACGTCATGGAATCTCTGGTGCAGGCCAATGAGGTCGAATTGCCACCGTCCCTCGTACAGAATTACGTCGAGTCCATGCGTCGGGAGCGCGAGCAGCAGCAGCAGCAGGGCCAAGGCCAAGGCCATGATCATGACGAAGGCCATGATCATGACGAAGGCCATGATCATGACGAAGGCCATGATCATGACGAAGACAGCATGTCGGATGAGGAACGCGAGCAGGCAGAACGTCGCTTGAAGACCTACCTGATCATGGAAGGTCTGCGCAAGAAAATCAGCGTGGAAGTGTCAGACGAGGAGTTTGAGGAGTATCTCGCGACACGTGCTGAGCAATCGGGCATGAAGCTTGAAGAGTTGAAGCGTTCACCGCGGGCAGTTGACTTGCGCCGCGACCTCGAAGAAGACAAGATCTTCGAACACCTCCAAAGCGGTGCGAAAATCACTGGCAAGGCTATATAGGGATAGAACTGATATGTCGTTGATACCGATGGTCATCGAGCAGACTGGGCGTGGCGAGCGCTCATACGACATCTACTCGCGTCTGCTGAAGGAACGGATCGTCTTCATCGGAACACCCTTGGGAGACGGTATCGCCAACTTGGTGATCGCCCAGATGCTGTTTCTTGCGTCAGAGGATCCAAAGAAGGACATCTCTCTGTACATCAATACCCCTGGGGGGTCGGTCACGGCTGGCATGGCGATCTACGACACCATGCACTACATCCAGCCCGACGTCGCCACGATTTGCATCGGTCAGGCTTCGAGTATGGGGGCGATCCTGTTGGCTGGGGGCGCCAAGGGCAAGCGTCAGAGCCTACCCAATGCTCGTGTGCTGCTGCACCAGCCCATGGGCGGTATCAGTGGTCAGGTAGCAGATATGGAGATCCATGCCCGCGAGATCATCAAGATTCGCGAGCAGATCAACGCCATTCTGGTGGAATGCACCGGCCAGGAGGCGGACAGGATCAAGTCTGACACGGAACGCGATTTCTTCTTGAGCGCAGAAGGGGCCCGTGAGTACGGCGTGATTGATGAAATCATCACTCCCTCGAAGCTCGCCCTCACCGCCGAGGCAGCAGGTTAGCTGATGCGTTATGCGACGACGTCCGTCAAAAACTGAGCCGCGATGCTCCTTCTGCGCTCGCACTGCGGGCCAGGTGGACAAGATCATCACCGGTCCCTCCGTGCACATCTGCAACGAGTGCGTGAAACTGTGTAATGATGTTCTGGCGGAAGACAAGAAGCAGACTCTTCCGTGGGAGACCGGCACCCTGCCGAAGCCGATCGACATCAAATCTCATCTGGACGAATACGTCATCGGTCAGGATCGCGCGAAGAAGATTCTCTCCGTAGCGGTCTACAGTCACTACAAGCGCATCCGTACCAGTGTCGATCTCGATGGCGTCGAATTGCAGAAGAGCAATATTCTGCTGCTTGGACCTACCGGCACAGGCAAAACGCTACTAGCGCAGACACTGGCAAAAGTACTGCAGGTCCCATTTTCGATGGCGGACGCGACGATCCTCACCGAGGCCGGGTATGTAGGCGAGGACGTAGAGAATATCCTGGTGGGGCTGCTACAGTCGGCAGATTACGATGTGGCCCGCGCCGAAAAGGGCATCGTCTATCTGGATGAGATCGACAAGATCGCCCGCAAGTCGGCCGCCCCTTCTGTAAGTCGTGACGTTTCAGGCGAGGGCGTGCAGCAAGCGCTGCTCAAAATCCTGGAAGGCACGGTGGCCAACATTCCGCCGAAGGGAGGACGCAAGCACCCCGAACAGCCGATGATTCAGATCAACACTGGAAACATCCTGTTCATCTGCGGTGGCGCCTTCGAAGGCATGGAGAAGGTCATCTCCGCACGCGTCGGTAAACGCACGATGGGTTTCGGGGCCTCGGCGGGTGATGATGCCGAGCATGTGGAGGACCTGATGAGCATCCTGCCCGAAGTGCAGCCCGAGGATCTGCTGCAGTATGGTCTGATTCCGGAGTTTATCGGGCGCGTACCTGTGCTGACGACGCTCGACGCACTGTCCGAGGAGGATCTGTTCCGCATTTTGACGGAACCGAAGAATGCCATCGTTCGGCAGGTGAGCCGTTTGTTCGAGATGGATGGTGTGACATTAACTTTCACCGAAGATGCGCTGAATCGTGTCGTGGAATTGACGGTGAAGAAGGGTACCGGTGCTCGTGGGTTGCGGTCCGTGTTGGAACAGGCGATGATGGACGTGTTCTACGATGCCCCTTCTCACGACGACCTCACGGAGGTGGTCGTCACGGGTGAGATGATCGAGAAGGGCGTGTCCAACGTGGATGACGGCGACGAGTTCCTGCGCAAGAGCGCGTAGCATCATAGTCGGATGCGTATTGTATCGGCCGAGTTTGTCGTCGGCGCCGTCGGCGAGAAGCATTCACCTGAAGATGAGTTGCCGGAGGTGGCCTTTGCCGGACGATCCAACGTCGGCAAGTCGTCGCTGATCAATCGGCTCGTACAGCGACGCAAACTGGCCTTCACCAGCTCGACGCCCGGTCGGACCCAGCAACTCAACTACTACCGTGTCAATGACAGGATGTATCTCGTCGATTTGCCCGGGTACGGATATGTTCGCGGCGGTCTCGATTTGCGGCGGGCGATGGGAAAACTCACGGAGAAGTACCTCGGCGGTCGGCGCCAATTGCGCGCCGTCGTGTTGCTCATAGATGCCCGCCATGGGCCGACGGCCCTCGATCTGGAGATGGTCACCCGTCTGCGCGAGGGCGGGCGTCCCTTTCTGCTGGTCCTGACGAAAGCGGACAAGCTGTCTCGCCCCAAGTTGAATCTACAGATTGAGAAATTTGAGAGTGGCGGCGAGTTGTCCGACCTCGCCTACCTGCCATTCTCTGCCGAAACAGGTGTGGGTCGCGACGACCTGCTACGCTGGATTGAAGAGGTAACAGCAGATGATGGGTCACCAAAAAGAGGGAAGAAGCAGGCTAGATGAAGGTTCTGATCAGCGACAAGGTCGATGCGGGGTGTGTCACTATTCTGCAGCAGGGCGGGATCGATGTCGACGTAGATACCGCACTCTCTGCCGACGACTTACTCGAGGCCATCGGCGATTACCACGGCCTGATCGTGCGTAGCGCCACCAAGGTGACGAGTGCACTCATCGAGCGCGCCCACGGATTGCGCGCCGTTGGTCGCGCTGGCGCTGGTGTTGACAACATCGATGTCGAGGCGGCAACGAGACGGGGCATCGTTGTCATGAACACCCCTGGTGGCAATTCGGTAAGCACGGCGGAGCACTCCGTGGCGATGCTCATGGCCCTGTCACGCAACGTGCCATCGGCAACGGCCTCGGTGAAGGCAGGCAAGTGGGAGCGCAGTGCCTTCACCGGTGTCGAGTTGGCGGGCAAGACGATCGCCGTGATCGGCCTGGGCCCGGTGGGGCGAGAAGTGGCGGAGCGCGCCAATGGACTGCGCATGCGCGTGATCGGCCATGATCTTTTCATGACGGACGAGACGATCCAGTCCTATGGTGCACAACCGGCCGATCTGGATCAGGTCTGGGCGGAGGCTGACTTCGTGACCTTTCACATCCCCCTCACGCCACAGACGAAATATTTCCTGTCCACCGAGCAATTGGCGCGCTGTAAGGACGGCGTGCGCATCATCAACTGTGCACGAGGCGGCGTCGTCGATGAAAAGGCCTTGCTCGCCGGACTCGAATCAGGCAAAGTCGCCGGGGTGGCTCTCGACGTGTACGAAGAGGAGCCGCCAGCGGCATCTTCGAAGCTGATCGCCCACGACAATGTGATCTGCACCCCACACCTGGCAGCATCGACGCAGGAGGCGCAGTCCAACGTGGCGTTGCAGGTCGCCGAGCAAGTGCGCGACGTCCTCGTGCAGGGGGTTATCCGCAATGCCGTCAACGTGCCTTCCATCGAGCCGGAGGCGTATGAAAAGTTGCGCCCCTATCTCGATCTGGGCGAACGTATGGGGCGGATTCAGGGCCAACTGGCGGAGAGTTCACTGGAGCGTATCACGATCGAGTATCGCGGCGAAGTGACCGGCCAGGCGACGTCACCGTTGACCTCAGCTGTGCTCAAGGGTGTCATGGAGACGTTCGCAACCGCAGGTTCCGTCAACCTCGTCAACGCGCCGGTGGTGGCCCAGGAACGGGGTATACGCGTCGACGAATTAAAGAGCAGTGCTCCCGAGGATTATACCAGCCTCCTCACGGTAATTCTGGAGGCTGGTGGTCAGCGACGCGTGCTCTCCGGGACCCTTTTTGGCCGTCGTGATCCTCGCGTCGTGCGGCTCGATCAGTACGACATCGACGCCGCACCCGACGGTCATATGCTGTTCTACCTTAACGACGACATCCCGGGGATTATCGGCCGCGTCGGTAGCACCATGGGCAGCCATCAGGTCAACATTGCGCGTATGAGCTGCGGTCGACAGCAGATCGGGGGCAATGCCCTCACGGTACTGAATGTCGACAGCCACATCCCGCAGCCCGTACTCGACGAAATCCTCAAGGACCCGCACATCTCCTGGGCCCGTCAGGTCGCCCTCTAGTCAGGACACTAGGAGCAAGAGAGACTCATGCCGACCAAAGTCGTCCTCGGCGCCCAATGGGGTGACGAAGGCAAAGCCAAGATTGTCGACTACCTCGCCGCACAGGCGGAGATCGTGGTCCGTTTTCAAGGGGGGGCCAACGCCGGTCACACCGTCATCGTTGCTGGGGAGACCCACATTTTTCACGCCTTGCCCGTGGGTGTACTGAATGAGGGTACGACATGTGTCGTCGCCAATGGGGTCGTGTTGGATCCAGAGGCACTGTTCGCTGAACTCGATGAGCTTGCCGAGCGTGGTTATCAGGTGTTGCCGGGACAACTCTACATCAGCAGTTGCGCCCACGTCGTGTTGCCATACCACAAGGCACTGGATCGGGCTTCGGAGGCGCATCTTGGTGCGAGTGCGATCGGCACCACGGCCCGTGGTATCGGCCCGGCGTATCGCGACAAGGTCGATCGCAGCCACGCCTTCCGGGTGATGGACCTGCTCGATGTGGATCTGAGTGACCGGCTCCGAATTGCAGTGCAATCGAAGAACGAAATTCTCACCGCGATCTTTGGCGCCGAAGCACTCGATGCGGACGAGATCATCAGCGAAACCCTCGCGTATGCGGAGCGCCTTCGGCCTTACGTGCTGGACACGTCTCTCTTTCTGAACAGGGCTCTCGACGAAGGCAAGATGATGCTTTTCGAGGGGGCACAGGGTACGCTGCTGGATATAGATCATGGCACGTACCCATACGTGACCTCGTCGAACACGACAGCAGGTGGCGCCTGCACGGGCTCTGGCGTCGGCCCCACGCGTATCGACGAGATCATCGGTGTTACCAAGGCATATATGACGCGTGTCGGCAATGGACCTTTCCCAACGGAATTGCACGACGACGAGGGTGAGCGCATCCGAGAACTCGGGCAGGAGTATGGCGCCACGACGGGTCGTGCCCGACGCTGTGGTTGGTTTGACGCCACCATCGCGCGCATGTCGGCACGGGTGAATGGCCTCACCGGTCTGGCTCTGACACGTATGGATATTCTCGACACCGTCGAGCGGTTGAAGGTGTGCACGGCGTATCGATATGGTGACCAGGTGCTCGATGAGTTCCCTGTTGATCCGCGGGTCCTCGATAAATGTGAACCCGTATACGAGGAGATCGAGGGTTGGTGTGCACCGACCACTCAGGCACGTCGGGTGGAAGACCTGCCGCCGAAGGCGATGGCGTATGTCGAGCGTATCGCTGAACTCAGTCGCACGCCCGTCGCCTATATCTCCGTCGGCCCCGAGCGCGACGAGACGATCGAGGTGTAAGGACAAAGGCATGCTACTCACGCCCCGCCCGAGTGCCGCTGACAAGATCGCCGCCCTGCGACAAGCCATCGCTGCAGGGACTGTGTCCATGCCGGGTTGCTTTAATGCGCCGGTGGCGATGATGGCAGAGAAACTGGGCTTCGAGGCGATTTACATCTCCGGTGCCGGCATCATCAATGGCACCACAGGGTATCCCGACATCGCCCTGCTCGGCGTTGAGGAGGTGGCGCGTGCTGCCAGCTACATCACCAACGCCGTTGGCGTGCCAGCCCTGTGTGATGCTGACACGGGCTTTGGCGAAGTCCTGCAGGTGATGCGCACCGTGCAGATTTTCGAGGCGGCGGGGGTTGCAGGCATCCATCTCGAAGATCAGGTCATGCCGAAGCGTTGTGGCCATCTGGCAGGTAAACGCTTGATCTCCAGCACTGATATGGCGCGCAAGCTCACCGCCGCCGTTGAGGCGCGCAGCAACAAAGACTTCCTGTTGGTCGCTCGCACCGATGCTCGCGCCGTCGAGGGTTTTGATGCCAGCGTCGAACGGGGTCTCAGGTATGTCGATGCCGGTGCGGATGCGATTTTTATCGAGGCCCTGCAGACGGAAGAGGAGTTTGGCCGGTATGCCGAGAGGGTGCAGGTACCATTGCTGGCGAACATGACCGAGTTCGGCAAGACGCCACAGTTGACGGTGCAGCAGTTCGCCGATCTCGGATATGCCATGGTGATCTTCCCGATGACGACGTTTCGTGTGATGATGAAGGCCGTGGAGGGCGTTCTGTCTGAGATTCGGGATCAGGGGTCACCTGTCGCCTGGCTCGATCGCATGCAGACTCGGGATGAGCTCTACGAATTGGTCGGCTACGACGACTACAACGATATGGACGAAAAATTGGCCGCAAGTGGCCACGGAGGGACCAACGAAGATGGCTGAGTACAGTCCTGGACTCGCGGGAGTCATCGCCGGTGAATCGGCGATTTCCCGGATCGATTTCGACAGCAACAAGTTGATCGTCCGAGGGTATGATCTGGTGGATCTGACGGACAAAGCCTCCTTCGAGGAGGTGGCGTGGCTCATCCTCTACGGCGACCTGCCATCGCAGGCGCAGTTGGACGAGTTGAACGCGACACTGACGGCGGAACGAGAGTTGCCGCCCCAGGTTTCGGCGATCCTGCGCGAGGCACCGCCGACGACACACCCGATGGCATTGTTGCGCACAGCGGTGTCGGCCCTTGGCACGACCGACCCGGAGGCAAAGGACATCTCAAAAGAGGCAACTCTGCGCAAGAGTGTGCGACTGTTGGCTAAGGCGCCAACGATGATCGCCACCGGTCACCGCCATGCCCAGGGCCTCGAGCCATTGGCACCCGACCCCAAATTGTCACATGCGGCAAATCTGCTCTACATGATCCTCGGTGAAAGACCGACAGCCTCAGCGGTGGCAGCGATGAATGTCTCTCTCATCCTCTATGCCGAACATGGCTTCAACGCCTCGACCTTCGCAGCTCGCGTCGTCGCCTCGACACTCGCCGATCTGCACTCCGCCATCACCGCAGGTATCGGTGCCCTTGCGGGACCCCTCCACGGCGGCGCCAACGAGGCGGCGATGGAGATGTTCATCGACATCGGTGCACCGGAGAATGCGCGTGATTACGTGCTCGACCGACTCGCGGGGAAGCAGAAGATCATGGGTTTCGGTCACCGAGAATACAAGACGGGTGATTCGCGCGTGCCGGCGATGAAAACGGTTGGTCGACGTCTCGCCGAAGAGGCATCGGAGACGAAATGGGCGGATATCGCCGACGCTGTCGAGAAGGTTCTGGATGAAGAGAAGGGAATCTTCCCCAACGTCGATACACCCTGTGCCTATGCCTACTACACCCTGGGCATTGCGATTCCACTGTTCACACCGATCTTCGTCGCCAGCCGCATCACGGGTTGGGCGGCGCATATCATCGAGCAGCAGGAGGGCAATCGCATCCTGCGGCCAAATCATATCTACACCGGGCCCGAGGGTAAGGTCTTTCGCCCGCTGGCTGAGCGCTAAAGCGACGGGAGCGTATGGACGCCAAAAGTTGGGCAGAGGAAGCGAAGTTTGCGGGCGAGAAGTTCCAGAAGGTCAATCTCTTCGATTCGGCACGGATGTTCTGCGACATCTACTGTTTCGAACCGGGCCAGGAACAGGCTCTGCACAGTCACACCGACAACGACAAGATCTATCATGTCATCGACGGTGAGGGCACCTTCACTGTCGGCGCGGAGTCACGCCGACTGGAGGCGGGCTGGACGGTCCTGTGCCCCCCAGGCGAGGATCACGGCGTCGTCAATACCGGCAGCGGGCGACTCACCGTCCTAGTCTTCATGGCTCCACACCCGTAGATCAATTGACGGCGCTTGGTAAGTGATGATTCCTGGTCAACCGACGGGCGCCGCCGACTGGCTGACCTCCGTCTGGGATCAGAATGCTGGTGCCTATGCCTGTGCGCCTTCGGCATCGATCATCGAAGAGGTCGTGGGCGGCTGGCTGAAGGAAATCCTCGGCCTGCCACAGCAGGCCTCCTATGCCTTCGTCACCGGTTGCCAGATGGCTCATGTCACCGCCCTGGCTGCTGCTCGGCACAAGATTCTGGCCGACAAGGGTTGGTCTGTCGAGGAGCAAGGTCTGGCGGGAGGTCCACCGATTCGTGTGCTAGTGGGGGAACATCACGAGACCTTAAGACGCGCAGTTCGTCATCTCGGCATCGGCACCGATGCCATCGTCCAGGTGGCGCTGACCGATGACGGCACGATCGATGTTGCGGCCCTGCGAGTGGAGCTTGAGCGGGATCTTGAAGCGCCAACGATCGTGTCCCTCGCCGCCGGTGACTTGAATCGTGGCGCTTTCGACCCATTCGACGAAGTCTGTTGTCTGGCTCATGACTACAAGGGCCATCGGGCATGGGTCCACATCGATGGGATCGAAAAGGCTGACTCCTGGGCCACCGATGGCCACAAATGGCTGAATGTCCCGTACGACAGTGGCATCGCATTTGTCGCCGACGCTGATTCACACAGGGCTTCGATGACCAAACCGATCATCAACCAGGGCCTGGTGCGATTTCTCGACCCCAGTGGCGACCACGATGCGCGCACCGTCGAGATCATCGAGGCCATCAAGAGGCCATCAATAAGACTGGTGAGGCTTGGTTTGGAGCAACCATGTGGCAGGGGCATGCACGTCATGCGAATCTCCCTGAGTAACTTTCGCACGATTCAGGCAGACATCAACCGCGTCGTGACGGCGGTCCGACAGGCGCTGCAGGCGCCAAGCGTGAAATCAGCTTGACCTGATCCGAGCAAGGGCTTTGTGTCTTGGCCAAATCTCATTCCATGAGCAGAATCACCTGAGCGAGAAGAGCCCGTGACATATCTGAAGCAGAGCCATATCAGCATAGACACACCGATGGCGCCACCCGCCTGGGCGCTGATGGAGTGGGAACTGATTCGCACCCAGGAACGTGCCTGCACCGAGTTCTTTGAGAAATATTTCGATGAGCGTGGGTATCTGGAATGCATCCCTCGCTGGGGGGGCAACGATGGTCCCGACGATGCCATCGAGAATCTCGTCAACTGGCCTGTGCTCTACCTACTCGGCGGTTGTGATGATCTGCGCGCCATGTGCGAGCTCGGTTGGGAGGGTCATCTCAGGCAGTACACCGAAGCAAAGACGACAGAAGTCCCCTTTGCCCGTGATGGCATGTACTATCGCGAGTTTCCCGTCATGTTCGACTGGGTCCATAATGGCGAGGGTTTGACGACGTTCAATCTGCACGGACTCATGGATCCGACACCCCGTGAATTCGAGAACCGGGTGCGGCGTTTCGCCGGCTTCTACATGGGTGACGACCCGCAGTCGCCGAATTACGACAAAGAACACAAGATCATCCGCAGCCTGATCAATGGCAGCCGTGGACCCATGCTGCGTAAGGCGACGGCTCTGGATTGGGCAGGTGATCCCCTCGACGAGGTGGAGGAGCGCTATATCCCCCTGCACGGTGAGCGTAACTTCGAGGAGATGTTGGCGCATTTCGAGGACTACACCGATGTCGCCGGTGACCACCCGTCGAACATGGTTGCCACCACATTGGGGCTGAATGCCTTCGCGCTAACCGGTGAAGGGAGCTATCGCGATTGGGTGCTCGAGTATGCCGAAGCGTGGCGCCAGCGTACGATCGACAACGACGGGATCATCCCTACCAACATTGGCCTCGATGGTACCATCGGGGGCGAGTGTGATGGCAAATGGTATGGCGGCTGTTATGGCTGGGCTTTCACCGTTACGGTGCCGCAGACGGGCGCCAGGTCCAGCCGCAATACGCACCACCTGGGCATCGCCGGCTTCGGCAATGCGCTGTTGTTCAGCGGTGATCAACGTTATGTCGATGCGTGGCGGCAGATGATCGACAAGATCAACAGCCACGCGAAAGTCGTCGATGGCAAGCAGGTCTATCCCCACATGCACGGTGATGACGGTTGGTACGACTTCAAAGAGTCACCCTATTCCGCCGGCGCCTTGGACGTCTACTACTGGTCCATGGACCGCGACGACCTGAAGCGTCTCAATAGCGACAGTGGTTGGGTGGGGTTCCTGGAGGGCAATGCTGCAGAGTATCCCGTCGAAGCCCTGCAACGGGACTTCGGACGCGTGCGGGGGCAGATGGAGAAGGTCCGCAACGACCCAACGACGCCGGATACGCGGCTGTCAGACAATCCGAATCCGCTGAACCCGGCCACGACAGGTTCGCTGATCGAACTCATGCTGGGTGGCTTGGCGCCCAAACATGGTTGTCCACTGCACTGTCGTCTGCGGTATTTCGACCCGGCTCGGCAGCGTCCCGGAATGCCTGAGGGTGTGGGCGCCCTGATCGAGAACCTGGCGGCCGATTCCACGACGGTCACCCTGGTCAACACCGATCAAGTCGCAGGCCGCGAGGTCATCGTGCAGGGAGGCGCGTATGCGGAGCACTGCTTTGACAAGGTCACCATAGACGGCAAGGAAACCAAGGTGGACGGAACCTCTTTTGCGGTGCAGCTTGCCCCAGGCGCCGGCGCCACGTTGGAGATCGCCACGCAACGCTACGCCAGTCAACCGACCTTCGCCTTTCCCTGGGATCGTAGCTGATGTCTTGAGCATCTAGCTGCCAAGGGCGCCACGCACGCTGAGCAGAAACGCACCTACGTCCTCACGCTGATAGTCACGATAGGTCCACGGCTGTGGGCGATAGGCGCCTTTTTCGAACAGCAGCGTCACCTCTGCCCAGAGGCTCGGTGCGATGCAGATGCGGTGGCCGCTGGACTTGGTCGTCGCCAGCACGAGACTGTTGGCGGACAGCAGGCCAGGATCGACGTTGACCGTGCGCCGCCCCACATTGGCCCGGGAGCGCTCGAAGGTGATGGTTGACCCTTTGCGCTGAGCCAGTTCGGCAGGGGCCACCAGTGGGCCTAACCAGACCAGGGCCTTACACAGATCTGGACCCATTTCGGCCTCGTAATAACTGGTCATGTCAAAGTCATACAAGGGGCTGCACAGGCGCACGTCGCCGAACTCGGCGGCCAGTTCATCTATTGCCTGCAGCGTTGCGGCGGCGCCAGGTGCCATGACGGCACACAAAAATGCGACAGTTCTGTCGTCATTCAGATCCAGGGGCATGACCAGAGGCTAAGGTTGGCCTGCCGCACCGGCAACCGGTGCGCTTGCCCGCAGGGGGATCCACCTCTACCGTTGACGCTCCCCGTTACGGAGACCGAACATGCATATAGAGGAACTCGACACCCCCCATCTACTGGTCGAACTGAACGGACTCGAAGACAATCTCGACCGCTACCAGGATTACTTCTCCAAACATGGTATCGGTTTGCGACCACACATCAAGACGCACAAGTCTCTGACCATCGCTCATATGCAGATGAGACGTGGGGCCATCGGTATCACCTGCCAGAAGCTGGGCGAAGCGGAGGTCATGGTTGCCGGTGGCGTCGATCGAGACGTGTTGATCCCATTCAATATCATGGGTCGCGCCAAGCTGGAACGACTCACTGCGCTAACGCGACGAACGACACTCACGGTAGCGGCTGACTCGAAGATCACGATCCGCGGTCTGTCGGAGGCGACGACGGCTGCGGGTGTGTCGGTGGGTGTCGTCATCGAACTCGGCGGTGCTGGCCGTTGTGGCGTTGAGACAGCGCAGCTCGCCGGCGAGTTGGCGACACTGGCTGACAGCTTGCCCGGCGTCGAACTCCGCGGGGTCATGATCATGCCAGCGCCGCCGGAGATCCGCCCCTTCCTACAGGAGTGTCTGGCGCAGTTCGACGCCAAAGGTCTGCCCTATCCCATGGTCAGCGGTGGTTCTACGCCGGCGGCATTTACGGCACACGAGATCCCTGAGTTGACCGAATTTCGTGCCGGCGAGTATCCTGTGGGCGGCATGAAACATCTGCAGCTGCAGACACACACGGTGGCGCAATGTGCGGTCCGGGTGTTGATGACCTGTGTCAGCCGGCCGACAGCGAATCGTGCCATTTTTGATGGCGGTAGCAAGTCTCTGAGTGCCGCCCTCTTTGCCGACGAGGAGCGCGGCTCTTTGATGGGTCACATCATCGAATTCCCCGAAGCCCGATTCTCCGACGCATCGGAGGAGCATGGCCAGGTGGACGTGTCCCGCTGCGATCCGCAGCCGAAGATTGGCGATCGAGTGCAGGTCATACCCGTCCACCCCTGTCCCACATTCAACGAGCACGACGTCTTTGCGGCCATTCGAGACGATCGCGTGGAGGCCCTCTGGCCCGTGCACGCACGAGGCGCCATTCGGTGAACGACACGCGTGCGCCTGCCCAAGCGGGTCTGGGGGAGGCGTGGCCCATTGTACTCGGTGCCGAGGTCACCGGAGACTTCGAGGCGGCAAGTCGTCGCGAGTGGCTGGAGACGAATGGACTTGGTGGTTGGGCGGGCTCCACCATCTGTGGTGCCCATTCGCGACGTTATCACGGTATGCTCGTGGCCGCATTGGATCCACCTGTGGGCCGTACCGTCCTGCTGTCCAGGCTGGAGGAAACGGTCGAGATACATGGCGTACGCCACGAACTCGCGTGCAACCGTTTTCCCGGCGTCGTACATCCTCGGGGACACGAGTATCTGGAACGCTTCGAGCGTGGCCTGTTTCCGATTTTCACCTACCACATCGATGAGCTCCTGGTGCGACGTACGGTTGCCGCCATCCACGGCCAGAACACCGTGGTGATCCGTTATGACGTGGAAGCAACAGCGGCGGCTCTGCCGGGGAGCGCATTTCTCCTGGAGGTGCGACCATTTGTTGCCGGTCGTGACTATCATCACCTGACCCGTGCCAATGAGTCGATTCGCCAGGAAGCGGTCCTCGATGGTCGCGTTCTGCGTCTGCCCTCCTATGAGGAAGTACCTGAAGTGCGTCTGCATCTACCAGCAGCAGCGGCATTCAAGCCCGCACCAGAATGGTATTACGACTTCGAATACGATCGCGAGTTCTACCGGGGGCTCGACGGCCGGGAGGATCTGTTCACCCACGGTGTTGTCGAACTGGCGGTGCGCGCTGGCGACCAACTGACTCTGGTGGCGACGATCGAGGATGGTGCTGTCGACGGAGATGCGTTGCTGGCAACGGAGCAACTGCGTCGGCAGGAGCTGCTCGCCGACGTGCCCGACAACAGACTTGCCCGGCATCTGCACCTTGCTGCGGATCAGTTTCTCGTACGGCGGGGGACGGATCTGCGCACGATCATCGCTGGATATCACTGGTTCACGGACTGGGGGCGGGACACGATGATCGCTCTCCCCGGGATCGCCTTGGCGACGGGCCGTCACGATGAGGCACGCCGCATCTTGCAGGTTTTTTCCGACGCCGTCAGCCAAGGCATGTTACCCAACCGCTTTCCGGATGGCGGCGGCGCCGACTACAACACGGTGGATGCGACACTCTGGTTCTTTGTCGCCGTGCATGCGTATCTGGAAAAGACCGGTGATGAGGAATTCGTCGGTGTCCTCATGCCGGTCCTGGATGAAATCCTCAAGGCCCACGAGCGTGGCACCCGGCACGGCATCAAGGTGGATGCCGATGGCCTGCTCGCCGCTGGGGAGGTGGGGGAACAGTTGACCTGGATGGATGCCAAGGTGGGGGATTGGGTGGTGACGCCGCGCCGGGGCAAACCGGTAGAGATCCAAGCCCTCTGGTACAATGCGTTGCGCATTTACGGTGCCCTGGCCCAGACCCTTCCGGCGGCAACCGCGACGGCCGATGTCGACGCGAAGGCAGAGCGAGCACTGACCAGTTTTGGCGAAAAATACTGGAATCAGGAACAGACCTGTCTATTCGACGTGGTCGACGTGGATGGGGTCGTCGGCCATTGCGATCCGTCGATCCGGCCCAATCAACTGTTCGCTCTCAGCCTGCCCTTTCCTCTGCTCGACGGTGAGCGGGCACGCCAGGTTCTCGACGTGACACGGCGGCACCTGGCGACACCACGGGGCCTGCGATCTCTGTCGCCTGAGGATCCAGCCTACCGTGGTCACTATGGCAGATCCCCTCTGGCGCGGGATGGCGCCTACCACCAGGGTACGGTGTGGGGCTGGCTGATCGGCCCGTATCTAAGCGCCTGGATACGCCATGGTGGCGAAGAGGGCCAAAGACTGGCCCAGGCGGCTCTCGACGACTTCTCCGAGCACCTGCAGGAGGGTTGTATCGGCACCGTCGCAGAAATTTTTGATGGCGACGGGCCACACGAATCACGGGGTGCGCCGGCGCAGGCCTGGAGCGTGGCGGAGTTGCTGCGCGTTCTCCATCAATTAAACACGGAGTAGAAAAAGCATGACCACCGTATCTCAGGAAACTCTCGATCAATTGCTCCAGTCGAGCACG
>Ga0310125_10000354_pt1 | contig 21297 bp, 20 predicted proteins | sample CB11b_Tmax_Bot8__FD_203508 | JGI IMG/M metagenome (GOLD analysis project Ga0310125, IMG submission 203508) | Marine microbial communities from Western Arctic Ocean, Canada - CB11b_Tmax_Bot8 | ecosystem: Environmental > Aquatic > Marine > Oceanic | place: Canada: Western Arctic Ocean | collected... | reverse complement strand
ATACCCTCATGTTGTTTCCCGATACGAATATGTCCCGTCATCATTCTCCGTCGTTCTTCGACAGAGTGTTGATACCATTCATGGGTTTTAACGAACGGATATACAATCAGGTATGGCAGAGAACGCTTGACCATTGGATCAATCTCTCTGTCAGCACTACCCCGAGCATATTGCGATGGGCGTGTGAACCCCCAGAGAACATCCACAACGTGGATATAGCTACGATATGGTCTCTGCACCTCAAGAAACTTCTCGAAAAAGTTAGCTGGAGCTTGATCGTCCTCAGTTGGAATCGAACTCCACACAAGCACGTCTCCGTCGGTCCGGGTCCCGCCCGTCCTATACAAGTGGACTGAATCAGCCATCTTCGGAAGTGCTGTGCGCCAAGCCTGAGCAATCTCCACACGCCCCTCCTCGGGCAGAGCCCAGAAAGACGAGTTGAAGGCGAAAATGCTGAAGTGGCTTAAGATGCTTCGTGAATCCATTGTGCGACGTCCATCGCGTGGTATGTGATTATGATGTCTGCTCCAGCCCGCTTCATTGAAGTCAGGGTTTCGAACACTACTGAGCGCTCAGCTAGCCATCCCATTTCAGCTGCCGCCTTAACCATCGCGTACTCACCACTGACGTTATAGGCAACTAGCGGAACGCCCTCAAATTTCCTTCGCAGCCGCTGAACGACATCCAGGTACGCAAGCGCTGGTTTGACCATGATAAGATCGGCTCCCTCAGCTAGGTCCTGGGCAGCTTCCCTGATAGCTTCGGAACCATTTGAAGGGTCCATCTGTTGGCCACGTCTATCCCCAAAAGACGGGGCTCCTTGGGCAGCGTCCCGGAAGGGACCATAGTATGCCGAAGCATATTTGGCAGAGTAGGACAGGATTCCGACCTGTTCGTGTCCGGCTTCATCTAGCGCGCCCCGGATCACCCCTACCTGACCGTCAATCATACCCGATGGGGCTACTAAATCCGCTCCGCTCTCTGCCTGTGAGACCGCGATCTTCGCAAGAGCTGCAAGCGTCGCATCATTGTCGACGTCCATCCGATCATCTAAGAGCCCACAGTGGCCGTGATCCGTGTACTCACACATACATGTATCCGTCACCACAACGAGGTCTGGTATTTCCTCCTTAAGAGCCATCACGGCACGCTGGACGACTCCTTCAGAATCATGGCTCCCACTTCCGACAGCGTCTTTCAAGTCCGGTATGCCGAATAGAATCACTGCACGGATACCTATATCGCTCGCAGAACGCGCGCGTTCGATCATTCGATCCACTGACTCCCTAAAAACCCCCGGCATCGATTCTACCGGCTCACTTTTCCCACTGCCGTCTAGAACAAATAGTGGAAGCATGAGGTCATCGGTCGTCACTCGAGCTTCTTGAACGAGTGCTCGGAGCCCAGGACTGCGACGCAAGCGACGCAGGCGATGAACCAGATGAAGGTCATCCGTCCGCCTCGCTGACCCGACCAACCTGTCTTGTTCGAATGATATATCCATTACCTATCAGCCTTACTTGTGAACTCAGTAACGAGTGCACTCACGAGCCCCTCCATCGTGTGCTCCTCTGCTTCAACCTGCACCTCCACTCCCATGTCCCTAACCGCCGAGGATGTCAGTGGGCCAATGGTCGCGATCATCACACCAACCGTCACATCTCGCCAGTCCGGGCCTAATTCAAGAAATCCCCTAACAGTTGAAGGGCTTGTAAACGTCAGCACATCCACTCCTCGCTTCAACTCTATCACCGCATTTTCTGGTGGCGGCTGAGTTACAGTCCGATATGCGACAACCTCATCGACTTGGGCACCACGTCTGGCCAGAACCTCTCTTAAGGTTGGTTCTCCAATATCAGCCTTCACGACCAAAATTCGCTCGTCCGCAACTGGATTGAGAGTCTCGCCTAAGCGCTCGGCCACATATTCGTCCGGAACGAAAGACACTGTCGCACCGCCAGCTTCTAGCGCTTGCCTTGTCGCAGGTCCCACTGCTGCCAACGAAACTTCCGCCAACCGATCTGTAGACATGCCGATCTCTAACATTCGCCGGAAGACACTACGCACACTATTTACGCTAGGAAAAACAACCCATCGGTAAACCTTAATCCGTGAAATCGCCCGGTCTATCTCTGCGCAAGAAGCCGGGGGAATGACCTTGATCGTAGGGCAAAGAATCGCCTGAGCCCCCTGGCCCTCGAGTCTGGCAGATAGCGACTCAGCTCGTTCGAGCTGGCGGGTTACTACGATTCTCTTGCCCATCAACGGGCCCTGCACCGCATCGCGCATCACAGTAGCTCTCTGGCTCCGTCGCTGAGCATTTGTTCTGCAAGCTTCTCCCCTAGTGCCTCGGGATCATCACCCATTACTTCTGCTCTCAAAGAGAGGCCACCGGTATTGGACCCGACAAACCCGAGAAGCTTCAGTTGACCGGACTCTCGCCAGGCATGGGCCCCCACTGGTAGAGTGCATCCACCTCCTAAGCCTCTGAGAAATGCTCTCTCTGCCCCTGTCGTCGCCCTAGCGTCAGGCTCATCTAAACTTTTCACTACTCGGTGTAATTCAGAATCCTCATCCCGCATCTGCACTGCGAGTGCTCCCTGGCCCGGCGCTGGTGGAAATTCCCGTACCCCTAGTTTTTCACTAATTCGATCTTCTAGTCCGAGCCGAAACAGGCCAGCTGTTGCCAGCACAACGGCATCATACATCCCCTCATCCACCTTACGAATTCGGGTATCGACGTTGCCCCTGATTTCGACTACATCAAGGTCAGGACGGTGGAACATCAACAACGCAGCACGGCGTGGACTTCCAGTGCCTATCCGAGCTCCATGGCCCAAAGACATCAAGGATGCTCCAGAAGAGCTCACCAACGAATCACTCGAGTCGTGCCGCAGAGGTACCGCTGCAACTATTACTCCCGCGCTATCCTCTACTGGCAAGTCCTTCAGAGAATGCACCGCGACATCAATACGCCCATCAGCTAAAGCGGCTTCGAGTTCCGAGGTAAAGTGTCCCATGCCCGGAAGACTACCGAGGTCTTGATGCTCATCACCTCGGGTCCTGATTTCTACAAGCTCGACCGAGCACGCAGGGGCCGCTCTTGTTAGATGTTCTGAGACCCAGCGGGCCTGCCACATCGCCAGGATCGATCCACGCGTTCCGACGCGCACCCTATCGGAGGGCAAAAGGTTCTTACTCTGGCGGGGTGGGCTCGCATGGATCACTCAGATCAAACAATTCGCTAACGGCACTCAAGAGCTGTGTGTGGCGGCCGTTGAGTTCTTCGGCTCCGCGCAACCGCAACATCGGTGTGTGAAACAACTTATTCACGATAGACCGAGTCAGGCGGTCCACATCCTCTTGGTTGACAGCCCCGTCAATTGATCCGAGCCAGCGCCCCACTTCATGGTCTCTGATCTGCTCAGTGGTACGTCGTAGCTGAGTTATTAAGGCCTCTACTTCCGTGGATTCCGGACTGTGTAGATGAGTATCGACCACATTATCGACCACAGCTTCCGCGGGACCTACTTCCCCTAGCCGGAGAGACATATGTCGGTCCAAACGTGACTTAACATCATCGAGCGTAAGCAGGTGGATCCCCTCAAGTTCTGCGACGGCCGGGTCAACATCCCTCGGGATTGCGAGATCAATGATCAGGAGCGGACCCACTGTATTTGCTCGTTCTGCAAGAGATTGTCTTACAGTAGCTTCATCGATGGTTGGCTCATCGGAGGTAGTTGCGGTAATCACTACACTTGCATTCTCTAGAAGCGTAGGAAGCTGATCGAGTGCAGCTGTTTCAGCTCCTATTTTCACGGCTATTTTACGAGCACGGTCCGCTGACCTATTCACAACTGTAATCTTTGAGGCATGAGCTCGGCCAAGAGCTGAGCATACCAGACTACCTACCTTGCCCGCACCAACAACTACAATGCTTCCCCCTTCGAGGTCACCCAACTCGTCTGTTGCAAGATCCAAGGCAACTGTACCCAAACTTGCAGAATGACGGCCTAGTTCCGTTTCCTGCCGGACACGTCCGCTTGCGCGAGCTGCGATCCGACCAACGTCTCTCAGGACACTCGCCTCGCCATTCCAGCTGGAAGGTTTCACAAATGCACGCGCCACCTGGCCACTGATTTGATGCTCACCTACAACAACGGAATCCAAGCCAGCAGCCACCCGGGCAAGATGTCTTATGGCGTCTGCATCTCTCAGTTGGTACGACACATCGGAGCAAACAGAATCGGCATGCACGAAAACCTCACCGGCAATCAAATGGGCCGCTGTATCCTCATGGGCAGGGTCCACAACTGCGTAAATTTCGACTCTGTTGCACGTAGCCAACACTGTCATTTCCCTGATCGGTGGCTCTGAGCCGCCCTCCCAGGAGTCTTCAAATCGTCGACGTAATCTTTCCGCACCACGTGCGAAAGATCCGAGGCGATCCACGCTGGACGTATGATGACTCGCACCCAGTACTAGAAGCGTAGCACTGGTTTCGCTGGCTGGTGTCGGTTTTGGCATGGTCGCTAGGGTAAAGATTCCCGTGACTGGGCGACAGATCCGCTCAACGCTTCCTGAAGCGCAAGCTTATGCCGCGAATCATGGGGCCGACGAGTCCGCCGACCGTACCGCCGATAACGCCCAGTGCAACGATCACACCCCAATGTTCTATGGGGCTTCCCCCCTCAGCTACGGCCTGTGTGGCCGTTACACCGGCGAAAGCAGCGAACGACAGTAAAGCACTCCAGAGCGTCCACTTCAAGACCCCCTTGGATTCAGGCTTCATTCGCACCCCCATTTGTGCACCAGGCTCCTGGGTTACAATTGCAACCCCGTAAGAGTTCGGCCCCGGGGGATGCCAATGCTGCTTCCACTAGATCTGCCATAAGCTCCAGCAGTGCAGGTGAATCATGAGGTACTGGAACCCGATAAAAATCTAACCCCTGAGATCTTGCGAGATCAGATAGGTCGTGGTCCAGCTCCGAGAGTGTTTCGGATTGCTCTTGTATGAAGCTAATCGGGACAACCACAACCCGATCCACATCTAAGCTAGGCATGAGTGTCTCATTATCAGGCTCTACCCAGGGGATAGGCCGGTTTCCGTGGTTTTGGTACCCGAGGACGTACTTCACATCCCCAAGGGAATTGGCGATAGCAGAGCACAGAGCTTCTACGTAGTGTGTGTACGGCAGCCTTTCCAGATACTTGAGAGGGGTGCCATGTGCACTAAAGTAGAGGAGTGAGCCCGGTTCGAGTAAATCCACTCCCACGCTTTGAGCATACTCTCTGATTGCCGTCTCCCAAATTGCAGCAAAATCTGGATGTGCATGCCAACCGCCAACAGCAACGACTTGGGCAAAACCCTGCCGGACTTCCACCTCTCTCGAAAGCTCGTCGAGAGAGGCTACCGTCGTTGAGCGACCACACACTGGATACGTGGTAAGGCCAACTATTCGTTCAACCTCATTCTCCTGACACCATAACACAGCATCACTGATTGACGGAGTCAGGAACTGAGTGCCCAGCGTAACAGGTATTGCCAGATCACGCCGGGCCAACTCTTTCTCCAAACCTTCGCGCTTGGCTTGAAGTTGAGGCATTAGAGGGGAGCCACCTATCGCCCGATATATTTCTGTCAGCGCTGGCGCACGTGCATCGGCTAAGAACCGCGCTCTAGCTTCCGCACCTCCGGGACTCTCATCCTCTAAGCCTGCGTTTGCTAGAAAAATTCGTTCCAAGAAACCGGTGACTTCCTCTTGGTCCACACCCTCCGGTTCCCCGAACCCTAGCAGTACCACAGCGGTGCGGCTACTCACGCTAGGTTCTCATGACTTATTAGAGGGCACATCCCTATTAATCTCCAGCTATTCTTTGAATGTTCAGCAGCAGACACTTAGTCAGTAGATCGCCCGGACTTTGTTCTTGCCAGACCAAAAATCTGTGCATGTTGACTAGTTGGACGAAAACCAGGGTCGGGATGCCTAGCAAGCATCGCGCACCTGAGCAAGAGTTGGACTGATACCGCCTAGCCCGCACTTAAGATCCTAGGATGAGCAAACACTGTTTCTCGTCCCGAGTAGCGTTGCCATCTAGGGGCTCCAGCTTCTAGCATCCTCTGTCAATGTAGCAAAACCTTCCTCTCCTCAGGTCTAGCGCCATGAGAACCCAACTATATTTCTTCACATTCGTTGCTGTGCTTCTCGGACTCTCCTCAGCTAAGCTCGCTGCACAAGAAGAGGTCACTTACATCAATCCTCGCACTGTGAACGAAAGCGGGGGGCCATTCAGCGGTGCGGTACTAGCAGGGAACACACTCTATATCTCAGGCACGTTAGGGTTGGATGCAGATGGTGAGGTGCCCGCAGCAGTAGATGTGGAGGCCAGAAATGTCTTGAATAACATACGCGGCCAACTTCAGGATGCTGGGATGACCATGGATGACCTTGTGTTAGTTCAAGTTTATTGCTCAGACGTGGCGTTCTATGACACGTTCAACGAAGTGTACCGGACGTACTTCTCAGCTGAATTCCCAGCACGAGCTTTTCTCGGATCTGGCACCTTACTACGGGAGGCGCGCTTTGAAGTAATGGGGATCGCAGTAGACCACTGAGGTTACCTTAGCCTTTCAGCTACAGTATCCGTTCACACCTTCTCCAAATTCATGCGAATAGAACTATGACGATCCGCCTGGCCTTCCTCTTTTTCTTCCTTTCACTTTGCATTCCAAATGCACAAAACCAGGCCCAGATCAACAGACGGAATCGTACTCCGCAGATTCCGCCACCGACAATCCTGGAGTACAAACCTCAATCAACCCTAGTGGTACCAGAACACGAGGTCCCCCAAGCCAAGTTCCCAGCCGTGGATTTCCACGGCCACCCTCCTGCACTCAATAGTCCCGGCACTATCCAGAGTGTCGTCACAGCAATGGACGAATTGAACCTTCAAGTCATGGTTCAGGCTCGAGGAAGTTCTGGAACCTCATTAACACGGCAAATTCAGGCAGTCCGGGCTGCAGGAATGCAAGACCGATTCGTTTTTTTCACCACAGTTGACCTCCAAAGTGTTGGCCCAGGATCTGGCGCTCGGATCGCATCTCAGTTGGAACAAGACGTCACTGCTGGAGCAGTTGGTATCGGTGAAATTAACAAAGGGTTCGGACTTCTTACGCGGAAGGCTGACGGTAGTCGCCTACAAATGGATGACCCGGAACTCGATGTTGTATGGCAAACAGCGGGCCGCTTAGGGATCCCGGTATTCGTGCATACGGGTGACCCAGCAGAGTTCTTCGAACCCCTCGACTTTGAGAATGAGCGTTGGCTTGAAATGGCACTCTTTCCTAACCGTCGTTTTAATGACCGCTCACGTTTCCCAGAATTTAATGAACTAATGGAGGAACGTGACCGCATGCTTGAAAGACATCCAAATACAACGTGGGTGCTGGCTCATATGAGTTGGTACACACAAGACTTGGGCAGGCTCGGTGAACTTTTTGACCGCTTTCCAAATGTCTATGCAGAAGTCGGTGCAGTGCTTTATGACCTAGGGAGACAACCCCGTTTTGCGCGCGACTTCTTCATCAAGTATCAGGACCGCATCCTCTTTGGTAAGGACTCATTCCAACCCGATGAATACCCCTACTATTGGCGGGTATTTGAGACAGAAGACGAGTACTTCGACTACTACAGGGATTACCACGCCTTCTGGAAACTCTATGGAATGGGACTACCCGATGACGTGCTCCGAAAGATTTACTACGAGAATGCTCTGCGCATTATCCCAGACATGCCAAAAAACGGGTTTTCAGGCGAAAACTAGACACAACTGGCAAAAAATCTGTTGAGGGACTTGATCTGAGTAAATCTACTCGGAATCCTCAATTATGATTTCGTTTTCGTTCTTTTCGTTCAGGTCATCAACCATCGCCTTAACACGACTTCCCGTATCCACCAATCCTATGATCCTGGTTAGAAATCGGTTAACCAGAAACCCAACCCCTATGAGTCCCACCACCAGCTTGTACATCATCGGCAAGAAAGCCATTAGCATTACAAAACCGGCTATCCACCCAGGGTTGATTCTCACCCGAAATACTCCTGGTCATCGGCAGAAACTCCGTGATGCGTCGTATAGCAACCAAAAACAGCAGAGCCTATAGGAATCCTCACAGTCCGAGCCAGTAGTTCATCTTGATAATGAATCTGTTGTCTGCCGGCGCCTCAAACAGTGCAGTGACGTCTCTCTGGAAATCCAAGTTCCCCGCGAACGCATAATCAGACTGCCTGCGTTGCCATACTAGGAAAAGTGTCGAACCCGGCCTGTATTCCCAACGCAGGACAGCGTTGCCCAGAAGGGAGCGCACATTAAAGTCTCTATCACGGAAAGAATAATCCGCCGTGCCATCACCATCGAAGTCGACGTACTGCCTGCCTTCCAAGTCGCAGATTCCTGGACAAGCTACCCCTCCTGCTGTATTAGAGCCTGCTCCCGGATTGAATTCCAAAAAATCATAGGACTTCGATGTGGCCAGTTGCTTGTATTGAACATAGTCACCCGAAGACAGTAGGGGTTGTGCAAAAAGCTGCAGCGATAGCCTGGGAGTAAAAGTCCAATCTAACCGGGTTTCCATTGATACCGTGCGCCGACTAAGGTCAGCAAAGAGGTACCGAACTCCAAATGTTGGGCCATACGGTATGGTTTCTGTCGCAGTAACATACTGGTGCCCTGAATTGTCTTCGTTATACCTCGGAGTTACTACAACTTGAAGTCTCTCGGAGGGTTGAACTTTCATATCACTTCGGACTGTCCAACCACCGCCGACACCCTGGCGGTCATCCTCCATCTCAAAATGAGAGCCGAAGCTCACCGCCTTCCGCCGATCACTACTTAGGTTAACCGACCACTTCGTAGAACCCGGACGCACCATCATTGGACCCCCGCGAGTGGCAGACCGGCTCATCGCTCGAGGTGTATACGTCCCACTAGTTCGGAGATTCCAGTAGTTCAGGAATTGACCGTTAGCATTTGCAGTAAAGGCACCCCGGACCCGGGCATCACGCCATGATCCACTAGACCAGAAGTCGTCGAGTGCTTCGTGGCTCCAGTTGTGATAAGTCCAGCCACCAAAGCTATAGCCCCGAAATAATCGTCCCGGCACGATCTCCTTGTAATTGATCCTTGCACCAGCGTCGAGTCGCTCCCCGGTGGGATAAAAACCCAATTCATTGATCTCGAAGCCGTTAGTGATTTGAGAACTCCAGACCGATCCCGTCCAGTGCTCACCCTCCCGTTTTTCCAAATTCAAACGCCAGGCAAGTCCGCTAATGGTAGTGGCCGTCTCATCTAAGGATGCCCGAGTCACGTCTGGCCGCTGGAAGTAGTGATTACTTGCCTTTTGAATCCTTGTTATTGCTTCTTCGGCTCCTCGCACATGACTACCCGTCACATAAGCGAACATTCCATACTTCCCATCCCGCCACCGATGATCAAGTCGGAGGCCCCCATTAAAAGCCGATGATGCCAGCCAGTTATAGGATTTGTCGCTGGGGAGCGCTCGACGTAACCCACTCACAAGGCCTCGGACCTGAGAAGCTCCATCACCGAAGTCTTGTGCAAGACTCAGCACCCCTACCTCCGACCGGGGTTCGACAAGGAACTCTTTTTCTGATCCATCACCAAAAACTCCCTGACCGAACTCATCTCCGGTAACCGCCCCTAGAACACCAACAGAAAGACCTTTAGCAGTTCTTCCTGACAGCTTTGCGGCACCGAGAATCGTAGCATTCTCAGGGACCTGGCTATGCTCCGCTTCGTACGGGGCGCGACCGTGAGGGGCACGACCAACCCGCCGGCTGTAAAAGAGCTGATTGTTCTTGCCCGACAGTGTGAAGTCGAAGATTCGTGCGTCTTCAACGAAGAACGGGCGTCGTTCACCGAGAAATGTCTCGAATGCGCTGAGATTAATCACTGCGGGATCGGCTTCTACTTGACCGAAATCAGGGTTGATCGTGGCATCTAGGGTGAACGAGGCTCCTAGGCCATAACTGAGATCGAGACCAATTCTCCCATTTGTAGCAGAGCCATCGAAAAACGGGTCTCCCGGAGTAGCGGGTGCATTGTGGTAATTACTGACGGCGTAAGGAAGAAGCTCAAAGCGTCGAGACGGGTTGTCTACTAGCACACCTTCCATCTCCGCCATCCGGCTCGCGATGCCTTTCTCAAGCTTTGAGAGCAGAGCGTAGTAGGATTCTTCTGCACTAGCGACACGCCGGCGAAAGAAGTTAATCCCCCAAGTTTGGGGATCATCGCTTGCTTCGTAACGAATCTGAGAAAGGGGAATACGGATCTCCGCGGACCAGCCATCCTCATCTCGCTGGACTGCAGAGGACCAAACGGCATCCCATGCACCATCCAGCTTGTCATCATTGTATAGGTAATGGTCTCGCTGAACGTTCGCGACACTCAACGAGAAGATGTAACCGGTTAGATGATCACGGTTGGGATCAAGATGTACAGAGAATTTGTCAAAGATGCCGTCAGAGTCACGCCGAGTAAGTCGTGACACGATCTCCTCCGGCTTAGAATCCCACATCCGAGCTCCAATCCAGATCGCCCCGTCACCGAGAAGAACTCTCACCTCTGTATCATCCTTCGCTGGCTCGCCTTCTATCGGTTCCTTCGCTGTAAAGCCGGTGAAGATTTTCGCCATCTCCCAATCTGGCTCATCGATACGGCCGTCGATTTCAATCGGTCCGAGCTTTCGCGAAGCATCGAGAGCCTCATTCGAAAACTCTTCGGTAATCTTATCAGATTGAGCATCCGCAGGCGTTATTCGGTCCAACGAGTAGGGCTCCGGAATATCCTGTGTCAGTGACTCCTGGGGAGCGAGGACGGCCAAGGTCATGACCGCCAAAAGCGAAGACTTAGAGCAGCCGCTACCTACGACCATTTATCTCTCTGCTACCCAGCGTTGTGTAGCATCGTGGAGCGCGATTGGCGCACTCGAAAGCCGAGCAAGGTCAATCTGAGCAGCCATATCGTGTACTTGTTCCAGTGATGCCCGGTCATTAGCGAGAATGTTCAGCAGGATCTCAACCACCTCATCGTCCAGGGTATCCATAGCAACAATCCAATTAAGTACTGCTACCGTCTTGAGAGTTTCCTCCACCCCTGGATAGGCTCCAGCTGGAATCTCAGCAACTGAATAGTAAGGATGTTCTTCTCTCATCGACATCACAACTTCAGGATCGACCGGTAGCAGTCGGACACCTGCGATGGTTGTCGCCTCAAGCACGGCAGCGGCAGGATAACCCACAGAAATCACCGCTGCATCAATAGCTCCATCCCGGAGTGCTGACGAAGATTCGCTGAAAGATAGGTAGCGGGGTTCCAGGTCGTCGTAAGTTAAACCGTGTGCTGCCAACAGATGGCGAGCCATCTGTTCTGTACCACTTCCTGGGGGACCAACAGAGACTCTCTTGCCTCCGAGATCACCAATACCCACATCCGTGGAATTCCGCGGAACCATAACGTGGGTGAGGTTCGGATACAGTGGAGCAACAATCCTGAGGCCAGGTACGGGTTCCATGTCCCCTGAACCGAATTGTGCTTGGTACGCAGTGACTGCCAGAACCATCCCGAGGTCCATCTGGCCATCAGCAAGCCGGTTGATGTTCTCTACTGAACCACCACTAACTTCTGCAGTGTACTGCCTTATAGGATCAGCCAGCGACATACGACTCGCCAACGCACCACCAAGGGGATAATAGATCCCTCCGGTCCCAGCGGTCCCCAATGATAAGAATTGCTGCCCATCGCCACAGCCAGCCAATAAAAAGAGGCATGCCAACAGAGAAGTGACAGCTTTATTAGATAGTATTTTCACTCGACCAACTCACATTTGAATCAAGCCACGGAACTGACGTCAAGTCTAACTAACATTCGATAGCTCAGGCTACCGTGAGTGATTTTATTACCGGCACTTACAGAATTACTTAGACAGTGCGTGTATCAATGGTTTGACTGTAGGTCAACGACGGGAGGTAAAGATGAACGCTAATAGAAGCAACCCACCGACATCTGTGGGAAGTCCGGGATAAACTAATAATAGGGCAGCGCATAGGGCGATCGCTCGTTCCCAAATTCTGAGCGGGCGGCGGGCATATCCCATACCTGCAGATGCGAGAGCAATGACCCCTAATAGCCCAGTCACAAAAGCCAGCATGATTTCGACAGGGTGGCCTATCAGAAGTAGTTCCGGACCGTATACAAACATAAACGGCACCACGAATCCCGCCCCTGCAAGGAGCGCGGCAGACACAGCCGTCTTGAGCGCCGGCGATCCGGAGATACCTGCGGCCGCAAACGCCGCCAAAGAAACCGGAGGCGTCACATTGGAAATACAGCCGAAGTAGAAAATAAATAGATGGGCTGCAAGCAGCGGAACGCCGAGTTGTACCAGCGCAGGAGCACCCAAAGCGGCAAGGACAACGTATGCAGCAGTTGTCGGGAGCCCCATACCAAGGATAATTGAGCCTATCGCTGTCAGCATAAGTGCTGCTAGGAGACTGCCGCCCGAAATCGTCACTATTAGTTCCGACATCCGGAGACCAATGCCCGTTAGTGATGCCACACCTACCACAATCCCCGCTGCAGCACATGCTGCAGCAACCTGAACAGCGCCACGGCCCCCACGTTCCATAACCTCACCCAATTGAGGCAATGAGGGTCGTGTGGCAGGTCGAAGACAGGCCATGGCTAAAGCGGATGTCACTCCCCAAAAAGCTGCCCTCATCGGTGAGCGCCCCATGGCCAGCAGAAGCACTATGGCCCCCAGGGGTAATAATAAATGCAGTTTATCTCTTATTTTCTCTGGGGCCACTTCCCTGACTGGCTCGATACCCATTGCACAAGCTCGGAAATGGATAGCGGCCAAAAGGGCTGCGTAGTATAGGATTGCTGGGATGACAGCTGCAGCGGCGACCTCCAGGTACGGGATATTCGTCCATGTAGCGAGGATGAAGGCTCCAGCTCCCATCACAGGTGGCATTAATTGGCCACCCGTGCTTGCCGCCGCTTCAATCGCACCAGCAAAAAATGGTCGGAAGCCTGCACGCTTCATAAGGGGAATAGTGAATGTGCCCGTCGTTACGACATTCGCGACCGCGCTACCCGACAGTGAGCCCATAAACGCACTCGCGACTGCAGCTGTTTTAGCTGGGCCACCCCGAGTCCTTCCCGCCACCTTATTCGCTAACGCAATGAGGAGGGCGCCCCCTCCGGCGGTATCCAAGACGACACCAAAGAGAACAAAGAGATAAACGAAATCCGCAGAGACACCGAGCGGAACGCCCCATATTCCCTCGGTTGAGAGAAAAAGTTGCTCCACAATCCGAGTGGCTCCGTACCCGCGATGAGCAAGGAAACCAGGGAGGTATGGACCACTGAACGCATAAGCCAGCGCCATGATGCACACAGTAACCAGACCCCACCCCGTCGCTCGACGAGCAAGTTCTAGTACTAAGACCACCATCACGCCGCCAGCGACCAGGTCCAGGGGCGTGGGATTACCAGAACGACTTACTAGTTCCTGGTTCTCAGAGGCAAGATAGAGGCACGCCAGTACCGATAGGCCAGCAAGCACCCAATTGAGCGGGCCAATGCGAGGTGGCCCGGATTCTTGATCAAGCCCCCCTGTTTTTCTTGAGCGCTGGTGAAACTGCACACCCACGCCCAAGAAACCTAGAGTTGCCATCAACGCGAGATGGACCGGTCGTTGGACCAGTGCTGTAAATGGTGATACACCCGCAGCATACAAGTGAAATGCTGCTGCTGTCACCGATGTACCAACGATTATCCATCTGATCACTTTCGGGCGAGGAGTATTCACGCGTCAGTACTTAGCTTGGCATAAAGCGCCCAATTATGAGCGCCATGGCGAACATCAGGCTCAAAAGGATTACAGCGGCACTCGTGAAACTCCTTCTCCTGTCGATACAGTGGGCTCCTTGGGCAATAACTAGTGATGACCATATCTGAGTCAGGTCCATAGCTGTGAGCACACTAAGCCAGTACCCAGAGGGAAAAAGAATAAAGAAACTTCCAAGGTTAAGCGTTAACAGAGGGTCTTGAGTCGCGATCTTGAGAGGCATGATAAAGAGCCCCACAAGGGCCGGAATGAAAAACGAGTGAGCAGTAACCGCAAGGTATTGTCGGTAACCCCCTGCGTCTCCAAGAACGAAAGCGAAGATGCCCGTGAGGACTCCCGCTCCAATCGGTATCACTATCGATGTCCCCAATGCCGCCCCTACTACTCTTAGAATACTCATCCAATCCATAACCCGATCCGGCATCGGGAGTGGTGTGCCACCTTGGGCCAGCAACTGCTCTCTCATGAAGCTTTCCCAAACCTCTGATGGGATTAGGGCTACCTGTAGACTCATGAGCGCTGCGCTAAGCACCAAAGCCATAACCCACCTAGGCTCAGCAGCCAGATATGCATTCATCTTTGCAGGACTGAAGAATGTGTCTAAGAAACGCCTGTGAATTCCGGGTATCGTGACCAGATCAATCGAATCCGCCCGCTCTTTGCCGTAAGATTCTTGTCCGACCTGGTCCATATTATAGTCTCCTGTCCTTGGCTGTTCGATGACGACCCTGTATCCTCTTAGGCTCTAGTTTCCCTATGTTTACATGTCATAACTGACCCTTAATTACAGTGCTTCCCCAAACAATCGTATGAGCTACCGGACCAATCCAGACCGGATTCTCGATAATATCGATCGAGCCAGAAATCGCGATGCGGAAAGTGCACGCTTTCAGGTTGACCGACAGGCACTAGGCCGAGACTTAGAGACTGAGATGCCTGACGTAGACGCCACGGCATCCGAACGTCTTAAGCGGATCTTCGCAGTTCTGGAGAAAGCGTACACCAAAGCTGCACAGCGCTCAGAAATGGGCAGACTGGCTGCTCGATTCCAAGCAGTCGGCGATATCCATCACCATCATGCACGTGGGGACGTGAGTATTTCAGTCCAATACTTGGATCATGAGCGATTTGATGATGTCGGTGTTTCCCCGTTTGAAATTCGCCCGTACGAAGTCGCAGATGCGAAAAAAGAAACCAAGACTAGTCGTGCTGACGTGAACGCCCTAAGGGTTCTTCGCAAAGAACTCCGGGGCGGTGTCCTTGCCGCGTACCAAAAGCTCGAGCCACGGGTTAGAGATGCAATCCGAGACCGAGCAGATATGGGCCACATACAGGTCCAGGTAACTGTCGACTTGCGACCAGGAGAGTATCTAGCGCCCCCCTCACAGCAGCTTCTCGACGACAAGCCAAGTGAAGAATCGAGTTAACTGAAGGACGCCTCGCGAACCGTCAGACTCTGAATGCGATCTAGATCTAGGTCGACCCCGATTCCAGGGCCACTCGGAACCTTCATTACTCCATCTTCTACTTCAAACTCAGGCGATACAATATCACGGTCCCAATAGCGACGACTTGCTGAAATATCTCCTGGAAGTGTGAAGCCAGGTAAGGATGCTAGGGCCACATTGTGAGCGCGCCCCACTCCCGACTCAAGCATACCACCACACCAGACCGGCAAGCTCGCTGAACGCATGGTATCGTGAATCCTGCGGCTTACAGCGAAGCCCCCCACCCGACCTGGTTTGATGTTAACAACCTTGCAGCTTCCGAGATGTAGAGCGAGCGCTAGATCACCCACAGATTTGATCGACTCATCCAGACAAACTGGTGTCTCAATTTGTTCCTGAAGACGAGCGTGATCGAGAAAATCTCTATACGACAGTGGCTGCTCAATCATCGTCAGGCCCAAGGCATCGAACTCTTTCAATCGGTCGATATCAGACAATGAATATGCTGAATTAGCATCGGCCATGAATGCAGTGTCTGGAAAGCGTTCTCGCAAACCTGCGAGCATTTCAATGTCTCGACCTGGTTTGATCTTGATTTTCACGCGAGCGTAGCCTTCTTCGATATAGCCCTGGACCTGGTCATGGAGCTCGGCGTCTGTCGGCTTGAGTCCCACGCTAACACCAACCGGTACGTACTCTCGCTCACCCCTAAGCTTCTTCGAGAGCGAAATCCCTTCCGCTCGCGCCGCTAAGTCCCAACCTGCCATCTCAACAGCAGCCTTTGCCATTGGGTGGCCCCTAACCCAACCGACCGGGTCTAAAAGTTTCTCAGGCGTATTAGCTTCACGCCCAATCATCTCAGGGAGGATATAATCGGTGAGAACATGCCAGGCAGTTTCAGTGGTCTCATACGCGTAAGACGGTTCCTCTGATACGACACACTCACTCCAACCCTCGAGTCCTTCTGCAAAAAAAGTTAGCAGGAGGATACGTCGGTCCTGTTGACCCCCACTACTAATCTCGAAGAATTCTTTGAGGCGAAGCGGGATCTCCCGCAGAACTGCTCGCTCAATCTTCATCCGATCTCCGGCCAGTTGGTTTCTGCTCTATTGAGAAGTGAAACGGCTTAGAATAATGGTCGCTCGCCCGACCTAGTCCGCGACTTGGTATCAGGTCATGGCATCCCGGGCTGCACTAACAGATAGTCTGAAGTCCGCTCTCCCCAGAAGATCTCGTGCACCTCATACCCCTTACTCATATAGTGAACCAAGGTCTCTCGTGTAGCTTCGCGCCAGCGGCCTGCAAGCCCGTTATCTAGATTCATCACCTGCACGATATCTGATGGAATTGCGACCAGAACTTCCTTTTCTTCACTTTGCAGGTCTGGTATTCCGGGCTCTGGCAAAGAGTAACGCCCTGCCTCAGATAGGACTTGTGTAGCATGTTCCGATGGCTGGGCTGGAGGCTTACTGCCCGCCAGCCGACGTGAGGCACGCAGCGAGGTTAGCTCCCACAAAGCTACAAACCGGTCGGTTCCTACCCCCCGATGAAGTGGGGAGTCCGTTTCCCCATACATGCTTTCCACGTATTCCTGGACCACAATTCCTAATTTGACAAAGTTGAGATAGGCATTACGTGACTGCAGGGGGTCGAATGTCCAGAGCATCTTCTCGACACCCCGTGCTAGCACCTGCTCTCGCTGGTAAGCCTTGAGTTGTGTGCCCAAACCGGCATCTCGCGCATGCTCAATAACTGCGAGCATATCTGACCAATGCACAAGTTGCCCATCCCTGATCCCAGTCATACCAAATACGAAACCTTCCAGATCTCCATCTTCACTATATGCCCCGGCTGCCACGCCACCCAAAATCTGGGAAACCTTCAGAATCGCGGTCGGAACTCGCTCGGAAAAACCGAGCCCCCACGTCTGCTCTTGAAGTTCAACACAGCTGTGAAATTCCTGCATCGTCTCAAATGGGCGAATTACGTGTGAGCCAGCTTTTTGGCCCGCTACCATTCATCACCTGAGGAGACGGGACTAAGCAGCAGTTCAGCTAATAGAGCTGCGCGGCTTGGTAGGGCCTTGGCAACAACATGCTCGTGGAGGGCATGGGCGCCATCACCAAGCGAGCCAAGGCCATCAAGGGTTGCAGCGTATTGGCTCGTAGTGTTTCCGTCAGATGCACCTCCGGAAGTGCCTTCTTCTAGTTCAATTCCAAGTCGATGTCCTGCAGCCCGAGCAGCTTCCCAGAGCCTGCGATTCCGGGGGGTCCGCTCTAGCGGGGGAGCCTGGATGCCTCCCAAAACCTCGAGTGATGTACCTGGCGTTCTGGCGGTCAAGCCTCGAATTGCGCGTGTGACTGCTTCTCCGTCATCCATGGACGCAACTCGAACATCCACCTCCGCCTCCGCCTCCGCCGCCTTGACGTTGACACGTGTACCACCCTGGACAACACCAACGTTCACGGTAATACCTCTCTCAAGATCAGTCAGGCCGTGTAGTTGATGCACTACATTGGCAAGTTCCTGTATGGCAGAGGCTCCATTCGTAGGATCTAACCCAGAGTGTGCGGCCTCACCATGGATAAGTATGCGGAAACGCCCAACACCTTTTCGGGCTGTCTTGAGTTTTCCTTCCGTGCCTAACCCGGGCTCAAGAATGAAGGCCCTAATAGCAGCTTGCGAGATCATTCGTACGTACCGCTGGGACTCTGGGCTACCGATTTCTTCATCGGAATTAATGAACCAGATAGGGGTAGCAGGAAACTCAAAACCCAGAGATCGGATGGCGCGTAGAGCAAAAATCGCTTGCACGATACCGCCCTTCATATCGAAGGTGCCTGGACCGCGAACGATTCCATTTTCTATCACAACTGGCATGGAATCCGTAGTCCCGAGTGGCCAGACCGTATCCGTATGACCGACGAGTAATTGAACGGGCATATCTCGGTCTCGATTTATTGGAACCGCGAAAAGATGCCCCCCAGTTTTTCGGCCTGGTACGTGCCGGATTCTAAAGTCCATTTCCTGAAGGAATTTAGTCAATTGACCTTGAACTCCGACCTGGGATTCAGGAACATCACTAGGTGATTCATGAGACGCGAGATCCATTAACATCTCAATCATCGCGTCTACTTGATCTTCTAAGTAAGCCAAAATCTCCGTAGCCCTATCACCCGCCTTGCTCACTCAGCGCCCCCAACCCGGTAGAAGCCCGCTCTCCGATAACTCTCATCAAGAAGCTCAACCGGGTGGATAACACCTTCGTTAGAGGCTTCTAGTCGGAGACCCGCACCAATCTGCATCATACAACCGGGATTGGGTGTAGCGACTGCGTCTGCAAGGCAAGCCCTAACCGCAGACACTTTATCTCCACCAATCAATCCGCCGAGTTCAGGATGCGTGATGCCATAGATCCCAGCACCCCCGCAACATTCCTCAGCATCCGCAACTATGTGAACCTCAACATCCGGCACAGCTTCCAGTACAGTGATTGGTGCGTGCTCCACACCCTGGGCATGGAGTAGGTGGCAGGGATGATCATACGCAATTTTACAGGGGATACTAGCACCGATCCTGGGGCCTGAACTTGCTAGTATCTCTGACACATCTCTCACGGCCAGCGCAACCTCTTCAGCTCTTTGAACGAAATCCGGGTCCCTCTCAAGGAGGATCCCATAATCCTTCATGGCTGCCCCACACCCCGCAGCATTTACAGCAATGAAGTCCGCTCCTGATGCCTCAAACGCCCTTATGTTTGTGCGAGCAAGCATCCGCGCACGTTCAAGGTCTCCTCCATGCGCATGCAGAGCTCCGCAGCAGTCCTGACCTTCAACTAATATCACCTCGTGCCCGTTCGCCTCTAGGACTCGCACAGTAGCGCTGTTGATGCGTGTAAAGAGTCCCTCCTGCACACAACCCAAGAGAACTGCAACGCGGCTTTTTCGACTAACGTCATGGCTTCCTGAATCAATGTTTCCTGATGTCGCCTCTTCCGAAGCCATTGGCTCCCAACGCGTCGTTGACGCCAACATTGCCAGAATAAGACGAACCGCTCGAAAGGGGCCGTATGAAGGCAGGACGGTGGCCCCCAGTGCAGCGAGTCTAGTTCCTCGAAGCATACGTCCTATAAAGAAAAAGGGGCTTCGGAGTGCACGAGTGCCTAAGACCATGAGCAAAAATCTCGTAGGCAAGCCTTGCGGTGCTGCTTTAGTCGCCGTCTCACGTGCGAGCTCAAGCAAGGCCCCATACTCGACTCCCGAGGGACAAACTGGCTCGCAGGCACGACAACCTAAACAACGATCAATGTGTGTTCTGAATGCTTCAGAACTAGGTTCAAGCCTTCCCTCAACAACTGCCTGCATGAGGTGAAGGCGACCTCTTGGCGAATCCGCCTCATTCCCGAGGCGGTTGTACGTGGGACAGGCAGGAAGGCAGAAGCCGCAATGCACGCAAGGAAGCAGACGTTCCTTTTGTGCGTCCAGAGCCTGTCCGAGCGCCTCGTATACTGGCGCGCCCGTCACTCGATGCCCCACAGTACAGCATGCGGATCAAACGCACGCTTCAGGCCCGCGGCAAGCTCCCCCTCGTCCACTAAAGGTTTAGCAAAGTACGAGGAAGCATTGACTTCAGCAGGAATTCGGAGTGCCCGAATGGTACCGCCCAATTCTTCGATATCCTTTTGTAGGCCTGCGAGGCTGGACTCGATGTCCGAGAGGTTCACAGGGAAATAAGCCCGAACTGATCCACCGTACACATCTGCGTTCAAACTCACCCCTGGGACCTGCTTAAGAACATCCAATAGCACGCCTATTCTAGACGGCAATGCCCATACCCGAACCGCAAATTCCCTATTAATGCCGCTACCTCTTTCTTGCACCAGCAAAGACTCGGCCTCGGGAGTATTCCTGACTTCAAAAGAGACGCCCGTATGCTTTTCAAGACTTTTCTGATCAGCTTCCACCGAGACCCTAGCCCCATGTAAGCGAACCAGGAGCCTCCCCCCATCCGAGGTCGCGCTTAGAATGATCGATGCAGGCATGATCGGTGCCGTAGCAACGGCTCGGGCAGTAGATACAAGTTCAGAGACGTCAGCAGCTTCAAGGACAAGGAGTTGATCTACGACTGGTAATGGGAAAAGCCTAACAGTGACAGAAGTGATGACTGCAAGCTCGCCACGGCTGCCCACCATGACTTTTAGAATGTCAAACCCCGCTACGTTTTTGACGACCTTCCCGCCAAGCCTCAGTGCTCGTCCATCCCCGCATACGATTGTGGCCCCAAGAACGTGGTTCCTTAGTTGTCCATAACCGGCCCACAGCGGACCACTTAGGCCTGTTGCCACCAGCCCTCCTAGGGTCCTGTTGGGCACGTCAGGTGGATCAAAAGGGAGCCACTGTCCATGAATGGCCGTCTCAGTTGAAAGATCCCGGATCGATGCTCCAGCACTCGCAGTCATTGTTAAATCTGCTGGCTCATAATGTTGGATCTCGTTGAGACGCGAAGTCGTGAGCACTATGAATGGGTCCTTCGGATAACGTGGGTACGTATGTGCCCCTGTTCCTATGGGCACCACTCTAACCCCCATCTCAGACGCCCACTTAAGTATTGTTGCCACTTCTTCTGCTGACCCAGGTGCAACAACCGTTTCCACACCTGTACGTAACGCAGCCCATAGACTTGACGGTACGGAATGGCCGAATGCCTCCTCCGGCAACAGCCTAGAGAGTGAATCAGTTAGATCGACCCTCATTCGCCTATGGCCACTATCTTCACAGTATCAGTCGCCCCTTTTACCTCCACTGCGGGCAGCACTTTCCCAGGGTTGAACAGGGAAGCTGGGTCGAAAACTCGCTTCGCCGCTGCCATCGCCTCCAGCTCAGCTGGCCCATGAACCAGCGTCATATATTGGCGTTT
>Ga0310125_10000353_pt1 | contig 21333 bp, 26 predicted proteins | sample CB11b_Tmax_Bot8__FD_203508 | JGI IMG/M metagenome (GOLD analysis project Ga0310125, IMG submission 203508) | Marine microbial communities from Western Arctic Ocean, Canada - CB11b_Tmax_Bot8 | ecosystem: Environmental > Aquatic > Marine > Oceanic | place: Canada: Western Arctic Ocean | collected... | reverse complement strand
GGCAATAGCTGGTGGTGGAACATCTGCCATGTCAACAAGTTTATCAGATTTCACCTCTGCAGTAAATAAAGCGAATGAGGCTTCATATCAAGGAAGAAAACATGTTGTTAATATGGCAAATGTTGGTACTGGAGGCACTTGGAATATAGGTGCTGCAGCTTCATCATTTTTCTCTTCAACACCATTTTCATTAATGCCTTCAGCATCAGCTGATTCAGCAACTAAAAAAACAGATATTTCAGGTGGTGCAATATCTGCTGAACAAAGTTTAACAGGAGAATCTGTTGCTGGTTGGGGTATAACTGTCGGAGATAGTTATCTAGTTAATGGCGGTGCCGATATGCAAAATAAAGCAGCAGAGGGTCTCAATAACATTCTTAGTATGACTGAGAAGAAAACAGATATTGCGTCTTTGCAAGCACAAGCTAAAGCAGCAGGATGGGGTGAGAATACAGGCGCACCAGCCATGTATCCTGGAATGGGAATGATGTCTGCTTCGTCAATAGATCCATCAGGTGATTGGTATGGGCAATATGCACAAAAATATCCAGGTTTGTTTATTCCAAAGCAAAAACATGTTGGTATAGCTGTTCCTAAATCATATCAAAAACAGTTTGACAAGTATGAAAAAATTGTTGCCTTTGCAGATAAACATGGTCAAGATAATGCAACTGTAGACAGAGCAAAACTTTTACTATCATTGTATAGAGGAATCATAACAAATTGGAAAGGAACAGACATGGCAATACAGTCAGGTTATGAATTAAAATCAACACATGCAGGTGATGCACAGTTGTTCCATGCACAGACAGGAGAACGTGTAATCATAACAAAAGCAGAACAAGCACTTATTTCTAAATTCCACTCTGATCCTGCATCCTTAACAGCAACACAAACAGACCAAGCTGCAATGTTACAAGCAAAGAAAGAAAACACGGTGGTACAATTCACGACAGAGACTGTTCAGGTTCCAGTGTCAACCAAAGTTCAGATGGGTGAAGATGGTAAACCACTTCCATATGCTCAGCAAGTTGGTCCTGACGGTAAGCCTGAAGTCAAGTATGAAACAGTTATACAAACCAAATACGACCAAGATAAAGATACGATTTCAACGTTGAGTACACCATGGGGCAGTCCTACAGGTTATTCTGTAACACCATTTTCAAGTGATGCAAACAGAGAAGCATGGGAGGCTGAGGGCGGTAGTAATTTAATTTCATCATGGGATTCTTGGTTGAAATATAAATATACCGATAACCCAGATCCAAGATTACGACAGATACCATATTGGTTTGATACAAGAGACAGAATAGAGATGACAGACATTAACGATGACGGTGTACCAGATCAATTAAGCATTGTACCATATGAATTTGATACAAAAGAACGTATACTTCCTGAGCAACCAGAAATGCCAGTAACAGACATACCACAGTTTTTACCAGCAGAACAATACGAAGTACCATATTATGTTGACATTTCTGCAGCCGAAAAAAGATTAGAGGGTGGAGAATCATTTGAATCAATAATGGAAAAACCGCCGTTGATGTCTGAGTATATGTATTGGACAGATCCACAAGACAGTAAAGAGTATATTATGACACATGATGATCACAAAGAATATTTGCAGGCAGTTGCAACACAAAAGAAAGTTATAAAACAACAAAAGTATGATGAAGTTTTCATGGACGTAACTAGAGGTAAAGGACCAGTGATACCAAGAGCTATGGGTAAAAGAAGTGGTGCTTCTGCAGGTCCTGCAATACAGAGAGTAATGTCAGGAACTGCACCAAGAGAAGCTGACATTGGCGGGCTTGTGAAGTGACAGTGTCAATGGCTTTTGGTACAGGTGATGATCCACTATGGATGTTAGGAAACATTGCAGCAGTAGCTGTAGTAGGTGTAATGATTTATTTTGGGTATAAATGGATAAACAAGGGGGATAAAGATGGCGGAGTTAAAATCAAAGTGTCAAAAGTGTGACCATGATTCGTGGTTACTAAACCATTTTAGTATATGTCCTAGTTGCTTAGGGTGGGACAAATGAGAATAGCACAAGCAAGGCATCTATACGTTGTGACAAGTACGACATTCACTAGACTCAATGATAAGATCTGTCATAGATGTGGTAAGGGTTTTGACATAGGTCATACTGTATTATCAAGGTCAAAAAAGGCACATTCTAAGTATGGTGTTTATCATGAAAAATGTGCAATAGAGGTGAATTTACTACCTTGACAGGTGATGGTTTACTTGGCATTCTAGGTGTTGCTGTAGGTGGTGGACTCGCATTACTCACGGTTGCACATACATTGGAGTGGCATAAACAATACATGAAAGCATCAAAGAAAGGAAAAAAAGCACCAGGACATCCATTAGCAATGCAGATACCAAAATTCAATATGAAGCCACATAAAGGTGGACTTTGCCCAGATTGCTTTTCGTATAAACTACCAAAGTATTATGTAAACACTGGCGGCGCAAAAGTGAAATGGTGAAAAAAATAATATGACACGATTTGTTGAACATCATTTCTGTTCAGAGTGTAATGAGGCTTTTCGTACAAACAAACAATTACAAATGCATTCCAGTCATAAGCATAAAGGTGATGTCACACCAAGTATACGTTCTGACTCACAGACAGATCAATTTTACAGTAAAGGCAGTGCCACAGAAAGTATGAGTGGTGAATGATGGTCAATGCAAATTTAAATTCATTTGAACGTGAACATGACGTTAATCATCAATACACACAATGTGGCTATGTTGGTTGTGAAAAACCAAAGTCAAACAAAAAATATTGTACAAGACACATGTATCTGGATGCATGTTTTCCAAATCTTAACGGAGAATATGGAAAGATGGATGCATCTGTATTAGAATGAAAAAAATTAAAAGGTCAAAAGCAAATGAAGGAAGGAGTTGGAAAGGTAAGAAAAAATGCACCCATTGTGGTGGCAGTGGTTATCATGGAGATATGATTTGCCCAGAATGTAAGGGGTCTGGCTTTGTGAGTAAGAAACACAAACCAAAGAGTGACTATGGTGGGCAGATGTTCAAAGCAGAGAATTGGTTACCTGATTAGTATGAGCAAAACATGTATTTGTTGTATATGCCAACAGCATAAAAATAACACATCTCATTGCATGTATTGTCTGTCATTGAACAATGTTGTTGTGAATGGTAAAATAGTTTCAAATACCTCATCTACAAGATAATTGATATGCCAAGGCTCGTGAAAATAAGAGGAGGATACTCGGTTGTTCATAAGATAACTGGAAAAACGATCCGACAATTCAAGGGCAAAAACGCATACACGAAGGCAAAAAAACTCGTGTCTCTTGGCTATTAGAAGCTTAGACCATAAACCCAAAAGTAGCCTATATGAAAGTTATCGGACACCATAATATGACCTCTAATTTAATTTCAAATAGGAGTTTATTATTAGACAAATCATGTGTGAGTATGACATGCTTATGTATTTATCAATTGGAGGATTATTTGCAATAACTGGATATTTAGTTGCTAGAATGTTGGATGGTCGTAAGGCAAAGAAGCTTGTAAAGGCTTCTCATTTCTATAGAGAAGGGGGTTACAAGTAATGGCACGTCAACCAAGAATACGTCAACCAAGAACACGTCAACCAAGATCACATGGTGGACCAAGAGGATCACAACCACAACCACGAATACGTCATCCACCAGGAATTGGAAAAGGATATGGATCAGTACGAGTTGCTAAATCACCTGCAAGATATTCACAACAACCTAGATCAGTAAAGCGAGGACCTAGAGTTGGACATACAGGAGCAAGTCATGCCATGACGAGTGGAAAACAAGGTATGATGCGACCAGGCAATCAATTCCGTAGTGGTGGACTTAGAAATCCACGAGCGGGAGGTTCATCGGAGGGTGGTAGACGTAGTCGTCATCTTCTCAGAGCCATGGAACTTGGCAGTCCAAAAGTCAGACAGAAACCGCCACAAGTAAGGGCTAAACATGTGGCATCAACTAAATACATGAAAACTCCAAGAGGAGGAAAAATACCATATGGAAAGAAACAATTACCAAAAATACCAAAGTCGGCAAAAGTGGCTCAACAAAGGCTTTCAAATGAATATGATATTACAACTTATAATTTAGATGGCACTGTATCAACATCGCCAGATTATGGTGAGGGTGAAATTCGATAATGGCTAATTTAGGAGATTTCGGAAGCATAATTCATGAAGCGATCGGCGATATGCCTGGTAAACTAGGTTCAGCAACAGATGGGCTTAAATCATTCTTTGGCGGGTTTCATGATCTCGTTCGTAGAACCTGATCTGTGATTAATATGGTTATCAAGAAGATCATTAAAGTAGCAGCTAAAAGGGGATTAAAATCAAAGAGTAAAGCAAGAAAAGTAAGATCGCATCCTAAACCAAAAGTAAAGAGTAAAGCCACGATTGAACGTGATCGCAATCAGAAAAAATTTGTAGCTATGCATAAAAAAGTACAGGCTAAACGTAAAACTAAATCAGTTACGATACCAAGAAAGCGAAAATATGTAGCACCACCACCTCGTAAAGACGGTTTACAAGATAAAGAGTTATTTTCACGACCACCACCTCGTGGCTGGGATGGCATATCTCCAACGTGGCGTAAAGGATATGCAGAAAAAGGTAAGAGATCAATGCAACGTGAATTATGGGAAAAAAAGAGAGCATCAGCTTGGAAGGGTAGAACGGATGCGAGAAGTTGGGGTTCATTTGATAAAGGCATAGAAACAAAGCGTAGTGGAGGAAAATATGGAGCGTATGTAGGCAAACCAAGGACATATCCATACGAAGAACATAGGCTTGGTTGGAATCCATACGTTGGTAAAAAGCCAATAAGAAAGGTACCAAGTATGCCAAGAACAGTTGCTGGATTGGATAAAACTGACTTGGGTATTGTTGGTCTTACAGGAGCAGGAGTTCTTGGTGGTTATGCAGTAGGTAAAAATGACAAGGCGATCGATAAAGCAGCAAAAGTGACTATGGATAAAATAGCAGCAAAGAAAGAACAATTACGTATTGCATTACTCAGACGTTTAGGTCTAATTTAATTTCAAATACAAGAGCAGTTATGATATTTTATGGCACATAGTACAGAATGGTGTGAAGTTTGCGACAAATGGGTAGCAGAAGGTCATTCAGAAAAAAAACATGCCAAAACAAATTTTCTTTCTCCGCAAGAAAAATCCATACAGACGTTTTGGAATGGAAATTTGGAATGACAGTTAGGCGTAAAAAGATGTTGCAAATGACACATGAGAAAGGATTAGGCTTACTAGAGGATATGAATATGCTTATGTTTGGTTTTGGTCCAGACGCAGCAGCGTATAAGAAAAAGAGAGCAAAAAAGAAGACATCGTGTGGGTGTAAACATGTGTGACTGGTTTATGAAATTAATAGGACGAAAGTCAAAAAAGAAGGAATGGCATAAAGGTGAAGAAGATGGGTGAAGAGAATATATCATTTGGTGGTCATGCAGAAGCAAGAGAGGATAATCCTTATTGTAAAAAAGGATGCACTTGTGGATGTCATATGATGGGTGACGGTCATTTATGTGATCCAGGCGAAAGATGTTTTATGTGTGGATGTATACCAAAAATAAATCCAGAACAAGCTGAATACAATCCATTTGATTAGAGTTTATATTCTAATTTAATTTCAAATAGGAGTTTATTATTAGAAAACTTATGCAGGTATTGCAGGAAAGAAGGATGTTTAAACATGCAGGTTTTGCGTTTTGTAAACAATGTAAGACTTGGACAAAACCAGCTCATGATCATGGAGGTCGTCAATAATGGGAAGAACAGTTAAAGCACCAAAAGCTAAGAATGTAAAGCGTCCAGCACAACGAAACCTTCGACTTGAAGCTGCAAACAAGAGAATAGAAAATGCTAATATACGAATTAAAGCTGCTAATGCACGAATTAAAACTGCAAAAAGGAAAATAGCTAAACTAAAACGTAAGAGTAGTCCAAGAAAGTCACCACAGGCTCATCGCCCACTACACCACGCATTATCAAAGCCACCTAAGAAAGCACCAAAAAAGACACAGCGTGGTGTTGTAAAAGCAAGAGGTGGCGGTCCAGCAAGTCGTCCGTTATCAAGAGCAGGTGGATCAATGGCAGGTTTCTTTAATCCATTCCCACAAGCAGCAGCGTTTCAAAATCCATTTAAACTTGGATGGAATGTTGTAAAGAAAGGCGGGAAGACTGTAATTAATACAAGGACTGGTAGAGCCCACAAAACAGCTAATACCGAGATACAACGTACAGAAGGACAAGTTGACACATTCGAAGGTGGTCAGTCAGGTATTTTGGGAATGCCAGTAGGAACAGGTCAGAAAGATATTACATTTGTAAAAAGTGGAGATAAAGTAGTAAAAAAGATAGGCAAGAAAACATATCAAAGGGCAACTAGTGGCGATGCAGCATATAGTATGGAACCAAATGTTTTCTTAAAGGAGACTGGAGGAGAAGACTTTACAAAAGCGGGAGAGTGGTGGTCAGATTATACTAAACTTACAGTTGCAGGTAAAGTAGAGAAAGGTAAAGGACAGCCAGGATATGGCAAAGGCGGTGTAGGTCCATCAGAAGCACAGAAAGATCAACCAGGTTGGTATATGAAACCTAAAGCAGGAGGAGTGTTAAAGGACAGTCCAGAAGCTTACAAAGTTTCAGGTCCTGCTGGAGGTTATCGTGTTATGGCTGGAAAAGGTAAAACAAAAACATGGGCAGGAGGTTCAACTCGTATAGAAGCTGGCGCACAGCCAGGCGGTAAATGGGCATACGAAAAATGGTTCAAGTTCTTAACACCAGGTGAACAAGAGGGAGTCAAAAAATCATTCAAAGGTTCAGAGGGATTATACAAATCTACATTAGATGCAGATAGAGGTGCAAGATATGGCACTGGTAAGGCAAAGCCAGCCGTAGTTACATCTAAGAGTTTAACTGCAGCATTGAATAGTTTACCTGTTAATACATTAGCAAACGCATTGAAAAAGATGCCAGAGCAAATACAGAAAGATGTTGGAAGTTATGGTGTAAGAAACTTAACAGATAAGAATAAACAAAAATTACTTGGCTTTGCTAGCGAGTAGCAGTGGTAGTGATGACAGTTAGAAGAGGACCACGAATAAAGATACAAAAGAAACCACGTCCAAATCCTAAACATCCAAAACAATTATCAAACAAAAGGTTGCTGAAACCAAAAGCTGCAGGTGTTCGTAGAGCACAGGTTTCAGATTCTGTCCAGCATAAATCGTCTTCGAAAGGGTTCTCATTTTTTCCAGAAGCACATGCAAGTTCAACATCAAGCACAGCAGGAAAATTTAATCCCCCTGGCTGGACAGGTCAACAAGATTATGGTACACCAAGATGGCACAAGTCTCAAAAAGGAGAGTTAGGTAAAGCAATTGCATCTTCTAAGAAACAACATCCACAAGCATGGATGACAGCGACAGGTCCAAAAGGATTACAACAACCACAGAAAAGTGGTATACATACAGTATCACATACTACAACTCCTGCACCAACAACAACAAAGCAGGCAGGTTACAGAGGAACAACAATTTATGCAACACAGCCTGACGGACATACATTCAAGATTCAAAGAAAATTATCACTGCAAGACAGGCAGTATTATAGAGAACATGGAGTCAAACTATCAACAAGAAAATCTTCTACAGTTAGAAAACAGCAAGAGTTATCAGATGTATTTGGTGTTACAACGTTTACTAAATTAGGTCATGAGTCAACAACACCTCGTGATTTATCAGCACAGAAAATGACTCAGGCAAGAAAAGAACAGCAAAAATTATCTAATCAGTATGGTATTACGACATACAATAAAGACGGTTCAGTGTCAACAATACCAGGACAACAACAAGGACAACAGCAAGCTAAAGGTGCTTGGTGGTGGGATTCACCATTTACGGTTTCTGCTGAGAAAGATAAGAAAGAAAAGCCGTGGGGATGGTGGTAATATTGGCACAAAAAAAGCGTACTGCAAAGATTACACCAGGATTTGGAGGATTAGGTGGTAACAGTTTTGGTGATGATGTGGATAGGGGTTTAGGTAAAACAAGTCAGACACCAAATTGGAATGAATCAACAGGTGGTTATTCAGGGTTAGGCAGTTTTGGTGGTAGTAATTTTCAAGATGATATATCACAAGGTTTAGGTAAAACAGGTCCTGTTAATGAACCACAACAAAGACCACAGAGTTTTAATCAAGACTTTGGAGGTTTAGGCGGTAGTAGTTTTGGTAACGATATGGATGTAGGTTTAGGTAAAACAGGTCCTGTTAATGAACCACAACAAAGACCACAGAGTTTTAATCAAGACTTTGGCGGATTAGGTGGCAACAGTTTTGGTGATGATGTGGACAAGGGTTTAGGTAAAACACCACCACCACAAAAGAAAAAAGCAGGTCCTAAGAACATTTTAGATGAATGGAATGACGCTGCTGGAGGCGGTTGGTAATGCCACATGTTTTTGCTACTAAGAAGGTTTTAAAGCGAAAAGGAGATCCAAATAGACAGCCTGGAAAAAGAAGGCATGCTCCAACTAGAAAAATCATTAAACGTGCTGCACCACCTAAACCACAAATAAAACGACAGGTAAAGAAACCAACAATACGTCAAGTACGTGGTCCTGCAAAGGGTCCATTAGTTACAAGGAAAGGCGGTAAACCATTTCAACTTATACAAGAAGCATCAGCATTTCAAATGCCGTTCAGATCATATCTTGCACCACTAGTTAAAGATGGTAGGTTTGTAGTTAGCAAACGTACTGGTCATACAAAAAAGAGAGGTGTTGTTTATACAACAGAGACATCAATAAAACAATCAAATGTTGCAAGAGGTCCTGAGCAAGTGAAAGATGAACAAAGCTTTTGGAGAGATCAAAAACTTGTTACAGGTGATTTGTCACAAGGCGGTCTTAGAACTGGTTCACGTACACATCAAGCTGATACATACGGAAGATTGTTTAAGAAAGATAAGATAAAACAAAATGAGTTTACACAGATAATACCAGGTTATTATGCTGTACCAGAGAACACTGGGTTTAACCCAGCAAGAAAGTGGATTAAGTTAAAGACAAAGAAAGTTAAAACATCTAAAAAATTAGTTGCAGCCAAAGCACCAGACATTCAACCACCTATAATTACAAAAGGCGAAAGAAAAAGATTACTTAAAGGTACAGGTAGTGGGAAGATGGATACATTCTTCGGTGCAGGTATTGCAGCAGGTGTAGGTGGTGCATGGGAACAATTTTCAGATGCTATTTCGTATAATCCATTACCATACGCTGCAGCTGCTGTGGGTGCAGGTGTAATCAAAAAAGTATTGAAACCTAATGAAACACTTGATCTTACAGATTCATTGAAAACTATTTGGCGACAAGGACATGAAGGTAGAGCGAAGAAATTCAAGAATGTCAATGAACTTGATAAACGTATAACTTATCTTGACAAAGAACTATCTGCTGCAAAATCAGGAGCAAAAACATACGATGATTTCACAGGATATTCCAAACAACCACAATCAAAGAGAGGGACTAGACCAATAGAACTATCATGGGGTCAGCAAGCACCATCAACAGCAGAAGTTAACCAAGTGACAGGACAAACAAAAATAATTCCAAGTACAAAGACGATAGGGGAATCAATGATCAGTAAAATAGAACTAGAAAAGATGACATTAGAGACTAATAGATTATCATGGGATACACAAAAAGAAGTGGTTAAAACAGGAGCTAGTATTCCATCAAAAATAACACCTGGATATATTGTACAGGCATCAAGTCCTACTGGAACGCAAGTGGTTGGAAAAGCTGACGGACCTGCTAGTGTATGGTATAATACAGCTATGCCTGGGCAGAAAGCCAAGATGAAAAAGGTGAAGAAGACTAAGAAACAAGAGGATGCAGAATTATTAGCACTAGCACCAAAAACTGAAGCTTTTGTTACTGGTTTACCTGAAGCAAAAACCTCGTATGCAAAAATGGCAAAAGGACAGGATGTTAAACTAGAAGAGTCACCAAAACCTACAGCCCCTGACGATATTTCAATACCAGGAGGCGGAACAATAAAATCTCATTCTATACCATCAGGAAAGAAAGGTGTAAAGAAAGTCGCCAAGTATATGGGTGGAGCAGCACTAGGAATAGTAGGTTTATCAGCACTTACTGAAGCTGATAAGGTATTACCGTGGTTTAGTCAACCACCACCAAGTGAGCAACCAGTACCACCAGCACCATCAGGAGGACAAACATTACCAGGTGAACAAGTAGCAGGAACAGAAATGGGAGCCTCAACACTACAACATTTGGAAAATCTAGGTGTTACACCTCCAGTAGTTCTAACTGTAGAAGAGCTTCTTGCAGAAGGCAATTACAAAGGCGCACAAGATCAAGCGTTAGCAAATAGAGGTCTTGATGCAGAAGGAAATGCTCTACAAACAACAGGACCTACACCAATGCCAGGATTCAAATCACAAATGCCTTGGGAACAAGGACTAAAAAATACAGCATACAAACAAGTTCAATCAGCAAGATGGGTTGGAACACCAGGAGGTGGAGGTTCAATCCAATCAGGTAATCAGTGGGCTAAGCTTGGAATGTCAGGTGTATCAGCAGCACAACTTGAAACTATGTACATGAGACAAGCAAAGGGACAGAACCTAAACGCATTACATGCTGAGCTAAATGGTTTGTTGAATGCAAAGGGCGGTGATCTTCTTGCAAGAGCAGAAGTAGCTCAAAGGTTCTACAAGAAAAATTCGGGCATGATGGGTTCATTACCATCACAGTACAAAACAATTCTCGCCAACAGAGCAAGATACGAGAAATAATTTAATTTCAAACATATTATATTCTAGTAGTTTTGATGATAAGCGTGTCTAACGCAGAGCTACGACCGTCAAAACCTAATGACGTGTTATGTATTATTTGCAGTAAACCAATCAAAGAACATTCTTTTGATGAACAAAAAAAATGTGCAGAGCAATTAAAGTGGACTAAGAAGTCATAGTGACATGAAAATACGTCTCCCCACCACTGTTAACATACAAGAAAAAACTGTCGAAGAGCCTGTTGTTGAAGAGGTTGTTACTGACATTAACGAGGAGATCAAGGGGTATATAGTAGAAAACAAACCTGTAACGAAAGAAACCTATAGGGATTCTATTAATAAACCAAAACTACAAGCAGATTCGCCAATATTCCTAACAAGTAAGAAACGCTTCGGGAATCTTGAATTAATGAAGACGTTTGTTGAAAAATGTAGGCTTAACAAGCTTGGTCCTGGAAGGTATACAGGAAGACTATTCACGATCTGTAAGGCATTAAAGGTGCACCCAAAAGAACTAATCGTAAACTTTGAAACAGCTGAAAAACTCTTCCTAGACTTTGAAAGCCTATGGGACAAGATAAACCCGAACAAAACAACTGAAGAGTATAGAAAAGCAATCAGGAAATTCTTATCGTATAACAAAATCACAATTGAACCTAGATCGAAGGCGATCCCAGCCACGACTGATTCCAAAGGTGATTACTCACGAGTTCACCTGGATAATCTTGAATTTACTGAGGGTTTGGACTATATCGAAAAACATGCTGGATTTGAGTATAAGGCACTTTATGCTTTGACTCATGAAATGTTTCCAAGACCAGAAACATTATACAGTTACATGCCTAATATAGAAATTCAATATGCTGATGTGGATGGTAAATCATACCCATATGGTGAGGCTAGTATATATGAGAAAAAACAGAAAAAACATTACGAGAAGATCATACTAGACCCAAGGGTTTTGAAGATCACTTCTGAATTAAAGAAAGGCATGCCTGTTTGTAACAAACCGCCTAAGACGATAGAAAAAATACTATCAAAGGTTCTACGTGATTTTTACAGGGACATAGGTAAGATAAATAGTGAAGTTAAGTATGCAAAGGGACAGGAGGGTTGGCTTTACACTAACCGTCCTATCTATACACTAAGACATTCAGCAGCTATGCTTTGGATGTCAAGAACTAATTTCAATGCGACATTGGTTGCTAAATTAGGCTGGGAAGATCCCAAAACACTTTCAACGTATTACGCTAAGACAACGGTGAAGAATGTTATGCAAAGTGGTATGTGTTATTACTGTAGACCACCACAGACTAAGACTAACATGGCTGTATTCTGTTCACCTACACATGCATTAGCATATTACTTTAGGGTGTTCAACTTTGCATGAGTTATACAAACGTAAACATCCAAAGCACAGAATTACTAATCATAAGAAGATATACTTCAATTCAACAAAGGATATTCTTTGTCATAATTGTAAAGAAAAGTTGATCAATAGGTATATTTTATCATCACCAAATGCTAAATACCGATGCTTGGATTGTGCTGTAAAGACATCTTTAATTACCAAGATACCAGCGAATATTAGAGAGGCGATGGATTAATGGACTTGAAGTTAATGATAGGTTTGGGGTTTTCAATAGCTGGCTTGGTAATTGTACTCATTTTTACCCAAGCACCAGGACTTGTCGGTGTAGGTAATTAATTATGACTAAACATGATTAAAAAAAAGATAAGGTATGGTAAAGGATATGATGTTATCAGAGCCAGAGATGTCACTGCAATTGCAACTCAGGCTATAGTTGTATTAATAATCACCAAGATGTTTTTCTTTCCATGAGTTATTATCATCTACTAGTTTTGACTGGGATTACATCCACTGGTGTAATGCTTGGATTTTTGGTGGGATATTATTGAAGACAACAATGGAGTGTAGATATGGGATGCATAAGCTATGTAAGAATTTGAGGTCTTTGGAACTTTCATGTGATTGCGATTGTCATAAATAGCCAGATCTTTGCACCAAACAATTATAACTTAATATACCTGTATTTATTAGAAATCAAAGTGAGTCATTCCCTTAATGTATCCCATCAAAGAATTACGAGTCATGGTTTGATTGAAACCCACGCACATAATACGAGCCAGAAACACTGGTGGGGACGTAAGCAGGATTTAGAAATCTCTACACTTTGTGGTTATGGACGTAATAGCCATGAAGGCTCTGATAGAGCAAGGGAATGTAAAGGTCGTAAGTGTAAATGCGAATGCCATCGGCGGAGTGAAACCCATGACACAAATGCGAGTCAATATCAAGTTGAAACCCACATTGGAGATACGAGCCATCGGCAGAATGAAACCCATGTCAGAATTGCGAGTCAGGAAGGAGTTGAAACCCATCCACCAAATACGAGTCATTGATTATATGACACCCATTAATCATGTACGAGCCATTGAAAGTTTGAAACCCAAACCAGTTATGCGAGAGTCATTAAGACCGTGAAACCCATTGGTAGGATACGAGTCAAAGTCCCATTGAAACCCACATGAATCATACGAGCCAATACCTTATTGAACACCAATACCTAAATGCGTAAGATGTAATACACTCAATTTAATTTCAAGTATGAGTATGTTTATTGTATGATGTGTCTCAGAGAGTAAACAACCTCGCCCCCTCATACACTACACAGTCAACTCTCGATAGTTCAAGGCGTTCGTACAAGTTCATCTCAGTGGGGGGGGAGACACAATGAACAACATGGAACATATTAAATTCAGGATATTCTGCGTGATATTCAAAGTGTTATCGGGTCAGTGGAGAGGTCAGTGGAGACGATGATGCCGATTAAATATTTATGGTATGGTGCTGCTGTTATGACGTTCCTTGCTGGATTATCATTCTTATCATCTACTGGTCCAACACAATGAACTTTTGGGAAGGCTTGGTATTTGGTCTTATACTCACGTTTGGTATTCTATTCGTAGCCAATAAGTTAAAGCCTAAGAAGACCTATTGGGACATACACAGAGACGCTAAATATAATCCAAATTCTCAGACCCCTGACTATAAAGGGCGAAAATAGTTGCACCAAATTTTCGATTAGACACGCTATGCGTGGTTTTAACCTCAATAGGTTAGAGGTTGTACATAGAATTAGGATACCAATAAAGTAGCTATTATTACGTCAGTGAAACATACCAAAGTCAGTTATCTAAGCTAGCCCAAATGCTAGCCCTATTCAGCTCGCCACCAAGCAAGCTTTTTTTATGCAGGCTAGCCTGCGTAAGCCTTGTAATTATTACAACAATACATACTATACATTACACAGTGAGTCAGAAACTTCTCAAGAAAGTTTAGTTGTATGATTATAAAATAATAATAAGATTAATTATATTATTCTATATGAGGATCTAAATAGTTTTAAGTATAATATACTAGTATCCTATGTATTGAATCGAGAGTGTGACGTATAACCATGTTGATAGAGATTTGTTCAGGAGCTTGGACTCAATACCGCAACGGCGTAGTGTATTCAGTTCAACACGAGGATTTCGAATCAGCGATTATGTTCATGCATGGTATGGTAGCTATGCTCCCACCAGCTGACAGACCGAGCTTAGCAGCAATACCAATTGCTAAGGATTTGGCACAGGACCTAGTGAATAAGGCAGCTAAGTGGAGATGGTGTGTTGACGCAAATTTTGCTATAGAGGATGCGATCAGTAAATGGATTTATAAAAATCTGGATAAGGCGCAGATATAATGGCAATTGTAATTCCAAAAAAATACAAATTGGTTAGTCCTTATAAACCACCTAAGCCATTCCGTCCAAGGTTTTCAGATGAATCTTCTTTGCAAAATCCAGTTCAAGAACAGAGAGAGCCTACTTCAAAAGATGAAGTAGTTGATATGTCAGATGTAGAGGAATTTTCACTTAATAAAGAAGTTGATTATATTCAACAGACAGCATACTTTACAGACACGAACCATGATCCACCTAAAAAATTACCTATACCGTTACGCTGGAGTCCATATTTAGTGTATAAACGGATTTTAGATCATAACCATTATGGTAATTATACTGGGGTGACCATGATCGGAATGTCAGGCTCTGGTAAGACCACTTTGACCCAGGCATTCTGTCATTACTTACATAGACAAGCAGAGAAAGGAGGTATAGAATATCGTGTAAAGTGGTTTAATGGTCACGATATGCTTCACATGGATAAACATATCAAAGAGCTAGAGGTGGGTGTGCCACATGTGATGATCTTCGATGATGCCAGCTATACTATGGAGGATGCGACAAAATCTGAAAAAGCAGTGTTAGCTAATGCATTGACAACGATCAGACATCAGGTAAAGGCGCCAGTAATAACATGGATGAATATACACTACAGTAAGGCTACATTGAAATTTTTCAGGAATCAACATTTTACATTCTTGACTAGTATATCCGTAGAGGAATTAGGCAACCTCCAAGATCTGTTTAAGGAGAGAATGAACGCAATTAAAAATTATGCAAGACAGTATAACAGGATGATGCTCAAGGGTTACTTTTTATGCCCAATTTCATCGTTTAATGGACGGACTTTAAAGTATAAGACTAACGAACCATTCAGGCTTGGCATGGTCGCAGAAATCACAGATCTGCATTATTTCGTGTATGCAAAGGAGGAATGTACAACTTGTCGTCCAGGTGCAAAATCAAGAAAACTGAAAGCTTCCACTCGTGAAGAGGTGGCTGCATGGTTGCTTAACTACAGCCAACCTGTAAGGACAAAACAAGCTTTGGAATACTTTCTAACAATCAAAAAAGGCATTCCATCACTTACACCGTTATTGCATAGACAGATCGAACATTTTGTAGATCTTGATAGAAAGATACCTGGGTTACCTTGGGATAAAATCTACAAAGAGTTTTGTACACAAAAGAAGTTTAACAACCCAAGACATAGAAACAAGGCAGAAAAGCTGATGAAGTTACCGATATATCAAATTAAAAATATTTTTAAAAAGGAGCTTGAAGACGAGGAAAAATTGAAAAAACTACCTCATAACAAGCTTGTAGAGGAACCATTGAAATCTAAGGATTATGCGCCATCCGATTTACCACCTAATGAGTTTATGAGTACAGACCCTGAGTCTGTTCCAGAGCCTGAAAAACCAAAAAAACTTTATGATGAATATGATAGTAGATTTACGGAGAGTCAATAATGGACTTAAACATTAAGACATATGGTAAGTGTGTAGTTTGTGGTGAAGATCGTACATCAAGAGCTTGGACAGGCTCAACAGCAAAATGCTGGAATAAGTGGTCAATGTGTAAGGATTGTGCAAAAAAAGAACATCCAGAAGACTATAGAAGCCCCCTTGATTGGCTTCACATAGAATGTAAATGTCCAGGTTGTGGTTTAGTGCATAAAAATCCATGGCAGTCACAACAAGCAGAGCCAACATACACAGAATCACAGTGGAAATTTAAAATGGAACAAGACGCAAAAAATGACGATGCCATGAAATTTGAACTAGAGGCAGAGAAAATACCTGAGAAAGAGATCGCTAAATCCATACATATCCCCAGCGATTCTGAAAATCAGCTTTCTTAGCGCTGGATTTTTTTTTGCCGTCTTAGCGCTGGAATTTTTTTTCTGCCGTCATAGCGCTGGAATTTTTTTTCTTGCTCTATAATTTTTCTTTTATATAACTAAATTTAATTTCAAATACAACGAGTCATAATTCAAATCATGTATATCGTATTCTTTGCATTACTTGCTGTATTGGGGTATGGATCATTATTTTGGAGGGATAAACCACTGTTATTGTTATTGGGTATTATAGCTACCTCAGTTCTACTTTTAGCACCATTAGATGGTCCTGTTATCATATCGACAGAATTTGACTCCAATTGGCTTGGAACAGAACAGGGAACTGCCACAGACCTTGATCGGACAGGATCTGATGAATGGGTGATTTTAGCATTAGATGCAGATAGTTGGGAATTTCAGGTGTGGTTGTGGCTACATGTGGCTATTTTAATCATACAGACTGTTAGTTTCTTTGGAATAGTGATGAGAGAGGTGTGGAGTTAATTGTATCTGAATTTACTGCTATTTTTCATGTGTTTGAATCTAGGTTTAGGACTCATGCATATTCCAGATACGCCTTTATCAGTACCAGAAAGCTTCGGTCAATGCGTTGCCGAATATGAGGTAGTCCCAGGCGATGGCGGAATAGTACCATTAGATGAATTGCAGAATAGGGGTATAGACCCAAACGATCCTGGTTTTGGTGATATGGGAGCCGAATTAAAACAGCCTACAAACTCTACTCAGACACAAGGTGCTGGCGATCCAACAGGCGGAGGAGAACCATTTAATCAAATCACAGAGGCAATCGAGGCTAGTTACAAATCAATAGAAACTATGAAGAATTTTGTTAGTGGAGGGTATGTTATGAATGTGGTCAGTAATCTTAACTTACAATGTGATACACAGCCAACTTTGAGTAGTTTAGCTGAGTGTCAAGCGGCTGCCCCAGAAGGATGGAATGGCGTTACATTACCATGCACAAATCCAAACTTCGGACAACCGATCAGTAATGCTGTATGGGATTACTTTTCAGTGTCATTTCAAGTTATAGTGTCATTTTTGGTAGTGGTTACATTATTCTACTTTGTTACTGGACGAGGGACATTCCTGAGTAACTAGTTTTAACTTTATATGCCTGTTATCACACTTAATTTAATTTCAAATAAGAGGACTATTATGTATAATTAGATATGTTAAACATTGCGTATATAATGGGATTTATTGGCGTAGCAGTTGGAATAATGATTGGGGTTTTCATCTTTACCGAAGTAGAGAACTCTGTTGACTGCCCTGACGCAACAATAAATCCAGATGGTAATGCTGGATGTCAGAAAGCTAAGAGTCTGTCTTGGGCAGTAGTTGGAATTTTACCGATTGCAATGTTCTTTGGTTTGTTTACATTGTTCGGCGGATTCAACCAATATTGAAATCGGTTTTCCCTTAGTTTTTCTTTTATATAAGAAGTAAATTGACCATGAAGTAACATGATTGATATTTCCTACATCATGGGCTTCATCGGCGTAGCCGTTGGACTCATCATAGGAATCCTCATCTACTCAGAAGTTGAGGCTTCCATTGACTGTCCAGCACTCGCAGACAACCCTGACGGTAACGAAGCATGTACAAGAGCAAAGTCTATAGCATGGACGGTTATTTCCATCCTGCCAATTACAATGTTCTTTGCATTGTTTGCTATCTTCGGTGGTTTCAGCCGAGTCGCATAATCGTGCGAAGTTCATGGACAGAGCTCGCCTGTGGCGGAAAACAGGTAGTCGTGGAAGCGACTTAAAATACACTTCCTTTCTTTTTCATTAACAAAAAAAATAATCTATAATTTAATTTCAGAAATTTAATTTCAAATAGTAGTTTATGTATCAAATTTCATGGTGATTTCACTATGGCAGTAAATACTGTACTTCGAGCCATTATTTCGATATTCGCTATAGGAATTAGCATGGTAGCCTTCATGCCAGCAGTTTACGAATTATACTATAATCAATCTTTATGGGAAGAAGCACCTGCTGAGGCACTTGCTACAAGAGACAATATTTACGCAACATTTCTAAGTTTACCATTATTCATGATCGGGGCTGTATTCCTCTGGTCCTACATATCAACTTCGAGGAAGGATTACGGGTACTGAGTTTGGCATGGATTCAAAAAAAAAGCTTAGTCTAGTATTTGGGTTATTCTTCATCATTTCAATTAGTTCATTAGGTTTTGCTTATGCACAGTCATCAGGTACAAATTCAACAGGTGACCCACCACCAACAATAACTAACGGAACTAACACAAGTCCTCCGCCAACTAATTCAACAGGTAATAATCAGGTTGGAACTAATTCTACTATCACACCAATTCCGACTGATGTAGGTAATTTTGAACCCGATACTTCGTCATTCATTATTGATCAGTGGTCAAACTCCACAGGAACGTATATCAGCCTACTTGATGGAAATGTAGTTCAAACCCATTATGGTAATGGTACAGCAGTCCCAGCCGAGTTCATGGGTGGAGAAGTAGTGGAAACCGAAATAACCACAGTTAGCCATACTGACGTATTACCAGATCCAGTACAACCAGTAACACCTGAAGTCTTTAGCAATCAGCCAGTTGAGATTCATCCAAATAATCCTGATGGTTTGCCAGCAAGAGACCTAGTCAATGAAAGATCATATGATTCGGAGATTGAGGAAACAAAACTCGCTGACGGTACAATTCTTGGAACATACACAACAGGCATGACACCAATGCTTTTGGACTATATTGACGAGGATGAGAAGGAAGTATGGGCATTCTTCAAAACATCATATAATGACGCTGGAATCTTTGGCGGTGAGACCATGACTGTCAGTAGTCCAAAGACAAGCTATGTATATCACTATCCAACAGGCAGTATAACATTATTCAGTGCAGGACAAGTTGAAGGTAACAGTCAGCCAGTAGCAATTGAATCATGGACCATTCACCAGGCACTTTGGGGTGAGGATGCTTGGACACAATTAGAATTAAACAACGCATCAGTTACAACAGTCATTGATGAAGATGCTGACGGTATAACAATATCAGCAATAAGAGAAACTGCTGATGGTATCTTTAAGATTGATTATGTCTTAGGTGCAGGCGAAGAACTTGAGACCTTTGTTTCATTTACCAATAACAATCCAGCTTGGGACGGAGTTCCAAACATGGAAGCCAAGTCAGTATTAGTTACACCATCAATACCATTTATTGCAGGAATTGATGAGATTCCAGCAGTTGAATCAATTACATATGCAAACGGAACAGTAACCGACTTTATTCTAGCAATACCAGCAGTTCCAGCACAACAAGGTGTTGATGCAGTTTATTCCGACCCATCATGGATTTTATCTGGAACACCATACAAGTTCGGCTTTGTACAGAGTATTGATAGTATTACATTAACAACAGATGAGTATGAGGGTTACACAGAACACACTGACGTTAGCAATGTACTAACATTTGTTGACCACTTGGGCATTGACGTAAGATACGACTTTAAGGATTCAAAGAGTGAACTTTGGTCTGTCAATGTTGATGAGAATGGGCTAATCAGCATGGACTTCCGTTATGCGAAGGGTGTAGTCAATTATGGTGAAACAAAAGGTATTGACCCAAGCTGGGAATGGACTACGGCTGCAAACAGCTATTACGCTGATGCACAAGGACATGGTTATTCAACTAATGGTGTAACGTTTGCACCAACAAGATGTCCTGACGGTACTGGCGATGGTGCCATTGGAACAGCCGACCATACAGGACAAGGAAGAATCGCTGAACATACAACAGATCAGATTGATCCTTCATGTTCCTTTGAAGCAGTAGAGTTTGACGTTTCTAGTTTACCATCTGATGCTGTAATCACCGCAAAGGACTTGGTATTTGATACTACAATGGTGATGCCAGCAGCAACACCAGTTGGATGGACACAAAGTCCAGCTTCAAGCAGTAGTGTATCAAACCCAGACACACTTGGAACTAATGGAGATGGAACTAATTACAATGGTGTAACAACGGGTGTTGCAGGCAAAATTGGATATGGCTATACGTTTGATGGTTCAAATGACTATGCAACTTTGGGAACTGGTGCAGATTGGAAATTTATGAGTGATGGTTCTACATCATGGACAGTAGTAGCATATTTACAAAATTTTGCAAGTGCATCTGATAAATTCTTGTTTAGTACAGGCGAGGATAGTAATAATCTTGGTGTAAAAATTGGAGCGAATACTGAAAGGTTTAGAATTTATACACAATTAAATGGAAACATCGCTGGTATTAATTATTATTCAAGTGCTAACTTTGTTCCTAATGATTCTACATGGCGACACTACGCATTTGTCTATGACAAAGATGCTGGTACATTCATAGTGTATAAAGACGGAGTAGCAGATCCTACACAAGGTACAACGGATCAGCATGGATCTTTTCCAACTGGCACACCAGCATACCCAATGACCATTGCCAAACACCCAAACCAAAATATATACTACACAAACTTTACAGTTGATGAATTAGGATTCTTTAACAAGGCATTATCCGTAGGCGATATAGAGACTCTAACTGCTGGTAACGCAGTATCATCTTTAGGTTATGGCAACTTGGTTGCATACTATGACTTTGAAGATTCAGAAATGATTAACAAATCATTATCAACATATTCGGTTGCTGGTGGCGATAATATTTCAATTGACGTTGATACTGCAACAGCAACCTATGACAATCCAACTGACGCTGATTGGCAACGCAAGGCATTAACTTCTGCACTTGACGAATCAACTTGTGATACAACAGCAACAGACCCATGTGGATTCAAAGCAACAGCA
>Ga0310125_10000348_pt1 | contig 21529 bp, 19 predicted proteins | sample CB11b_Tmax_Bot8__FD_203508 | JGI IMG/M metagenome (GOLD analysis project Ga0310125, IMG submission 203508) | Marine microbial communities from Western Arctic Ocean, Canada - CB11b_Tmax_Bot8 | ecosystem: Environmental > Aquatic > Marine > Oceanic | place: Canada: Western Arctic Ocean | collected... | reverse complement strand
TCTAAAAACCTTTTTTTTCCATTAAATTGAGGTCTGTATCCAGTGGATATTGCTCCCATATAAGACTTATTATCTAAACTTACCCATCCTGCATATATTCCATCTGCAGGAATTATAGTATTTAAATAATTAATATTAGCTGTAGGGAATCCTAATTTATTACCTAACTGTCCTCCTTTTACAACCCGTCCTTCTACTTCATAAAAATATCCTAAAACTTCTTTTGCTTCCATCATTTTTCCATTAGCAATCATATCTCTAACAAGGCTAGAAGAATATCTTCCATTTTTTCCTGAAACTTCATTAATTATATGTACATTAAAATATTTTCTAAACTCCTGAGACATTAAATATTCAACATTACCTTTCCTTTTATAGCCAAAATGAAAATCAGCACCTACTATAATATCACTTGCTTTAAGACCATTTATTAAAACATTATTTACAAAATTAGATGGTGTAAATTTTGAAAAATTTATATTGAAACGCTGCGCTAGTAGTATATCTATTCCTATTTCTTCCATTTTTATAACTTTATTTCTAAAAGATATAATATTCTTAGGTTCATTTCCTGGTTGCAGTATTTTTAATGGGTGCGGATAAAACGTTAATATAATTAATTTACCACCATTTTTCTTCTTAATAAATTTAGCCTGATTTAAAACAGCTTTATGCCCAAGATGTAAGCCATCAAAATTACCTATCGCTACAATTGATTTATTAATATTTTTTTTTACATCTTTAAACTCTCTAAATATTGAAATCATATCTAGACTCTTTTGTAATTCATTTTAACAAAATCCATCCTAATCCAGTAGAATCTTTTAGTGACTTAACATCACCTAATTCTTCAATATGTAATAAATGGGCTAAAACTGATCTTCCTGCCGCCTTTATTAGACGCTTATCTAGTTGAGGATACATTTTGCTTACTAGGTCAGGTATATAAGATACCCGTTTGGTAGTTAAATATTTGATTATTTGTTTTTCTCTCATTTTTCTATGCCCTATTAAAGCTGTGACAAAACGCCTAGGGTTTTTAATCATCTTTCCATGAGTCGGAATATAAAATTTATCATCCCTTAATAACATTTTTTCTAAACTATTAAAATAATCTTTCATGTTTCCATCTGGTGGAGAGACTAAAGTAGTAGACCACCCCATTATGTGATCACCAGTTAAAACCGCTCCAGTTCCATTTACACCATAACATATATGATTTGAAGTATGCCCTGGTGTATGAATACATTCTAACTCCCAATTATTACCCTTAATAATTTCTTGATCTTGTAAGAAATAATCTGGGATAAAATTTAAATCTGCACCCTCTTCCCCACCAGATTCCCCGTGTGGTCCATATCCCATAGTTATGGCTCCTGTTAATTTAGATAAAGGTCTGGCAGCAGGGGAGTGATCAGCATGGGTATGCGTCACTAATATATGAGTTATTTTTTCTCCTTTTGTCTCTCCTAGTATTGCTTCTATATGAGATTCAATATTGGGACCAGGATCTATCACTGCTATTTCATTCTGTCCAATAATATAAGTGCCTGTGCCATGCAAAGTATAAGGACTAGGGTTTGGAGCCACAATTCTTCTAATACCAGGAAGAACTTTTTTTGCTTTTGCATATTTAAATTCTAATTCATCGGTTAGTAAGTCTTGAATAGAGGACTGATTATTTACATGGTCTTTCATAAAATTTACTCCTAATTTTATAATAAATGATTGTACCTTTGTGTCATAAATATATATAAAATATATTAAATTATAACCCCCTTTAATTGAAAAAAAATAAAATAATGCAACAAAAAATATATATAGCAAGAAGTATGAAAAAAAAAGAGTTAAACTTTACTCCAAAAAGAGATAAAAACACTAAAATTCCTCGACCTAGGAATGCTGCAAGTTTGGTATTACTTAAAAGGTCTGGTAAGGATGTCCAGGTATTACTTGGAAAAAGATCAGATAAAACTCGCTTCATGCCGGGTGCATGGGTATTTCCTGGTGGTGTTGTAGATAAAGCTGATTACACTATATCTATTAATACTTCTTTAAATAAAAATATAATAAAAAAGTTAGCTGTATCTAATAATATAGGCACTGCCAATGCTTTAGCTATTGCCTCTATAAGAGAAACTGTAGAAGAAACTGGCTTAATTCTAGGTAAAAAATCTAAAAATGTTTCAACAGTCAATTTTGAAGAAGATAATAACGGTATAGCTATAATGTCAAAATTAGGATTAGAGCCAGATCTAACTAAACTTTTTTATCTAGGTAGAGCAATCACACCAACTATTAGTCCTATACGTTTCCACGCAAGATTCTTTATTACAGATGCAAAACATCTTACTGGAAAAATAAAAACTACTAATGAATTAGTTGAAATTGAGTGGATATCATTAAAAAGTGCTAAGAAACTTCCAATGGCAGATGTTACAGAATTTATGATTAATGAACTTTTAACTTTTAATGGTGATATATTAAAAATTAAAAAAATGTTAGTTAATCGTCCAATGTTTACATGGAAAATGGGTAAGCAATGGATCACAAGAAAGTAAATTTTGTACAGATAATAAAATGAAAAATTTTACTGAAGATCTATATAAAAAATATAATCAGAATATCGCTATTGAAAAAATAATTATTAAAAAAAATAGCCTGTATCAAAAAATTTTAATATTTGATTCAAAATATTTTGGTAGGGTGATGACTTTAGATAAAGTAGTTCAAATTACAGAGTATGATCATCATGGTTATTCAGAAATGCTTACACACGTTCCTATATTATCTCACGGAAAGATTAAAAAAATATTAATCATAGGAGGAGGAGATGGTGCTATTGCAGCAGAAGTTCTTAAATATGATGAAATAGAAGAAATATCTATATGTGAAATAGATAAAGAAGTTATAAATCTTAGTAAACTTTATTTAAATAATATAAATCATGGATGCTTAGATAACCCTAAAGTTAATGTGATAATTAAAGATGCATCTAAACTAATTAATAATAAAGATTATAAAAATTACTTTGATTTAATCATAGTTGATAGGCCAGACCCAATAGGACCAGGTAAGAATCTATTTAAAATAAAATTTTATGAAAATATTAAAAATATACTTTCTGAAAAAGGTATTGCTGTATTTCAAAATGGTATCCCTTTCTTTCAAGAAAAAGAACTTAAGGATACAAACAAATATTTAAAAAACACTTTTAAACTGTCAGGAACTTATTTGACAGTGGTGCCAACATATATTGGTGGTTATTTGGCTTTAGCATGGGCATCAAAAAAAACAGATATGTCTAAGAATATAAATTCAAATAAAATGATAGAAACATGCAAAAAATTAAATACAAAATATTATACAAAAGATATACATAGATCCTCATTTATTTTGCCTAGCTGGATAAAAAAAATATTAAATTCTAAGTAATATTAATAAAATACTCTTTAAGTTTCTGTAAACCATTGAAACTTGAAACATATACAGATGTGTATGCACCTGTAGAATGTATTCTTACCTTATCTCCAGATTTTATATTTAATGGAAGCTCATAATTATTTTTTTCATACAATATATCTGCACCATCACATGATGGTCCTGCAATTATGACTGGCCCTGTCTTTGGGTTATTTTTCTTGACTGACAATATTGTATATTTAATTGCCTCCTCTTCAGTTTCCGCTAAACCACCAAATCTTCCTATATCTAAATAAACCCATCTTTTATTATCTACATAATCTTTTTGGGATACTAGTATGATTTCTGACTCAATAATTCCTGCTTCAGCAACTAAAGACCTTCCTGGCTCTATCATAATTTTTGGCAAGTTATGATTAAAATAAAAATTAATGTTATTATTTAATTCTTTTGCAAAACTCTCTAAATTAAAATTATAATCTCTATAGTCAACAGGAATTCCTCCACCTATATTAATAAAATCTAATATTATGTTTTTTTCTTTTAAATATGAATAAACTTCATAACAAATTTTTAGCGCTTCTTTCCATCTATCAATATTAGTTTGTTGTGAACCTACATGAAATGATATACCTGCTGGAGTCAGACTTTTCTTTTCTGCTTCCAACATTAATTCTATAGCCATATTTATAGAGCATCCAAATTTTTTTGATAAAGGCCAATGAGCCCCTTTATTTGGAACTGCTAAACGACAAAAGACTTTAGAATTCTGGGCATTATTTTCAATTTTATTGAGTTCTTCTAATGCATCAAAAGCAAATAATCTTACTCCTTTATTATATGCCCATAAGATATCTTTATCTTTTTTTATAGTACTACCGTACGATAATTTAGAGGGGTTAATAAATTGAGAAAGGCATAATTCAATTTCCTTTTTACTAGAAACATCAAAATTACAATCAATATTTTTTAAACAATTAATTATTTCAATAGCTGGATTAGCTTTTACTGCATAATATATAAGGCTATCAGGAAAATATTTTTTAAGTTGAATATAAGAATTTTTAACTATGGATAAATCTACTACTAAACATGGGGTTTCTAAACTAGATTGGTCTAAAAAATTATTTATATTAAAAATTGTCATGTTTCTTGACTAACTAGCCCTCTTTTCATTTTTTTTACATATATTTTACTAGGTTGAAATTCTTTTTTAAGTAATCCCAATGATAAATCAGGATTTGTATTCCCACACATAAAGATATCACATGCAGCAAAATTTCTTTCTGGCCAAGTATGAATACTTATATGTGATTCTGCTAATAAAACTACTCCTGAAACTCCTTGCCCTTCTCCAAAATGATGTGCATGGGCGTGTAAGATAGTAGCTCCAGCTATCTCTGCTGCACTTATAAGCAACTTTTTAATTTTTTGATCATTTTCTAAAAAGCTACATCCCCACATATCCACTAAATAATGATTGCCTGCATATAAAGAGCCATTTTCTTCCGCAAAATGATCAGACTTTACTTCTAAGTTATTACTATTTTTATAATATAAATCCATCAAAATATAATTTCCTCAATACTTAGTATTATGCAAAATCTTATGGAAAATACACATTTAATTTGCAATGTCAAAATATAAAATTTATTTTTTATGGTACCACTGGTCGGACTCGAACCGACACTGAGTTGCCCCAAATGGATTTTGAATCCATCGCGTCTACCAGTTTCGCCACAGTGGCTCATGTACTAAAGTATATCACTAATATATAATCAAAAATTGGGCAATAAAAATTTATTCAAATTCATACTTATTTATTAATAATGGTAAGTCCCTAACCCAAGTTTCTTTTGCAAGTTTATATTTTCTTAGGGGAATAGGTATTCCTTCGTTAAATATTTCAGCTAGACTAGTTCCATTTTTTGCAGCTTTTTTGGCAATTTTATCTATATAATTAATCCAATACTTTGTTAATAAAAGCTCTTCTTTTTTCTCTACTAATTTGCCATGACCGGGAACTAGATAATCCCAATTTCTATCCATTAGATTAGAAATATAAAGATCCCAATTATTAATATTAGCATGCGGTATAGTTGGAGCTCTCTCATTAAAAATTAAGTCACCTACAAATATAATATTGCTAGGTATATCCTGAATTATTAAGTCGCCTTCTGAATGGCCATGGTTATATAGTTCTATACTAATACTGCGCCCTCCTAAATTAAGATTTATTGGATATTGTTTGTTTTCATTCTTAAATGTAACTATATTAGTACCAATAAACCAATCCTCTCCAATTAAATTTTTTGCTTGCCTTAATAATCTATTGCCATATTTTATATATCTATCTATTTCAGATTGAGCCATAATAATTTTCGTATCAATTTCTATAAATTTTGAAAGACCAAATGAATGATCAGGATGATGGTGGGTAACTACTAAATATTTTATTGGAAGTGAAGAGTAAGATTTAATAATTTCTATAACTTTTGACGCATATAAATAACTTGGCCCCGCATCTATTACTAGTATACTCGTTTCACCAATTATAAAACCAGTATTACTTATTGCTCCACCATTCTTATTATTTACATCATTTTCATCTCCAAAAAATACATAAATATTCTTCGATACTTCAATTGGTAGTATATGAAAATTGTTTTCAGATAATGCTTGAAAAGTATTAAAAAAAACTAAACAAAAAACAATATTTTTAAAATATTGCATTACATAGTAGTATCTTTTTCATATGAAAAGAATTCTAAGCCATGAGAATCCACAACATGAATACGAACACTCTGTCCTTTCTCAGGAAGATCTAATAATATAACTGGATCAGAAGATAAAGCTGCATATGTAATAATATCCGCTATTGGTCCGTCTCTATCATCCACATGTATTGTCTTAACAAAATATTCTGGAATAATTTCTCCATCTACATCTACTACAAACCCAGTTTCCATTGGATGTGTAATTTTTAATTTTATTCTTTGAGCACCTGCTTCTCTTTCATATTCTTTTACGGCTATTTTACCTACTATTCCCGGTTCACAAACCTCTATTGCAGGATCACAGGCCGGAGTAGAACATCCCCCAGCATTAGCTACAAAAACCATTTTTGAACCTACATTCCAGTTTCCATCCTTATCCAAAATAACTGCTCTAATAGGCGAATCATCCTCTAATCTAACATTCATTCCTAATGCTTCTATGGCTCTGTATGGTTTTAATGAAATTACTTGTTGAATTGGATTATTTTCTATCAACAAAATAAATTTCTTAAAATTGTGCAACCTTTTGGGCAATGTAACTATTAAAGGAACTTTATGCGCCTCCTCAATATAATCTTGCATTATAATTTTAATATCATCTACAAAAGAAACTTTTGCATCTTTACCTAGTAATTGATTTTGTAAATCATTCCATACTTCCGAATTTCTAGGATCAAGTGCATCGCTTGCTTGCGCTATACTATCAGAGCTAGGTTGGTTTCTTTTCGAAGTAGGGCTAGAAGTAAATTCTTCTGACAAATCTGCCCCCGCTTTAAAATCCGAAAAAGGACCAGAATAAGCAAAGTGAGAATATAAAACAAATATTATTAATAAAAATATTTTAAACAAATTATTCTCCATATAAACATCTTTTATGTTATAGATAATTATGCATGTTATTTCAAATATTTAATACACTATACAAATAAAACTGCTGACATTAATGTGCTGATCGATATAAAAAGTAAAGATAAAAATGCTCTTAAAGAAACTATATAATAAAATTTTACTCATATCTGCCAAACCAAAAGCAGAAATATTTCTTGGAACTATTGCTTTTTTAGAAAGTTCCTTTTTCCCAATCCCGCCAGATTTATTACTCTTACCTATGACCCTATCAAGGCCATTAAAATGGATTAGATTAGCTCTAATAGCTACTTTCTTTTCAGTATTAGGGGGAATATTTGGGTATTTTATAGGTGTTTTTTTATGGGACACGATAGGTCAAACAATTATTGAGTTCTACCATTTAGAAAATCAATTTGATTTATTTAAGAAAAATTATAATGAGAAGGGGGCTATAATAGTTTTTATAGCTGGATTTACTCCTATACCTTATAAATTAATCACCATATCCTCTGGCGGTATGCACTTAGATTTAATCACTTTTATTTTAGCATCCTTAACTTCTAGAGGTGCTCGCTTTTTTATATTAACCGGTATAATTAGAATATTTGGAAAGGCTGCTAAAAAGCTTATTGATAAGTACTTTAGTCTTGTTACTTTAACATTAGGGCTTATTGTCATAATAGTATTTAGTTGGTTATATTTTTAACTATGAATTTAAATAATATAAATTATATTATACAACCCAACCCAATAGCTTTAATAATTTCTTTATTGGCACTTTTTATTGCTTTTTTCTTACAATATGTATTAGGTTATCATCCTTGCCATTTATGTATGCTTCAAAGATATGGTTTTGGCGTTATAATTATAATAAGTTTATTTGGACTGATCTTTAATAATAAAAACATTATACCCATTTTAATATGTTGCTGCTTATTATATACTGTTTCAATCAGTTTCTGGCATATAGGAGTAGAATCGCAATGGTGGGCTGCTTCGTTAGAATGTTCTGGTATGACTGAAAATATAGGTAGTTTAAAAGAGGAATTAAAAAATGCTCTAAATAGCTCGCCAATTGCAGCCTGTGATCAGATATCGCCCAAGCTACTTGGCATAACTCTAGTTCAATGGAGTTTTATATATGGACTATTTTCTTTAATAATTTTAACTATATTAACTATTAAACAAATTATAAAAAAATAAGTAATATGACAAAAAATCTAATAACTAAAAAATCTAAGAATAATCTAATTGCTGATATGATAAGAGTAAATCAAGCTGGGGAATTTGGAGCACAACGAATATATGAAGGCCAATTAGCTATTTTAAAAAATGATAAAACAATAAAAAAAATGGCGCAACAAGAAGTAAAGCATTTGGAAGTATTTAATAAAATGCTTGTGGATAGAGGAATAAGACCAACAGCCCTTTCTCCCTTCTGGAGTTTAGGAGGTTATATATTAGGAATTACTACTGCTATGATAGATCGAAAAGCAGCAATGGCATGTACAGTTGCTGTAGAAGAAGTAATTGATGAACACTACAAATCTCAACAAGAAGAACTCAAAAATAACAATCAAGAAAAAGAGCTTTTTCAATTAATTTCAAAATTTAGAGATGAAGAAATTGAACATAAAAACATTGCACTTAAGCATAATGCTGAAGATGCTAAAGGTTTTAAAGTTATGACTCATGGGATCAAGACTATTACAAAACTTGCGATATTTCTTTCAAAGAAAATATAAATTAAACCGTAAATGACTCTCCACAACCACATCTAGCTGACTCATTTGGATTATTAAAAGTGAAACTAGATTGTAGTTTATCTTGATTCCAATCTACCTCAGACCCAATTAAGAACATAGTTGCCGCAGCATCTATATATATATTTATATTCTCTTTTATTATCTTTTCATCAGTTGCTTTCTCTTCCGAAGCATAAGTGACATCATAAGTCATACCTGAACAACCACCAGTTTTTACACCAAACCTGACTCCTAGAGTGTTTTCTGGGGCTTTTTTTAAAATAGCTTTTATTCTTGCTAATGCTTTACTTGTGATAGTAATAATTTCTGGGCGTTGTTTAGATAATTTGTTCATCTTTACTTCCTTTAAAATCCTAATTCTAATCGAGCTGCTTCGCTCATATTATCTTGCGTCCAAGTTGGCTCCCATACAATTTCCACCCTTACATCACCTACATCTTTACATTTTGAAACAGCTTCCGCAACTCTATCTGGAATAGTTTCAGCCTCTGGACAATTAGGCGTTGTCAAAGTCATAGTAATCACTACATTAAATTTATCATCTATATCAATATTGTATACTAACCCCAGTTCCCATATACTTACTGGTATTTCAGGATCATATACTGTTCCTAAAGCTTCGATTATTGAACCGTTAATAACATTTTTAGAATCTTTTTCGCTTATATCCACTTAATAAAACCTTTACTTTATTTTAATAAAAAAATTATAACACAAAAATTAGCTCTTTTATAGGTTTAAAATATAATCATTATATTAATTTTTTTCAAAAACTTTACTTACTTTTAAAATACCTTCAGCTAATGCTTCAAAATCACTTTTAGTATTATAATAGCCTATAGATGCCCTCACTGTGGAAGATATTTTATAACGATCCATTGTAGGTTGAGCACAATGATGTCCAGTTCTAACGGCAATATTATATGAATTTAAAAGTGTTCCCATATCATGAGGGTGGATATTTTTATATAAGAAAGATATAACACCACCTCTATTATTTGGCTCACCAATTATTCTTATCCCTTTTATATTGCCTAAAATATTTAAACCATCACTAATAACTTTTTGTGAATGTTTATGTATATTTTTCATGCCTATTTTCTTCATCCATTTCAATGCCTCTCCTAAACCAATTGCACCTGCGATATTAGGAGTTCCTGCCTCAAACTTGCTGGGGATATCAGCATAAGTAGTATGTTCAAAAGTGACTCTATCTATCATATCTCCTCCGCCTTGATATGGAGGAGTTTCAGATAAAATCTCCTTTCTTCCATACAAGACTCCAATTCCTGTTGGCCCATAAGTTTTATGACCAGAAAAAACATAAAAGTCACAACCTAAATCTTGTACATCAATTCCTAACAGCGGTGCTGCTTGACAGCCATCTATAAGTGTATAAATTCCTCTTGATTTAGCTTCTGTACAAATTTTCTTAACTGGTAAAATTGTTCCTAATGCATTAGAAATATGAGTGATACATATAAATTTAGTTTTAGGACTCACTTCTTTCATTACCGCTTCACAACTAACATTCCCGTTTTCATCAGATTCAGCAATTTTTATCTTTGCTCCGTATTTTTTAGCAGCAATTTGCCATGGCACTATATTTGAATGATGCTCCAAACGTGTAAGTATTATTTCATCATTTTTTTTAAGCTTTATTTCTGAGACTGACGATGCAACTAAATTTATTGCTTCTGTTGCCCCTCTTACAAAAATGATTTCTTTAGAAGACTCTGCATTTATAAATTCTTTAACAACTTCTCTTGCGTCTTCATACTTATCGGTAGCAATTTGGCTAAGCGTATAAACACCTCTATTAATATTTGCATAATAATTAGAATAAACATCATTTATAGAATTAATGACTAAATTTGGTTTTTGCGCACTTGCCGCGCTATCTAAATAAATTATATCATTATTCTTAAAAATAGGAAAATCAGACTTTATATCTGCTTCTTTATTAGTTTGAGTTTTAATCATTTTTATTACGATCTTCTAGCATCAAATTTTTGGCTCTTTTTGCTAGATTTGTGCTAATATTATTGATAATCACATTTCCAAAAGAATTTATTAACAATTTTCTAGCCTCATTTTCTGGGATGCCTCTAGAACGTAAATAGAAAAGTTGCTCTGCATTTAAGCTTCCAACTGTTACTCCATGAGAGCATCTTACATCATCTGCTAATATTTCTAATTCAGGCTTAGAATTTACTCTGGCGTTATTACTTAATAATAAACTTTTCCCTGACATATTTGCTAATGTTCCATCAGCTCCTACGTCTACTCTAATTTTCCCTTGAAAAGAACCCCTAGAATTTTCATCTAGAATTATTCTAATAATTTGATCACTTTTTGTGTTTTTAGTAGAATGTTTTACCTTTGTTAATGACTCTTGTAATGAGTTATTAGTTCCCATCATTAATATATTAATCTTTGACGAAGAATTTTCTCCTAATAAATTTACCCTAGTTTCAGCTCTAGCTTGCCCTTTCGAATTTATTAATGAAGTGCTAATAAATTTAGAATCTTTATCAAGCTGAACGTGAACATTATTGATATGTAAATTTTTACTATTGCCTTCTATGAATCGAACAAATGATAATGAAGCCCCTTCTGATACATGCACATCTGTCACATTAGATGTGAATACTAAATTATTATTCTTATGTTGTTTAATATTCTCTAATACTTCACACTTAGAGGCTTTATCTAAAAAAATAACAGACCTTATATGCTTCATTGTGTTTTCTTCACACTCTCCTATATGAAGCAACTCTATGAAACCAGGAACTTCTATATTTTTATCTATATGTATTATAGCTCCATCTTCATGAAATGCAGCATTAAGTGCAACAATACTTTGAGGTCTGCTATCTATAATATTAGATAAACGAACTTCAGAGTATTCATTAGCTGACTTAATTTTTCCTTTAAGAAATTCCGGATTATTTTTAAGGTAAAAACTTAAAGTATTTACTTTAATTCCTTCAGGCAATGTATCATGTTCTATATTTATAACCTTACCATTAAAAAATATTACCCTTATCAAACAATTAGAATCTTTTTTTTCTATTGATTTAACATCTATCTCATAATTATTTTCTTGGCGAGACTCATAAAATGTATCACTTAAACCTTTACATGGATGAACATTCCATTCCTCAACATTTTTATCTGGAAAACCATCTTGATTAAATTGCGTAATAGCATCATCTCTTAATCTCTTAATCCAACTAAGATCTAATCCTGGAAGTAAAGACTGATTATCATTATATGATTGATAATATCTGTTTTTTATATTTGAACTATTTGTCATTATCTATGCTGCTTCAATAATTCCTTGATAGCCTTTTTCTTCTAATAATATTGCTAATGATTTATCTCCAGTTTTTACTATTTTGCCATCCGCTAATATATGAATAGTATCAGGTTTTAAATGCTCAAGAAGTCTTTGATAATGAGTAATAACTATTCCACATAATTTATCACTACGTAAATTATTAATTCCTGCAGCAACTATTTTTAAAGCATCAATATCTAATCCAGAATCTGTTTCATCTAAAATAGCTAAAGTAGGGGAAAACATAGACATCTGAAAAATTTCTGCTCGTTTTTTTTCTCCACCTGAAAAACCTACATTTACCTCCCTTTGGAAAAAATCTTCACTCATTTCTAACTCTTTAGCTTTTTCTCTCGCTAATTTAAGAAATTCTATCCCATCTAATTCTGATTCTCCTCTATGTCTTCTCTGAGCATTCAACGCAGTCCTAACAAAAGTAGAAGTTGCTACTCCAGGTATCTCAACAGGATATTGAAAAGCTAAAAATACTCCTGCTGCTGCCCTTTCATCTGTTGGCATATCTAAAAGATTCTTTCCCAAATATTTAATAGAACCACTGGTAATAGTATATCCTTCTTTACCTGCCAATACCGAAGCCAAAGTTGATTTACCTGCTCCATTTGGCCCCATAATTGCTGCCATTTCTCCATGCTCTATGTTTAAAGACAATCCTTTAAGAATTTCTTTATCACTAATTTCAACGTGTAAATCTTTAATTTCTAATGCAATCGTCAATATCTTAATACCTCTTCTAAATTATTATTTACCCAACGGATCCTTCGAGACTAACTTCTAAGAGTTTTTGTGCCTCAACAGCAAACTCCATGGGTAGCTTTTTTAAAACTTCTTTACAAAACCCATTTACTATCAGTGCAACAGCTTCTTCAGGATTTAAACCTCTTTGCTGACAATAGAAAAGCTGTTCGTCACTAATCTTTGAAGTAGTTGCCTCATGTGCTACTTCTGCACTACAATTCTTAGAATCTATATATGGTACAGTATGTCCCCCACAATTATTTCCGATTAATAAAGAATCACACTGTGAAAAATTAGTTGCATTTTCAGCACCTGCTTGCATTCTCACTAAACCTCTATAGGTTTGTTGTCCATAACCTGCAGATATTCCTTTTGATATAATAGTAGACTTTGTATTACGTCCTATATGTATCATTTTTGTTCCCGTATCTGCCTGTTGTTTATTATTTGAAATAGCAACTGAATAAAACTCTCCTACTGAATTATCGCCTTGAAGAAGCACAGAAGGGTATTTCCAAGTGATTGCAGATCCTGTTTCCACCTGCGTCCATGAAATTCTAGAATTTTTTCCTCTACAAGCACCTCGTTTTGTTACAAAATTATATATTCCACCCTTACCATTTTTATCACCTGGATACCAATTTTGCACAGTAGCGTACTTTATTTCTGCATCATCTAAAGCTATAAGCTCAACCACAGCACCATGTAATTGATTCTCATCTCTCATAGGAGCAGTACATCCCTCTAAATAAGAAACATATGACCCTTTATCAGCTATAATTAGCGTTCTTTCAAACTGACCCGTTTCAGCAGCATTAATTCTAAAATAAGTACTTAAATCCATAGGGCATCGCACTCCCTGAGGAATATAAACAAAAGATCCATCAGAATAAACTGCAGAATTTAATGCCGCATAAAAATTATCTGTCTGTGGAACGACAGAACCTAAATATTTTTTTACTAAGTCTGGATGTTTTTCTACAGCTTCAGAAATAGGACAAAAGATTATACCTAATTCAGATAATTTAGACTTAAATGTTGTTGCAACAGAAACAGAATCAAATACTGCATCTACTGCAACATTTCCTGAACCTACAATTCCGGCTAACATTTCTTGTTCTCTTATTGGTATACCTAATTTATTATATGTACTTAATATTTCTGGATCAATTTCATCTAAACTTTTAGGTTTTTCTGCATCTGTTTTCGGAGCTGCATAATAATAAGCATCCTGAAAATCTATTTCTGGAAAATGAATATTTGCCCATTTAGGCTCTTCTTTAGTCATCTTAAGCCATTTACTATAAGCTTGTAATCTCCATTTTAAAAGCCATTCAGGCTCATCATTTTTACTTGAAATATATCTTACTATATCTTCACTTAGGCCTTTTGGAGCAAATTCTGTTTCTATATCCGTTACAAAACCGTACTTATAGTCTTTAGTCGCTTTTTCAACTGCATTAATAGTTTCTGTATCTATTGCCATATTTTTTCTAACCCATTCTATTATTCATACTTAAATTAATTTTATCCTGTTTATACTTAAATTTAGTTTGATCTTTAAATGGCTTTGCCATTTCTTCTATACTAACTGAATTTAGAGCGTCACATACTACAGTATTAATAATTTGCCAATTACTTTGAGAAGGGCACATAGATACTAAACTACAATTGGTATGGACTCCTTCTTCTACGCATACTGTAAGTGCTATACGTCCATCTATAATGTCTATTATGTTACCTACAGAAATGTCTTCAGCACTCATAGCTAATTTGTAACCTCCCGTTACTCCTCTTATAGAAGCTGTAATATTAGCTTTAGTTAACTTTGTTAAAATTTTATTTATAGTTGTCGTTTTTAATGACGTTTGTAATGAAAGTTCATTGGCACTATAAAATTTATCTTGATTTTTTGACATTTTACACACTAAAAGAACCGCATAATCTGCCATTCTAGAAACTTTTATCATTCTACATATTCCCCCAAAAAAAAATAGACCATTATATTTAGTAGTATATAGTATTCTATACTAAATTGGTCAAGTATATTATTTATCTAGGTAAATTTGTTACACCCATTAAGTATTTGTCTATCGAATGGGCTGCTTGTCTTCCTTCTCTTATGGCCCAGACAACAAGAGATTGTCCTCTCCTCATATCTCCTGCAGAGAAAATTCCCGTTATAGAAGTTTTATAATCCTCAGTGTTAGCACTTATATTTCCCATATGATCAAGGTTAAAACTATTATCCTCATTAATATTATTTATTAAAGGACCAGTAAAACCCATAGCTAATAAAACCAAATCAGCTTCAAGTTCAAATTCTGTATTAGGTATAGCCTTTAACTTTTCATCTACTCGGTTACATTTTAAACCCTTTAAAACTCCTTCGTTTCCATAAAAACTATCTGTTAAAACAGAGAAATCTCTAATGGCACCTTCTGCTTGCGAACTAGAAACCCTCATTTTAAGAGGCCAATCAGGCCAAGTAAGTGCTTTATTTTCTTTTTCTGGAGGTATTGGCATAATTTCTAACTGCGTAACACTTTTTGCCTCTTGTCGAAAAGACGTTCCTATACAATCTGACCCTGTATCACCTCCGCCAATGACAACTACTTTTTTATCTTTAGCACTGATATCATTAACTGTATGGAAACTTTCTCCAGATACTCTTCTATTTTGAGTAGGTAAGAAATCCATAGCAAACATAATTCCTTCAAGCTCTCTTCCAGGGATTATTAAATCTCTTGGCACTTCTGCTCCACCAGTTAATAAGAGAGCATCATATTTGATTTTTAACTCTTGCATACTTATATCCACCCCAACATTCACATTGGCTTTAATAATTAACCCCTCTTTTTCCAACTGTTCTTGTCTTCTATCTATTAGACTTTTTTCCATTTTGAAATCAGGAATTCCATATCTTAACAAGCCTCCAATTTTACTATTTCTTTCATATAATGTGACATTATGTCCAACTCTTAAAAGTTGTTGTGCAGCTGCCATCCCTGCAGGGCCAGAGCCAACAATTGCAATATTTTTATCGGTTCTATCCTGTGTAACTTCTGGTATAATTAAACCTTTATCCCATGCATTATCTACAATTGCACATTCTATAGACTTAATAGTTACAGGATTATCATCAATATTTAAAGTACAGGCTTCTTCACAAGGTGCAGGGCAAATCCTTCCCGTAAACTCTGGAAAATTATTTGTAGAATGAAGCACTTTAATAGCTTCCTCCCAATTATTATTATAGACTAAGTCATTCCAATCAGGAATAATATTATTAACCGGACATTCTGTATGACAATAGGGTATTCCGCAATCCATGCAACGGGCCCCCTGCTCTGAAATAACTTTATTATCTAGCTTTTCAGTAAATTCATTGAAATTCTTTATTCTTTCTTCTACTGGTTTGTAAGATTCTTCAACTCTATCTATTTCTAAAAATCCTGTAACTTTTCCCATTTCTCTAACCTTAATTCTTTAAGCAACTTTTTTGGATTGAAGATTATTATTTTTATTATCTAATAATACCTTTTTATAATCTACTGGCATTATTTTTTTAAAACTTTTTAAAGTATTGCTCCAATTCTCAACAATTTTCTTTGCTAAATTACTATTTGTATATTCTATATGTTTGTCTAATAAATACTTAATTCTCAAATCATCATCTACTAAAATATCATCCGATACAGAAAAAAAGCTTTCAGAATCAGATTTTTTGGTATTTTTATTTCTGACATCTAAATTCTCTACTTTTACCATTTCACTATTTAAATAATTATTAATTTCATTTTTTGGGTCATACAGATATGCAACGCCGCCACTCATCCCTGCGGCAAAATTTCTTCCTATGGTTCCAATACAAACTACAATTCCACCCGTCATATATTCACAGCCATGGTCACCAACTCCTTCAACCACAGCAATAGCTCCAGAATTTCTTACACAGAAGCGCTCTCCCGCATTACCATTAAAATAACATTCTCCAGAAATAGCTCCATATAATACTGTATTACCTATAATCATAGATTCTTCAGGAATAATTTTTGATTCTTTAATAAGCCTAATAATTATTTTTCCTCCAGAAAGTCCCTTACCAACATAATCGTTAGCCTCGCCAGAAAGATTAAATGTTATACCTCTAGCTAAAAAAGCTCCAAAGGATTGTCCAGCTGTACCAGTAAAATTAACTTTTATTGCATCTTCGATTAAACCTACATGTCCTTTTTTAAGAGCAATTTTTCCTGAGAGCATTGCTCCCGCTGTTCGATCTGTATTTTTAATATCTATATTGATTTCTTGCCTATTACCTTCTTTAATATACCTATCAAATAAGGGTATCAGTTTTCTATCTAAGATGTTTTGTATAGGATGGTCTTGTTTTTCACAATTGTATAAAGCAATCTTTTTACTTACATCTGGCTTATAAAATAATTTAGAAAAATCTAAATTCTTAGTTTTCCAATGATCAAGAGCAAAATTTGTATCCAATTTCTCTACTTTTCCAATCATCTCATTAAATGTCTTAAAACCTAAATCTGCCATTAAATATCTTACTTCTTCTGCGACAAAGAAGAAATAATTAATGACATGCTCTGGAGTACCAGAGAACTTTTTACGTAAATCAGGATTTTGTGTAGCAATTCCTACAGGACATGTATTTAAATGGCATTTTCTCATCATTATACAGCCAGATGCAATTAGGGGAGCCGTGGAAAATCCAAATTCATCTGCTCCCAATAACGCACCTATTACAACATCCCTTCCTGTTCTAAGTCCTCCATCAACTTGAAGAGAAGTCCTTCCTCTTAAACCATTTAGAACTAACGTTTGTTGTGTTTCGGCTAACCCTATTTCCCATGGAGAACCTGCATGTTTTACAGAAGTCAGTGGGCTTGCTCCTGTACCACCTTCAAAACCGGCGATTGTTATGTGGTCAGCTCTTGCTTTTGATACACCAGCAGCGACTGTTCCTACACCTATTTCTGATACTAATTTAACGCTTATTCTGGCTGCAGAATTTACATTTTTTAAGTCAAAGATTAATTGAGCCAAGTCTTCTATTGAATATATATCATGATGAGGTGGAGGAGATATAAGTCCTACTCCAGGAGTAGAATGTCTTACTTTAGCAATAACTGAATCTACTTTATGACCTGGAAGCTGTCCTCCTTCTCCGGGCTTTGCACCCTGCGCTATTTTAATTTGAATAACATCTGCATTAACAAGATATTCTGCAGTCACACCAAACCTTCCAGAAGCAACTTGTTTTATAGCTGATCTCATAGAAGATCCATCTGCATTTTTTATAAATCTATCTACTTCTTCACCGCCTTCTCCTGTATTAGACTTTCCCCCAATTTTATTCATGGCCAGAGCTAATGTAGTATGTGCCTCTCTTGAGATTGACCCAAAAGACATTGCTCCAGTTGCAAACCTTTTAACAATATTCTCTGCTGTTTCTACTTCAGTAATATCGATAGAAGTTTTATTAATGTTTAATTTAAACAATCCCCTTGGAGTCATTGCTTGTTCCGACTGATCATTAATCATTTTAGCATAAGATTTATACTTTTCTGGCAAATTACCTCTAACTGCATGCTGTAACTCTTTAATAGTATCTGGAGCCCAAACGTGATTCTCCCCTCTAATACGGAAAGCATAATCCCCACCAACTTCTAAATTATCCTGCAAAACTTTACTCAACCCAAAGGCAGCTTTATGACATTCAAAAGAAGAAACTAATATTTGATCAAGAGATAAACCTTCTATCTTAGTAGATGTACCTGGAAAAAATTCTTCTACAAATTCTGTAGACAATCCTACAGCATCAAAAATTTGTGCTCCATTATAAGATTGATAGGTTGAAATACCCATCTTTGACATAACTTTCAGTATACCTTTTCCTATTGCGTTCACATAATTGATGCAAGCTTCATCAAATGACAAAGATACTGATAAATTACAAATTAAATCTTTAATACTAGAAAAAGCCAAATAAGGATTTATTGCATCTGCTCCATAACCTCCTAAAACACAGAAATGATGAATTTCTCTTGCTTCTCCAGTTTCGACAGCTAAACCAACATTTGTTCTTAATCCTATTTTAACTAAATATTGATGAACAATGGAAGTCGATAATAAACTAGGAAGTGCAATTCTATTCTCAGATATAGCTCTATCAGAAATGACTATAATATTTGAACCATTTTTGATAGCATTTTCCGCTGAAGATTTTAATAGTTCAAGTGCCTGTTTCATCCCCCTTGCACCGCCGTTTAAAGGAGATGTTGCATCTAAGACAAAAGCTTTATGCCCACTATTAGGAGTCTTATCAATATTTTTGATTTTTGCCATCTCTTCATTATTTATTATTGGCTGATCTAATTTTAAACATTTAGTATTAATAGGCTTTAGAGATAAAACGTTTTTCCTAGGCCCCAGAATACTCATAAGGCTCATAACCATTTTTTCACGTATGGGGTCTATAGCTGGATTTGTCACCTGTGCAAATAACTGCTTAAAAAAATTATATAAAGGTTTATGCTTAGAAGATAATACAGCAATTGGAGTATCTGTTCCCATTGAGCCCGTTGCTTCTTGCCCATCTTCAACCATTGGAGACATCAAAAGTTTTATATCTTCTTGCGTATAACCAAAAGCCTGCTGCAAATCTAATTTAAGTTCTTTTGAAAAGTCTTCCACAAGAGTAGGTGGTTTATATAAATCTTTTAATGAAATATTACTTTCTTTTAAAATAGAAACATATGGAAATTTATTAGAGAGATTGTCTTTTAATTCTTTATCTGTGATGATAGCGCCTTTTTCTAGATCGATAAGAAGCATTTTCCCGGGTTGAAGTCTCCATTTTTCTCTAATTTTGCTTTCAGGATGAGGCAAAACTCCCATTTCTGAGGAAAGTACAATTTTATCATCATCTGTAATAAAATATCTAGCTGGCCTCAAGCCATTTCTATCTAGTGTAGCTCCTATTTGCTTACCATCTGTAAAAGCTATAGCTGCAGGCCCATCCCAAGGCTCCATAATTGAGGAATTATATTCATAAAATGCTCTTCTTTTATCATCCATTAAATTATTATTTTTCCATGCTTCAGGAATTAAGAGCATCATTGCGTGAGATAAGCTATAACCTCCCATTGTTAATAATTCTAAAGCATTATCAAAACATGCTGAATCAGATTGTCTGTCGGAAATTATAGGCCATATCTTTTTTAAATCATCACCTAAAATTTCTGAAGACATAATATGCTTTCTAGCATTCATCCAATTTATATTGCCGCGTAAAGTATTAATTTCACCATTGTGACATATCATTCTAAATGGTTGTGCTAAATCCCATGACGGAAAAGTATTAGTTGAAAACCTTTGATGGACCAAAGCTAATGCACTTACCACTCTTTCATCTTCTAAATCTTTAAAATATGTGCCCACAGTATCTGATAAAAGCATACCTTTGTAATTCAATGTCCTGGAAGAAAAAGAACAAATATATATGGACTGATTTTCTTTAATAAGAAATTTATCTTCCCTAAATTTATTAGATAAAATTTTTCTAATAATAAATATTTTTCTTTCAAAAAAATTTTGATCTCTATTATTATTATTTAGCACTATAAATGCTTGCTTTATAAGAGGTGCCGTAGAATTTAATGCATCAGATACCGATTTTGTATTAATAGGTACTGTTCTCCACCCTATTATTTTAGCTCCATTCTCTTCTATAATATTCTCAAACAAATCTTCACAGTACTTTAGTAAAGTTTTATCATTTGGAAAAAAAACTTGGGCAACCGCATAACTTCCAGCTTGCGGTAATGTTATTTTATTCTTTTCACATTCTTCCCTTAAAAAAATATCCGGGATTTGAATAAGTATCCCAGCCCCATCCCCTAATGTTGGATCAGCTCCTACAGCTCCTCTATGTGTTAAATTATTTAATATTTTTAATCCATCTAAAATTATTGAATGCTCTTTATTACCCTTAATATTTGCAACAAAGCCGATACCACAGGAATCATGTTCTTTACTAGAATCATATAAACCTTGATTATGTGGTCTTTTAGCAAAATAAGTATAATTTTTCTTTTTATTCATAGTTTTTCACTTCATTCAAGTTTGAGTCATATTATATACATAAGGTTGGGAAGATTAAACAAAATTTAACCTACAGGCAAATATTTAAATAAATTAATAGAATTAAAATAAAATATATTTGTATATATAAATTACATATAAATATTTATAAAAACATTAAAATATGAAGCATTTAAGAGAATCATATTGTAAAAGTTTTATAATGATCAATATAATTTATTATTATAGTAATAACAACATAGTTAAGATTTATTAAGTTTAAAGGAAAATAATAAAAAATGATTTATTTCGAAGACCTAAATATTGGACAAAAGATATTAATAGGACCTATATCAGTTACTGAAGTTGAAATTATAGAATTTGCAAAAAAGTTTGATCCTCAACCTTTTCACATAGATGCAGAAAAAGCTAAGGATTCCTTATTTGGCGGTCTTTGCGCCTCAGGCTGGCATACATGTTCGCTATACATGAGAATGTTATACGATGGATTA
>Ga0310125_10000347_pt1 | contig 21628 bp, 19 predicted proteins | sample CB11b_Tmax_Bot8__FD_203508 | JGI IMG/M metagenome (GOLD analysis project Ga0310125, IMG submission 203508) | Marine microbial communities from Western Arctic Ocean, Canada - CB11b_Tmax_Bot8 | ecosystem: Environmental > Aquatic > Marine > Oceanic | place: Canada: Western Arctic Ocean | collected... | reverse complement strand
CAGACAGTTTTTAGCAGGTTGGTAAGTAACTACTTTTAGGGAATTCATGGGTTTAAGAGAAGCGATAGCGTTATAATCGTGCACCATGGCTAAATCGAAGCTCAGCAGACCAAAATCGAAAGCGCCCGATACCACTATCGCAGTGAACAAAAAGGCGCGTCATGACTATTTTCTCGAACACACTTTCGAAGCAGGTGTCGCTCTGCTTGGTTGGGAAGTAAAAAGCCTGCGCATGAAAAAAGTGGAATTGGTAGATAGCTATGTACTATTAAAAGATGGCGAAGCATTTCTTTTGGGTTGCAATGTGACCCCTTTAGATACAGCAAGCACGCATGTCATTGCCGATCCAAGCCGCACGAAAAAACTGCTGATGCATTCCAAAGAACTTGCTAGGCTTTTTGCTGCCGTGCAGCAAAAAGGTCACACCTGCATAGCCACAAAAATGTATTGGAAAGGACATCTGATTAAATGTCAGGTCGCCTTGGCAAAAGGTAAACAAGACCACGACAAACGCGCCACCATAAAGGATCGAGAATGGGCCGTTGATAAACAACGTATCGTTCGCCACGCCAATCGTTAAACATTAGCGCTCCATATCTTAAGCATAACCAGATAAGTCGTTTCTGCAATAACATAATCGCTACTCACTAATATTGGAAGCGATTAGGCTACTCGCTCCAAGTTCTAACTCTATATTTGACACTCTATAATCCTGCAATCAATTCTTGAATTCATAGATCTACGTTTCCCAACTCACAACTACGGCAGCGTCGCTGTCCTGTCGCGATATAGGAAATCAAGGAGCGATTATTTGCGAAGATAAGGTAACCAAGATCGGCTATCACCCGAATGAAAGGCCAGCGAAGAATACGTAGCCAACCTTTTCTGCCAACAAGCTCCCAGGCTTTGCAGTTAGCATCAAGTCCATAAAGCATGGATCCATTTTTTTGTTGTGCCTGTAAAATTTTGTTGGCTTGCACTTTATCTATATGAGGATAGAGCTGATCAAAGTCAGCTGGATGTAGGTCTACCAATAATAATCGCTTCAATCGATCTAATTCAAAGAGCTGGCGCATCTCTGCAGAGCATAATGGGCAGTGACCATCGAAAAATAAGACAAGTTCTATTCCATCTGCATCTTTAGGACGCGTAGTCACAACGCTAGGTTGACACATAACTTTTGTCTAACCTCTTTGAATCGTTAATGCTAAATCGCCATAAAAAGAATAAAAAAAAGGCTGACGAGTCAGCCTTAAAGCATTAAAACTAAGAAGACGTATCAGTTAGGTAGTACGACCGCATCGATAACATGAATCACGCCATTGCTTGTTTCGATATCTGCCATTACCACGGTAGCATTATCGACTTTGACACCATCAGTGGCATTTACAGATAACTCGCTACCCTGGACTGACGCGACTTGCAGGGATTTTCCCGCGATATCAGCAGACATTACTTTGCCCGGTACCACGTGATAGGTAAGAACAGCTATCAGCTGATCTTTGTTCTCAGGCTTAAGTAAATTTTCAACTGTGCCATCTGGAAGCGCAGCAAATGCTGCATCAGTTGGTGCAAATACTGTAAAAGGGCCTTCGCTTTTTAAAGTGTCCACCAAGCCTGCGGCCTGAATAGCGGCAACAAGTGTCGTAAACTGCCCGTTCGCTGCTGCAGTATCAACAATATCGTCAGCTGCAAAAGTAGTGCCGGCAAATACGAATGATAAAGAGGCGATAAGTGCCAGAGATAAACGGCGTAAATTTTTCATGTAGTGCTCCAAGTAAAATAATAAGAAAGCTTAAAAGTAAAATAAAAGGAATGTTTAAGCGCTTGGGAAGGTAAACGCCAAATTCTCTTTCTTGGATCAGTTGCTTTAAAAAAAACTTCCTAAATCAGAAGATATTAATTTAAAAACCATTTCGTATTAACGTGCGTATTAAAGAGAGTAACAATCGCAATTTATGCTGGGGCTGGGGTCAGTAACAGCTGCAAACAAGAGTGAGCAGATGAAGAAATGACAGACCTAGATCATGAAAATGTATTAGTTACTGGCGCTACCGGTTTGATCGGTAGTGCGATAACCAAAAAATTTATCGAGGTCGGCTATACTGTTCATACACTTAAACGCAACAACCCTGATGCACCATTTCATTATTTGGAAGCAACTAATCAAATGGTGCTCGACCCGGACATTTCGCTGTATGCTGTAATTAATCTCGCCGGACCAAATCTGGCAGATAAGCGTTGGACCACTAAACGCTAAAACTATCTGTTAAGTGGCAGAGTAAATCTGACAAGTGCACTTGCCTTAGCGCTTATTGACCTACCTACAAAACCGAAAATGTTACTTGCAGCTTCTGCCATCGGCTATTATGGACTCACCGGAGATAATTACGTGGACGAAGACAGTCCAGCTGGCGATGATTTTCTAGCCACAGTTGGGCAGCAGTGGGAGCAAGCGACCCAGCCAGCAGAACAAGCTGGTATTAACACAATTCATTTACGTATTGGCGTGGTATTGAGTAAAAAAGGCGGCATGCTGCAGAAACTACTTTTACCCTTCAATCTAGGGATGGGGGAAAGATTGGCAACGGTAAACAATACCTTAGCTGGATAAGCATCATTGATCTGGTGCAAGCGATACTTTTTCTACTGGTGAAAAACCCGCAAGCAGGAGTGCTAAACTTGGTGGCTGAAGAAACAGTCAATAATGCTGATTTCAGCGCACAATTAGGTCGTGCGCTGCGCCGGCCCTGCTTCATACCAATGCCAACGTTCATAGTTAAGTTATTGTTTGGAGAAATGGGCGACGGCTTGTTGCTAGGCAGCACTCGGGTTAAGTCGACAAAGCTTGAATCTTTTGGCATTAAACTGCGGCATCAAACTCTGACTTCAGCATTAGCTGCGGTGTTAAAAGAATAAGTACAACTATAGTTTTTTGAAGGTCTCTATTGAATGCGCGTCGAATACTCAACCTTTACATGGCTACTAGATTATTATTCCGACTCAGTCTAACGCAAACACCCACAGCGCCGCCGCACCCTGATTAAGTGGAGTGAATCCAGTAAATTTGTTCATCAGTCCTAACCAGACGCCGGTGTGTATATTAAGTTGGCCCGCAACTACCGCGACGTATTGTTTCTCGTCTACACTGTAAGTAATTGGGAACGCAGCCGGAATAGCACCGAGCTGGGTCTCCCATAAGACCTCACCTGTTTGTTGATCGAAAGCCTTGAAAGCGTTATCAAGGTAGCCAAGAAAAACGAGACCTCCGGCTGTCGCTAAACTTGCAGAAGCCGGCACTACTTCTTGTCTGTGTTGCCACGCCAGTTCCCTAGTTTTGAGATTAATTGCTTGCAGTCGACCGTAATTACCATCGCTGCCCGGTATCGATACTGTGTCTGCCCGCAGCCCACTGGAAAGCAAAGTACCTGAATCGTCAAGCAGAGTGTCCATACACACTTCAAACATAGGCACGAACAGCAAACCAGAATCATTATTTATTGAAGAAGCATGCCAATTGCGCCCACCTTGATAGTACGGGCAAACTGTGCGGACTTCTTCCGCATCAGGAAATACGTTTGGATTGGCAATCTTCTCACCGGTAACCGGATTGATAGCACTGAATAGATTCTGCAATCCGGGATCGACCGAAAAGAGATAAGCTCCGGTTGCCGCATCCAGAGCATCAAACAAACCTGGCTTACCCGCAGTAATGACTACTTTTTTTATTTCCCCTTCAATTTCTAACTCGACAATCGATCGCTCAAAACCCCAGTCTAAGTCATGCTGATCATTGGCAACGTGCTGGTAATACCAAACGAGTTCACCAGTCGCGGGACGCAGTGCTAAGGTGGCGTTGGTATAGAGTGCATCATTGTTAACACCGTCGATACCGAGTGGATATAGCAAAGGGCCAGTATTGTAGGTAGGTGAAACACCATAGAAGAGTAGATCTAGTTCTGCATCATAACTACCAGTATTCCAAACCGAACCTCCTCTGCGTTCTTCTAAGGGAATATTATTCCAAGTGTTTCCACCTGGCTCATCCGGCTTGGCCAAAGTATTAAAGCGCCAAGTCTCACGTCCAGATTCCAAATCGATGGCAATGATAAATCCACCGCCAGGAACAAATGACGCTGCCATTCCCTGAATGATCTGGCCGCCTGCAATTGTTGGCGCACTTCTAAGTGCATGGCCGATAGAGTCATCAACATTAATAGTGTGATCCCAAATGACATCGCCGGTACGCGCATCCAGTGCCACCATATGTAGATCTGAGGTAGGTACTAAGACTTTGTTCTCATAGAGTGCGATACCAAACTTATGACTAGTAGTTGCGTCGCCGTCATGACTATAACGCCAAAGCAATTCACCATTAGTTGCATCCAACGCCAACACTACGTCGCCAGCACTGTAAAGAAACATGACCCCGTCGCGGACCAGCGGCGTAGGCATGTTGTTTCCAGGTGTCACTTCTTGATGCCACGCCAATGCTAAGTTCGAAACCGTTTGCCGATTTATCTGATCGAGATTAGAAAACCCAAGATTGTCTTGGGTTCGCCGCCAACTTAGCCAATCTGAGTCTGGTGGATTTTTTAGAACTTCATCGGTAACTGCAGAGTAATCACTTAGCAAGGGAATAGAGCTAGAATCAACTGTTATAGATTCTATTAAGCTAGCGGCATTGCGGCCATAGCGCTGTATTACTCCGCCAGAATTTTCTTCTTCCAAGGCATCATCATTTTGCTGAGCCAACGCTCCAGCGTGAAATTGCGCAATCAAAAAGAAACCAGCTAACGTTTTTAGTGTTGTTTGCCTCATTCTATAGTTCCTTTTTTTAGACCATCATTAGATAGCTATCATTAATTGAGTCAGAGTAATTTGATCACTGTTTTTTCGCAATCATTCAATCAAGGGGGTTCTTTATTGGGGGGCTCTCAATTAAGAGCCCTGATGACTCGTTATTTTCATTCGGAAATCGCGTTCCTTGGCATCACCAAAGTGCAGTCTAGCAAGAACGAAATCAAAAAAAACAGCAGGAAATATATCGGAAAAGCCCGCAGGACATCGCTAAAGGTCACATCGCGCAAAACACCATCATCTTTAAGGACACCTTAAAAGGTTCACCTCAAACAATAAAGAGATTCCTTCCAGATATGAAATGGGAAACCGTAGCTGGAATTAGCAATAGCTATCACTAACGGCGACAAAACCGTATCTGTGCTACCATTCACGTAACAGTTTAGGGGGCGATTTGGATTCGACGCCGGTATTAAAACCTAAAGTGCATGTCGAGAGGGTAGTGACTCTCGTAAAACAATCGCTGCAACTTTATAGTTGCCAACGACGATAGCTACGCCCTAGCAGCCTAAGAGCTTGCTAGCGATTGCCACTGGGATGTCCGTAAACTGGTGTTCGCAATTGTCATCTAGAACGGAATCGCCAGCTAAGCGCGCTTGACGCAAAGCGGCTAAAAAGTATCAAGCTCGCCCAAATCACCCTGCCCGTCGGGCGGATACGGGTTAACTCAATAGACGACGCTATGCATGTAGAGCTGAAGGAAGAGAGCTGACGGACGGGGGTTCAACTCCCCCCGCCTCCACCAAATTAGTTTCACGACTGTTATAGTCCCGTACCAGAGGTCTGCTCCGACATTATGTCTCGCAAATACGGGGAATTGTTGAAAGTAGCCTGTAAATCGCCTTAGTAATACTATTGACGCTGAGCATTTATCGCCTGTTGCCGAATGTAGTGCCTTATTGACTCTAATTCATCATCCGTTATATCAGGATGAGAAGGCATGGCTCTGGAAACTAAAGCTCCATCTCTCACAATTGAGTAAAAAGCTTGTTGATCCAAAAGTATGGGAGAAGCTCTCAAATCAGGCGCCATTCCGGCCGGTATCGCCGCATTCCCATGGCATCCTCCACAAAAGTTATTGGCGAATGCGGTTTCGCCAAGTGTTGCCAAATTTGGATCAATTTGGAACCCGGTGTCCACAAGCGGTTCGGGGAAACTGGGTGCTGGTTGTGAGGGAATTTCATTATCTCCCCCCAAGCTAAATGTTATTAGCCTTCGGGTGTGCCTACCATACGCCCAACCCAATGTACTGCCGTCTCTGTCTATACCAGCGGCACCACCGCCACCCCAACCAACCAAGATCGAGAGATATTGTTGATTATCAATCTTGTAACTTATTGGAGGTGCTGAGATACCTAACCCTAAATCTTTCTCCCAGAGTGTCTGACCGTTGGAAGCATCATAGGCCATTAGAAAACCTTCAGCTGTTCCCTGGAAAACTAAATTACCAGCAGTAGTAAGTGTTCCGGCATTATACATGTGGTCATAATCTACTTCCCATATCTGTCTCTGTTCGACCGGGTCCCATGCCTGCAAAGATCCGGATATTTCATAATCTAAATCTTCGGTCCAATCTACGGCTAAATTCCACTCAAAGTCGTTTGAAGTGAATTCTTCATCGTACCCTTCGTCGTTATATTGTACTCCCCAGTGTATAGTTGGGATGTAGACTAACCCAGTATTAGGGTTGTAAGACATAGGATGCCAGCTGTGGGCTCCCAAAGGTCCTGGGGTTATTTTTGTGTTGTTATTAAAGCGGGCACCTTGATTTTCTACAGGTCTTCCTGTTGCCATATCAATGTGACTTGCCCAGTTCGCTTCGGCGTATTTTTCAGCCGAGATCAGCTCTCCATTCTCTCGATTTAATACATAAAAAAAGCCATTTTTTGGAGCGTGTAATAAAGCCTTAACTGTAGAGCCTGCAATTTCTAAATCAGTTAATACTATGTCCATATTCGAATTGTAGTCCCAGGTTTCACCTGGAGTAGTCTGATAATGCCAAAGGTATTCGCCAGTATCAGGGTCCAATGCTAGAACGGAAGAAAGGAAAAGGTTGTCGCCCCCATCAGGGCTTCTTATTGAAGCGTTCCATGGGGCGCCATTACCGGTACCTATATAGAGCGCGTCCATTTCAGCGTCATAAGTAAAGCCATGCCAGACGTTGCCTCCTCCTCCATTTTTCCACCAGTCCCCTGTCCAGGTTTCAGCAGCCATCTCCATAGCGGCATTTTCAAATCCGTCCGCTGGATTTCCGGGGACTATATAAAATTTCCAAGCTTCTTCGCCTGTTTCAGCATCATATGCAGTGATAAAGCCTCTTGTTGGACCGTTCTCTGTACCTCCATTACCTATTACCACTTTACCTTTGAAAGCTTTTGGGGTTCCTGTTATGTAGAGTGGCGAATCGATAGAGAACGTTCGTGTTATCCAAGCTTCTTCTCCAGTTTTATGATTTAACGCAAACAGCCGGCCGTCCCAGGTTGCCCCATAAATCTTGTCTCCATAGAAAGTTAAGCCGCGGTTGTGAACCCAGCCTACCTTCTTCTTGCCAGCTATTTCTTCTGCTACGCGGGGGTTATAAGTCCATAATATTTCCCCTGAAACCGCATCAACAGCACGAACGATATTCATTGTCCCTACAAAGTACAAAATACCATCAATAACTAAGGGTGTTGAAACAAGGCCTACGTCGTTAGGAAGATCGATATACCACTCAACGCCAAGTTCTTGAACATTTGAATCATTTATGTTCTCGAAGGGAGCAAACCGCGTCTCGTTATGTGTTCTACCGTAGGACAACCATTGTCCATTCTGCTCATCTTTAGCTATTTCAGCATCACGAATCTGCGCGAAAACGGAAATACTATAAAAGGAAAAAACCAATCCTAAGAAAAAAGCTAATGAATCTAGAATCAACTTCATGAAATTAGCCTTTTTGATAGCGCCATAATGGTTACTCAAAGTGCACCCCCTTATCAATGTTATGCGATACGGTAATTTAATATGCTAAACAACTATCCATGTCATTACCTGTTCTACCAAATTAATTGCGCTCGATGTATAACTTATCTACGCTAAAAAGATAGAACCCTTTGGATTTCCCGACATATCTCTAGAACATTGGGTGATATCATGAAGTTGTTATACGATTCTAGTACCAATCCCTCTGTCGTATAGCAAGCCTCTAATATCAGAAAAAGCATTCGCAATACCGTTGTTCGTAACACTAAGCGCTTGTTATAGCTCCAAGTGTTCACAAAAATAACTAATTGTTCGTCCAATATAGTATGTATAGGGGTACGATGGAACCTACTTGGGAAAGGGGGGGGGTGACAAAAAGCCCGATACTGGAGTATCAGCATCGGGCCTGTCATTCATCTCGCGTCTGATTATTCTGAGCTTTATTTCAAAGCATACACATCTAGGGTTGCAGTTCTGTTTAACGGATCCAGAACAATCCGATCAAGATTGATAGTTCCATCCGAAATATTTATAAGCTGTTCCATAATGATAAGGTTCACTCCATCTCTATTCCATATCCCAACACCCGTGCCTGAAAAAGCATTTTCTTCGTCGACATAGCCTCTGCCTTCGAACGTATAAGTACCACCATCACCAGCATCGTTGCGAGCCAATATGAAGGTCATGTATACGCGACCGTACACACCCATTTGTGCCTCCGCGTTGATAGTAGTGAAATCCCCATCTAATGTGATAGAGGTAAGTTCTAGTTCCGATCTTTCCTGGCGTGCTTCTAAAGCTAATCCGTGGTGATCGGCGAAAGACAAGCTTGAAAATATTAACAGTGATAATAGTAAGACGACTTTGTGCATTTTTAATTCCTTTGTTTAGTTGAGAGTTATGGTTGAGCGTTTTGTGCCTTTCCATTCATCCAGAATAGTATGTATAAGGATGAGATGGAACCATGCTTGTGCGAGGGGAGTATGCTGACTGGGCGTTGTGCAAAAATAGGGGTGAGGTTAATATCTAATAAGAGAGCGAGGTTACAAAACTATTTGATGGTATCGTCTAACTGTATAAATTTAATATCTTTATATAACAGAGCTTTAAGTTGGGTATTCAATTCCCCCGCCTCCACAAAATACTACTTCAGTAAAATCTGGAGAACTCCATAGAAGTCCTCAAAACCCTATTATTGAATTTATTCAATGGTTGGGCGTCGGGAAGTAGATCATGGCAATTAAATCAAATCCTCCCGCGATGTGGTCAAGTCAAAGGGCGTTCCTGCTAGCCACGATAGGTGGTGCTGTTGGTTTGGGCAACCTGTGGCGATTCCCGTATATCGCCGGCGAAAATGGTGGTGGCGGATTTATTCTGGTCTATCTGGGCTTTGTCTTTCTGCTCGGATTGCCGGTAATTGCCGGCGAAATGTTGCTGGGTCGCCGTGGCGGTGGCAGTGCCGTTCATTCCATAGCCAGCCTCATAAAATCGGAGAGTGCCTCACAATATTGGCGCGTAATTGGCTGGCTTAGCCTAATAGTTCCGTACATTGCTCTAAGTTACTACGCGGTAATCGCAGCCTGGTCACTCGATTATCTGGGTCTTGCAATAGGCAATGCCTTCGAAGGTTTTGATGCCGGCCAGTCGGAGGCAGTTTTCAATCAGCGTATGGATCAAACCGCCACTCTGGTCCTGCTGCATGGTGCCTTTGTGGCAATCACCGTATGGGTGATCGCGAAAGGGCTCAATAACGGCATAGAACGGATGGCAAAGATCATGATGCCAGCCCTGTTTGGAGTAATTCTTATTCTGGTTGTTTACGGCATGGTGAGCGCAGATTTTGCTGCTGCGGTTGAATTTATGTTCAAACCCGACTTCAGTAAACTCACCGGCGCCTCTATTCTAATGGCCCTCGGGCAGGCTCTGTTTTCGCTCGCCGTCGGTGTCGGGCTCTTGATCACGTTTGCCGCCTATATGCCCAGCGACTACTCAATTCCAAAGTCCGCGGCCATCATCTGCATCGGTGACACCTTAGCAGCCCTGCTTGCAGGTCTCGCGATTTTCCCGATTGTGTTTGCCAGTCAGCTTGATCCTGCTAGCGGCTCCGGTCTGGTTTTTCAGACTCTGCCCATTGCATTCGGCAATATGCCAGGTGGTCACCTCATTGGGGTGGTGTTTTTCCTTTTGCTGTTTTTTGCCGCCTACACAACTGCCATTGGCATGCTTGAGCCCTCGGTTGCCTGGCTAGAGGAAAAATGGCCGGGCCGACGTGAGTTTCTGGCACGCTGTGCCGGCATCGGAGTATGGTTGCTCGGGCTAGGCTCAGTATTTTCTTTTAACATTCTCGCCGACTTCAGCCCTCTCGGTTTTCTCGGTATTGAGGGAACGATTTTCGATGTTCTAGATTTTTCCGTGGCGAATGTGTTCTTGCCAATCAATGTATTGCTCATTGCAGTATTTACTGGTTGGGTGCTCAAGCGATCGACCGCTGTCGAGGAGTTTTCAAACAACAGCGAGCTCTGGCGTAAATTCTGGCGATTCGCAAATCGATATGTAGCGCCCATCGCAATCACAATCGTGATGTTGGATTTACTAACCGGATTTTCGGGAAGCCTCTAGTCTCTATTGCGAGCTCGATGGCGTTAAAACTTCCAAAAACTCAAGATCGTCTGAACAATCCGAGAGGCAATAATCTATTCCTGCCGGAATGGTAAAGGCATCTCCCGCCACCAGATGCCAACGCTCGTTCTCGCCGCATTCCAGAGTCATTGATCCCTGCAGGACAAATTTGAACAACAGCTCGCCAGCGTGAGAACTTCGGCTTGAGCTTGATGCCGAAGTCGAACGTACAACACTAACCGACACGATGTTGTCCGTCGCCCTCGCAATACCGGTGTCACGACTCTCGAAACCGTCACATCGCCAAGTCGACCAATCGGCACCGGCGGCTTGATGAAAACAGAAACCTTGACCGTCAAAGTCCCGCTCGGGGTGTCGCTGCTCCGTAGGCAGTGACAATTCATGATCGACCAGAGTTGCGTGTTCGGCGGGACAACCTATTTCGATCACTTCAAATTCATCCGAGCACTCCAGCACGCGATGTCGAATATGAGGCGGTTGCAATACACAGTCGCCTGCTTGCATTACAAATTCGGGACCTTGATCTTCATAGACAACACGAACCCAGCCTTTGTAGCAATAGATCAACTGGAAAATTATGTGATGATGGTGAACATAGTCAGCAACAGGACCACCCTCGGGAATACGGATGTGAGAAGCTATGTAAGCGCCACCCCAACGATCGGGAATCAAATCCCGGTATTGCATTCCCGCGCGTCCGATGACCCAGTTGGATTGATACCCTGCTTTTTGCACACTGAGGGAGGGTCGCAGGTCTGGTATAAAAGGAGGGGTATCTGTTGCTTCGAATTCCACCCGTGTGCCATTAGGTGCCACAAGCTCTGCTGCCAACCCAGGTGCAATATCGGCGCCCCTGCCGAGCAGACGCAATAGAGCTGGCGCCTCTCCGGGCTTTTCTTCGAGCCGAATACGGACCCCGTATCCGCTAACAACGGCTACTCTCGGAGCGTCGGCCGGATAAACTATCTGCAGGTAAAACCCCAGAGTCTCAGTGAAAAAAGCCAGATTCTCCGCCAGACTCTCGCAGGGAAATACGACCTCCGCTGCCTCAATCTGTTCGTTGCCAAAGGTATCCATAACGGCGCATGCTACAAAAATGTGCGGGCAGTTAGCAAGCTGGGATCAAACTCAAAGATGCTGTAAGCCTGTGGTGCCACCTTAATCTGAAACCTCTACAGCAAGCTGGCCCTCTTCCACAGCATCTCCTTCAGCGATATGAACTGCTACCACTTCTCCGGCAAGAGGGGCTTCGTAGGGTACTTCCATTTTCATTACTTCAAGGATAAACAATGTGTCGCCGACTTCTACCCGGTCACCTGGTTTTGTGAGCACTTGCCAAACCGATCCGCCGGTTTCCAATTCAATCTTTATCATGTCTCTATAACCTCTGCTGTTGCTATGGCCGAACGGTAAACCGTGTTGGCCCGAGTAATGCTGGAAGGAGCGACTGAACACGATCTACCCAACGGCAAAGCTCTAATCTCGTCTGGCGTGGATCGATTAGATCATGAACTCCAAGAGCCTCTGCTCGTGGAAACGGAGACTGCCGCGCAGCCAATTCCTCTTCCAACTCCCGGCGTCGCGCTTCTGGATCAGGCGCTGCTGCGATTTCTCTTTGGAAAGCGACCGCAACTCCTCCCTCTACTGGCAAGGGCCCACTTTCTGCCGATGGCCAGGCAAGTACAAATCCCTCTGGTCCGTAATGTGCAGCCTGTGCGACACCAAAGGAACGCCGGATCATTACAGAAGCCCAGGGCACAGTCGTCATCGCTGCAGTAAGAACCGCGGATGTGCCGTGTCTAATGGTCGCCTCACGCTCGGCCTGGCTGCCAATCATGAAGCCAGGTTCATCCACCAAGCTAATGATAGGAAGGCTGAACGTTTCACAAAGTTCCATGAAGCGGCGAGCCTTATGTGCCCCGTCCGCGGTCATTGATCCGGCAAGAAACTTGCAATTATTTGCCCAGACGCCCACTGGCTGACCATTCAACCGCGCTAGCCCGGTAATCTGGGAGCGGCCATAGCCAGCACCCATTTCGAAGAAGCTGGTTTGATCGAACACCGATTGAATAATGCGGCGCATATCAAAAGCCCGCCGTCGGTCACGCGGCACAATGTCGAGCAATGCTTCGTCGGCGCGTTCGACCGGGTCATCGCAACCAATCACCGGTGCTAGCTGTTCAATATTGTCAGGCATAAAAGACAGAAATCGCCGGATTTCAGATAAGCACTCTGCTTCATCCTCCGCGCCATTGTCCACCGTGCCATTCTTGGTGTGCACTTTCCAGCCACCAAGCTCTTCCTTGGTTTTCTTCTCCCCCATCGCCCGCGCCACTACTGCAGGACCAGCAGTCAATATCTGTGCAGTCGCCTTTGACATAACGGAGAAATGTGAGGCAACAAGCCGGCCTGCCGGTAAGCCTGCCACCGCGCCAAGTGCTGCGGTTGCAACGGGTACTGTGGCCATGGCCTCTGCAACAGAGCGAAATCGAGCCGGCGCATTGACCGGTCCTGGCAAACTCGGACTCTTGCCACTAGGTCCACCCACACTGCCACCTGACCCTTCATGTAGGCGCACGAGAGGCACCTTATATTGAACAGCTAATTCTTCGGCATAGACGCTTTTGCGCAATCCTGCAAGGGAGGGCGAACCACCCTTCATGGTGAAGTCCTCACCTCCAATAACGATTCTTCGTCCTTCAATCTTGCCAAAACCGAGAACGAAGTTGGCCGGGTCAAAGCCGATTAGTTCACCACTCTCGGCATGATGCGCCGCACCCGCTGACGGGCCTACCTCTTCAAAACTGCCAGGATCTAGCAGTTTCTCGATCCGTTCCCGAATGGTTAAACGCCCTTTGCTATGATGTTTAGCAATTGCATCCGCTCCACCTTGCTTAAGCGCTAACTTCCGACGTCGGGCAATTTCATCAGTTTCTATTTTCCAGTTCATTTGCGTATCATATTCAAGTTCCGCCAACTATAAAGTGCGGTTAGAATATAACATGAGAAAATTATTGACTAATATGGGTCTAGCCGTCGTATTTATTTGGTTTATGGTGGGCGGCATTACCCATTTCACGAACCCAGATTTCTACGTAGCGATCATGCCTCCTTATCTCCCGCTGCACCTAGAGATTGTTTACTTCAGTGGCGCATTGGAAGTCTTGTTCGCCGGCCTACTACTACTGCCCTCCAAACGACACCTTGCTGGCAACCTGTTGATCGCCCTAACTCTAGCGGTGACGCCTGCCAACATTTATATGTGGCAAAACCCAGAGGCTTTCCCAGACGTAGAACCGTCCTTCTTGTCATTGAGATTGCTCGTTCAAGCTCTACTCTTGGCGATAATTTGGTGGACGACAAGAGACAAGCAATAGTTCTTGTAGCAAATTAGATTCAACAGAATATTGATATTACGAAGGCTCAATTAGATTAAAATTAAACGAGGGTGCCGAAACACCCTCTCAAAAACTGAAAGCTTAATTTATCTTCGACGAAGTGTTTAAAACACCTTATCGTTACTCTAAGTACCCCAATGAATTACATGACTTTTCCACAAGGAGAGATTACCGCAAGTCGCAGGATCAGAAGAGCTAGGTGTATTCCATGACATGGCATCTAGCCGCCTCCCCAAACCTTCTGAGTTTTCGCCAATCACCCTAACAGCAAACGCTGAGTTCATGTCACCTTCTTCTCCGCTCGCCAAAATCTGTAGATATCCAAACCCAGATTTATCATTATTGGTTCTGTTATTTTCGTCAAATTCTGCAAGCGCCTGTTGAACGTCTTCCATATTTTTGCCTGGATTTAGTCGGCATTGTCGTATAGCTACATAACTCTCCTCAATTTCGCCTCCTTCATAAGGGTTTGCTTGGCCAGGTTCATTAGCTGTCCAGTTGCGTCCGACTTGCCTACTCCCACCACAATCAACCATTGCGAAGAAATGACTACTGGGCCCAGATAACGACTGTGATTCTAATCCCTTTATCATATGTTCAAAATTATCCCAATACCGGACCACGTTTATGCTTCCCTCTCGAGAAGTGGATGCAACAATAGGCTCTCTATAGAATACAAGATTAGGCCCATTGTCAGTTCGCGGGATAGCTCTTCCTACGCTAATGATTTCCTCGACTGTGAAACCCGGTTTCAGGGTACATTGCATAAACTCATTGATGTTGCCGCCTTGCGCCGACGCAGAGCTCATCCAAATCATGAGGATACAAAACGTAAAGATTGAAGACACATAATTTTTCATTTTTATTTCCTTTGCTTATAAAAGTTAATTTTTGTAAAGGGGTATCTTAGATAGTCCTCAAAAGGGATATAGCTGCATGAGCGAGGAATTTAATCATAACGATCAAAAATATCTAACCGTTCATCAAAGATAGTATATATAGAGTTGAGATGGAACCATTCTTGTGCAAGCGGGCGTGTCCTGAGGGCCGGCATATAAACCGAGCGGTCTATATAAAAAAGGGGTAGGATTAATATCTTGCAAGAGACTGAGATGACAAAATCATTTGATGATATCAATAGGCCCTCAACCAATATCAATCTATCGTGTACAAATAATCTCAGCTGTGCAAGGATCAATCCTCACCGAATAAACATCGACACTACTTAAAAGAAATTTGAGAAATATGAAGAGAATAAATTTGAATGATAACTGCTTGGAGATAAAGCTATGAAGAATATTGAACGGGGCAGCCGCCTTACCATGTTAATTTTTGTACTGGCCGGATTGATCTTTGCATCAAATACCTTTGCCGACGACGAGAGCGATGTTATGGCGATCATTTACCAGTACGGCGATTTGGAAAATGATCTGGAGGCCCAGGCGAAGCTGATGAGATCGGATCGTGTCTATATCACTGGCGGTATTCGTCAAACAGACGAAGCGAAGAACATGGCTAATCAGATTGCCGGTCGTAAGGCAAGCGAGTCTATGAACGGCGGAAAAACGGAATTTGTTACGACAATCGAAGGCCCAGTGGTTTCTATTCACGGTGACGTCGCAGTCGCCAGTTTCGTGCGATGGTGGAATATCTATCCGCACAACCAAGCGTCAAACACGAGCCCACCGACATGGGTTACTCTGGTTCTAATCAAAGAACGTGACGGTTGGCTTATCAAGCACACACACCAATCACCGCTTCTCGGTAACTAAAGAAATAGATTGCGGTCGGAGTATTCTGGCCGCACTCACTCAACTGACCTATCCAGCAGTTTTCGTATGCTAGTCTTACCAATGTGACAAAACTATTTTGGGTACTTTTAAGCTTACGAAAATAGGCCCTATTAGATAACAATGATTTAAGTTAGATATTCAAATTCCCCGGCCTCCAGCAAACGCTGGAGAACTCCAAGAAGAACCTCACAGTCCTATAATTTTCGGCATTCTTGTGTCTACTAACTCCATTGCACTCCTCGCGGTTCTTGCTAAATTCAAGCAATTTGAATCTAACAATAAAACACTTAACCATTCCGCAATGGCTAGTGGGTTTTCTTCTTATAAACCTCGATAACCCACTCGTTTTTCGGAATGCCCATGTTAAGCTAATGCAGTTCGCGGTTTATTCCTGGACTTCCTAACTACCAATAACCCAACTAACTATCTATTTATGCCTGATTCCCTGCAAGATCAACTCAAAAAATCTGGCTTGATAGACGACAAGAAAGCCAAGCAACTCAAGCGCGACAAACACAAACAGGAAAAACTTGCCCGTAAGACCAAGAACCCTGCGGCGGATCAACCTAAGTTAGAACTGGATCGGGCAAAGTCCGAACAGATCGCCAAAGATCGACAGCTGAATCTGGAGAAGAATAAGCAAGCTGAAAAACATGCATTGGCGGCTCAAATAAAACAGATTATTGAGATGAACATTGTCGCCAAAGATGGCGATCAGAAATTCAGCTTTGCTGATGCTAATGTAATTAAGCATATTTACGTCAGTCAAACTCAAATTGATCAACTCAGTCGCGGCACGCTTGTAATAGTTGCGCAAAAGGACGGACAAAAACATAATCACGTACTAATCCCCATGGGCGTAGCAAAGAAAATTGAGCAGCGTGACCCTAAGGTCGCGGTGTTTAAGGCCAAACAAAATACTATTAGCGAAGAAGATGATCCCTATGCGGATTTTCAAATCCCGGATGATTTAACTTGGTAAGCTCAAGAGTGTCTGAAGTCCAGAAAATTTACTGGAAGTGCCATGAGGCCCTTTCTGCTAACTCACATGAAGTGCTCAAGGAATTATTTAAACGGATCTATCTGGATTCAACCTGAAGTTTTATCGCACGCAAAAACCTCAAATCGATCGAATGTGCCGCGCCAATTACAGTGAGAAGCGCTCACGCAAAAAATGAGCTACCCCATCCTCGTAATTATGCCCAATTACAGCGCTAGCAGACTCTCTAATGTTATCTTTCGCATTCTCCGGAGCATAGCTTTCATCAGCAAGTTCAAACATACTTAGATCATTATCACTATCCCCAAAGCAAATTACGTTGGTGGCTCCTAATTGCCGTTTTAGGCTACTAACAGCCGCGCCTTTGCTAGCGAGGCAATGATGAACATCCATCCACCTAAATAGATTACCCTCTATGGCCGGCCCGGAATACGCAACTAGATCTGAATATGTATTAAGTTCTCGCCACATGCTATTAATAGCATCAGCAAAACCAATCATACTAATATTAGTAACTTGACTATTTTTGGGTAACGCCTCTAGGGGTAAAATTTTAGCTTTGGTGTCAAAGTAGCGCTTACTAATAAGCTCTTTTTCTACATCATGACGTGGCGCAGCATGATAAATAAAATGATGATGCTTATCGATAGCGTGAACGAAAGGCGTAATTTCCTGTGAGCCTGCTACATCAATAATTGTTGAAATTTCAGCGTTATTAAGTGGGTTCTCAAGAGTCAGTTGCTGAATTTTGGGGTCCCATATTGTCACCCCATTATTGTAGATTTGAGGCAAATTAAAATCATGCCCGTTTAAAATACTCTTTGCCGAAAGCATAGAGCGTCCCGTTGCTATGGTATAAGCGATGTTCTTTTTGCTTAAAAGAATAAGTGTTTCTTTAGTAAAAGGCGATATTTCAGATGCGCCATTTAGTAGTGTGCCATCTAAATCAAAAAAAATAAGATTCATAGAAATCTTTATAATCCAGAATTACGGACCAAAAATTAGTCCTAATTTTAAAGTCGGTGGCATAGAGCCGGAGTAGTTGCTGCTCGTCAATTTAGTTTATCAGGTTATGAAAAATGGGGAAGAGCGAGCAGATTAGACTTTGCGTGAAAAAGAGGATGGCTGTCGGGGCTTATTTGATCATGTGTTAATATCCCCTAGACCTGTTGATTCGATCCAAGATAGGCATACAAAAATCATAAATTAAGGTAAAAGAGCAGCGTGATCACTCAAGGGTTTGATTTTATCGCGGTAATGTTTGGCCTTTGTGGCATTCTGATAGGCTTGGAGAATCATTTTAAGATAGCTTTTTTTCGATGGTTTCCATCCATTGTATTAGTCATGTTTGGATCTATGGCTCTATATACACTTGGTTTATGGGAATTTACTGAAGATGTTCGCCTTGCACGAGAAATAGTAAGAGACAATCTGATTCCAGCGATGTTGTTTCTTATGTCTTTAAAATTTAATTTTGCCGTAATCCATAAGTTAGGCGTGCGGCTTATCACATTATGCTTGGCTTCAACACTCACTATAATGCTGGGTTTTATAGTAACTCACTGGATCATGCGAGACTTTCTCGGTGATGAAACACCTCTTGCCTTTGCAACAATGTCTGCTGGTTGGACTGGAGGTACTCAGAATTTTGTAGCTGTCAAAGAAGCTCTTTCCGTTAGCGATGAAGCAATGACTTATACCTTATTAATGGGAGCACTTTGTTACTCACTTTGGTTGGTGATCATCCTTGCATTGAAACCTTTTAAAACGACGCTCAATAAATTCTTAAGAGCTGAAGATGGAGGAATAGATGAAGTTTTAAATTCATTGAATAATTTTGATTCAGACAAAGCAATTGATATGCCGTCTCTAATTCTAGTAATTGGCTTATCTCTGATAGTGGCTACTGTTAGTAATCATCTTGCTATATTTATAGCCTCCGCAGGAATTTTCAATGAGATGATATGGGTCATACTTATTTCTTCAGTTATGGGAATGGCGGCAGCTCCTACAGCGTTGGGAAAAATTCCCGCAAGTGATGAAGTTTCAGGAATTATGTTATATGTCATTGTTGCGCTAATCGGCGCAGAAGTTAGCCTAGGAGCAATAAGTGAGGCTCCCATGTACATTCTTTCCGGGGTTATCATTTTGCTAATCCATGGCTCAATGCTGTTACTCCTAGCTCGCTTACTTCGTATTAATATACTGCTAGTGGGTATTGCTTCGATCGCTAATATAGGTAGCGCCCCTTCTGCAGCTGTCGTTGGAGCGGCATATGGTCGAGAACTTGTGCCGGTTGCAATCATTATGGCTCTGATAGGGTCCATGATCGGTTCTTTTGTGGGATTAGCAGTCTCAGAAATTTTACTTTGGCTAAATGAAGCTGCATAAGCACTTCTAAGATAATACGATAAAAATTCCTAGATAAAGGTGCTCGCTGGAGAGAAGGAAAGGGTAAAACAGGCTAGAAGTCAGTACCCTCAAAGTCTACTGAGACAGTTTATTCTCTGTCTCCAGTCCATTGAAAGAATATCTTCCAAATACCCGTTTCTTTGCCATAAAGATGGATATGGTTTAACCCTGATCTATTTCTGATTGAGCAATTATATGTGTGCGTTTTCTGCTGCGGTGTTTGTGTTTGCTTCTGCTTATGTTTTTTATGGGTGGGTGTTGAGACTATAAATTATCTCCAGGGTGAAATTTGCTAAGACCGGGGTAGCGAATCGCTAGCGACTGCGGGGCGACAGCAGTCGAATCTCATATTCCTGAATCTGACTATCTCTTACCGTCTTCACCTTGACCGTGTCGCCGGCGCTGCGCTGTTCTAACACATCTGCGAAATCATCTTCGTTGCGAACCTTTTGACCATCTATCTCTATGATCACATCACCGAGTTGGATTCGACCACGCTGATCGCGAATTAAGCCGCGCATCCCTAGGCGCTCCGGATCGGTACCAGAGAATACGTCCAGCACGATGACGCCCTCGATTCCCCACTGCCTGCGATAGTAGTCGGCCTGGGGAATCTGTCGGATTCCCATAACGGGCGTCTGAACCCTACCGTAGGCGATCAATTCGGGGACTATGCGCTTAACGGTATTCACGGGTATCGCGAAACCTATTCCCGAGCTCGCGCCACTCGGGCTGTATATCGCCGTATTTACACCAACCAACTGGCCAAGGGAATTGAGCAACGGCCCGCCTGAGTTTCCAGGATTGATCGCAGCATCTGTCTGAATGACATCACGTATCTTACGCCGACTTACAGAATCGATCTCTCGACCCAGTGCACTAACGACCCCAACTGTCATAGTAGTATCGAAGCCAAAGGGATTGCCAATAGCTATGACTTTCCTGCCGACTTCTAGTTGCGAGGAATCGCCAGGCTGCACAGCGACTAGCTCGGCATCGGGCGCATCGATTCTCAGTACCGCCAAGTCTTTGTCGGGATCTACTCCAACCGCTGAAGCGGAATAGCTCGTCCCATCTTGCAGAGTAACGGTCACGCGATCTGCCTGCTGCACTACATGGTAGTTCGTCACTATGTATCCTTCTTTATTCCAGACGAAACCAGTGCCACTGCCTTGCGGCACCTCCTGTGGATTGAATGAATAGAAGGAACGAACCAATCGGGAGTTGGTGATGTTAACTACTGAGGGGCTTACCGACTTAAAGATCTCGATATTATTTTCTTCGTCATCAGTCTTGAATTGACTGTAGTCTGGAGTTTGCGCAGTAGCCGTTGCAACAAGAAGCAACCCGGCCAGCATAGAAGTAAAAGTTTTCATTTAGAGAATTACCAGTCTTTATAAATGTTTGTTTGGGAATTCAAGGAACAAGCATTTGTCAGCTTCATTTGATTCGTTCCTATTAAGATAAGATCAATTCCCGAAGATTCAAGTATTTTATTCACAGCTGCGACCTCCTCCTGCACACGTAACGGTATTGACAAACTAACTACCTAAATCGAGAAAAGGTCGGGTTAGGCGTCTCTATATTGCCACTGGCTTTTCCCTAAATACAAAAGCACCAGTAGTTTATACGGAGAGCCAGGTAACGTTAGAAACGCCAATTAGGCCTGGGACGGTATAAAAGGCTTGAAGCTTTGATGACTCCTTGTGAATACCAGTAGGCATAAGCATCTGGAACCCAACTGCAAAGCATTGGTCGCCAGTTGAAGATGGTTTAGTGACATTTGATCACAATCTTGAAGGCTAAATTCACTATTAAAGACTGGCTTGGGTACGATAACTATTACGTAAGACCGAAAGCTTTTAAAAAAGTTTCAATATACCCTGTCGAGCTTGGTTATTCGGATGTTAGAAAATACAGAGCAATGGCAAAAGCCAAAAATAATAAAAGGTCTCTCTTCATCTCATTATGCATTATTTCGCCTCAACAACTTTGCTTGAACGGGTTTTCTTATAAGTCTCTTTGGCTATATCCCTAGCCTCTTACAATTTAGATTAAACCTTTGGTGGGCGTATCCATCTGGCCTGGTGCATATCTTTAATGCTGGTGCCGTGACTATCTTTAACTATTAGTAGCAACAACTAGCAGGTAGTCTTACTCCAAGAGAAGATAAATCTAGTTCAAAGAATGTCTTAGCTTGAAATCCAATTAATACGCTATCCACAGGCAAACTTTCCTCAGATTGGAAGAAACAACTATATATATTTAGAGACTAAAAATTCATGTATAAGGTCGTTTACCTCTTGATGCTTCTCTATATGAAGAAAATGACCACAACCTTCTAAAATTTTTATAGTTAAGTTATCAAAATTATCTTCCATACCCTCAGCTAATTCACTTCCTATACAGCCGTCATTCAAACCATGTAAATAGAGAGAAGGACAAGCAATTTTCTTTTCTCGCAGCGCCATTTGCTCTTCATTCAATTCTGCTCCTTGTAAACCAACTTGGAACGTACTTCTGTAATATCCAAGTGCGCGACTCAAAACACCTTCCTTTGACAA
>Ga0310125_10000346_pt1 | contig 21697 bp, 18 predicted proteins | sample CB11b_Tmax_Bot8__FD_203508 | JGI IMG/M metagenome (GOLD analysis project Ga0310125, IMG submission 203508) | Marine microbial communities from Western Arctic Ocean, Canada - CB11b_Tmax_Bot8 | ecosystem: Environmental > Aquatic > Marine > Oceanic | place: Canada: Western Arctic Ocean | collected... | reverse complement strand
AGTCAAAGGGCTCTTCGTTCCCATTTTCCCAGTATAAAGCATATCCTAGGGACCAGTTTCCTTCCCAGGGCAATTTTCTAGAAAAAATTAGATCCAATTCGTCCCCTAATTTTTCATTATAAACAGCATCTGAAAAATTATGGTAATGCAAATTTAAATTAAAACCCAGCAACCCCGATAATTTAGCTTTAATATTCCATTCCTTAAGCCCAACGTGGATATTGTCACCATAATTTTTATGTGCGTCATAATAACCATGCCATTTATGCCCGGCTCCAAATGGTTTAGCAAAACCCTCATAAACCTTAGTAGCTTGATCATCCCCGGAAATATATTCGTTACCAAATGTAACGGCATTGACTATTGGTATAAAATCTAAGTTTATTCCAATATTAACTGCCGTTAATAGCCCGTCAACATTTCCATTGGCTAGACTTCCAGATTGCAGGGCGCCTTCTGCTTCCAAAGTAAAAAAGAGAAATTTTGTATTCAAACGGGCTCCATAGGTATTACGGTAATAATTTTGTACACGATTCTCTTCTTTCTCTTTCGCCAGGCCGGTTCTGAAACCATAGATTTCTACAGCGGTACCTCCCAATTTATTTAGCTGATCCATCCTGCGGTCAAAATAGAAACCATCGATAGTTTGATCATAGAGGTCGCTGTCAAATGTTTCATAGCCTTCGTTATTGATTAAATGAAATAGTCTTGAAGTACCTCTGGGGGTTTTTCTATATGTTAGAAATCCTTCAAAACTACGGCCAATATTGTTCCAATTACTTTTTGCGATCAACCGCTGCTGGCCAAGCGCCAATTCAAACCTGCCTAATTGCACAGACCAATTACGTTTGAGTATGTTATTAACATGCAAGTATACCTGGTGGAAGGAAGGTATTGTTTCATCTTCTTTGGTAAGTCCAGGATTATTAGAGGAATATCCAAGAATTCTAGAATCCTGCAGCTGAAGATTCATAGAAACTGGCCCATTGATCAATTTGAAAAATATTCTACTACGCAAAAGGGAATACGTTGAGGGCTCATTATTGGTTTCTGTATTAGCAACTAAGCTAGTACGGTCCTGCATCATGCGATACCGGAATTCAGCTTTCCATTCCAATTCGGACGCACTTAACAAGTACGGACAAATAATAATTAAACTGAATAATACTATTTTTATTTTGGGCCCGTCCAGATTATGGGATAAATAGATTCGCCAAAAATACCGATGTTACTGCTATAAAATAATTTCAGATCATCTTTTGTGAACGGTGTCTGCGCTGAATTACCATTGTTAGTATTTCCGAAATAATTTGATCCATATTCTACAATGGATGTTTCATGGCGCACGACCCTTACCGGGTGCACACCAGCCTTAATAGCAGCAATCATATCAGTGTCAGCATCCCCGTAAAACAAATCCAGTTTTAATCGTTTCATCAAGCGATGTTTAGTTGTAAACCGCTTCCCCTTTATAGTTTCTTTCGGTGAAAAAAATAAATTCTTATTGACCTTAACCGAAAATCCAAGACCATTTGATAAAAATTCAGCAAGAATTTTTCCCCGGGGACCTGGCCTTGCAGTAAGAAAAAAAACATTATGGCCATTACTGCGAAAATAATCTACTAATTCAACGGTAGGGGTAATGAACTGCGAAAAATCTTTATCATGGGAATTTATCCACCCGTAATCTACTGGATCACGCTTATCATCGGGTAAACTCAAAAACACATCCCTGGAAAACAGAATTGTGTCATCAACATCAAACCCCACATTTAATATCCCTGGCTGAGCTACAACCAGCGACAGATAAAGGATATAAATCACTACACGTGTCATAATAAATATTACGTGAATTATTCGCTTAATTCTAGGGATACAGGGCAATGGTCTGAACCCATAATTTCATCATGGATATCCGCATCAGCTATATTTTCTATAAAACCCTCATTCACAAAAAAATAATCGATCCGCCAGCCCACATTACGCTCACGGGCACCAAATCGATAAGTCCACCAGGAATAGCGCTCACCTTCCTGGTGAAATAACCGAAATGTATCTATCCATCCATTTTCAACAAACATATCAAGCTTTTTTCTTTCAATTGGCATAAATCCAGACGTATTCACATTTTGTTTGGGACGAGCCAGATCGATGGAGTGATGGGCTGTGTTCCAATCTCCAGTAACTACCACGTTATTCCCCGATTCAACCTGCTCATTAATAATAGGTAAAAGGTCATCATAAAAGTCAAGTTTGTATTGTAGGCGTTCATTATCCTTTTGGCCATTGGGAAAATAAATATTATACAGTAGGAAATTTTCATGTTCGGTTACCAGTACCCGGCCTTCAGCATCGTAGCGTTCAATGCCAAGGCCTTCTTGAACATATAAGGGTTCTTCTTTACAAAATGTTGCTACACCGCTATAACCTCGCCTCTCACCTGAATGCCAATAGGTATGGTATCCATGATCAGTAAGAATCTCTGCTGTCAGCTGATCAACATGGGCTTTGGTTTCCTGCAGACAAAGTACATCAGGCTGTGCCTGATCAAGCCAATCTAGGAAACCCTTTTTTACTACGGCTCGGACACCGTTCACATTCCAGGAAATAAGTTTCATCGTTGTACTTAGTTTAGGTTAGTAATGGAAAAAATGCGATCGTTTTTCCGGCTATGAAAAGGTTACGGGATCATAGGTATCCAGTGACGATCTATAGCGACCGAGCCAAAAACACCAATTCCACCATCGATACCAAAACTGCGGCCGGACCCACCTTCACCAATGGTTGAACTGGAAAATTCCACTTCTCTAAATCTGATAAAAAAATCAAAATAATTATTGTCCATACTCATTAGATTAAGCAACAATAGATCTTCATCCCATTCCTGATCATAACTTTCTTCGCAAATATCCCGGCGATATGTCCATGATTCTTCCTCAGGTTTTATGATATTTTCCTGCCAGAAGCCACAGCGGGATCCGTCACCATAGTAATCATCGTAACCAAAATAGCCCAAATAATTACCCACATTCATAATCTGGTAATTATCAGCCATGGATTGCCAGGTGATTTCCATGGTCTGGTCAAGTTGAAAGGTATCAGGCAATTCTTCACTGAAGATCTGAGGTAATGGCGGAACGATCGTTTCCCCAGTAACACTAAATCCCCCTGGTGCGGTTACATTCAATGTCCAGGTTTCGCCTGGCTGGGGATAGAGATCATCTCCCTGGTAAAGATAAACCTCAGATAAGGATCCATTCTGACCAAAACTATAATCGTTATATTCAAAAATATATTCATTCAATCCATTGCTTATGATTACTTCCGCATCTCTAATTAAAAAACGGGAAATGTAATAAATAAATACAGTACCACCAATTGTATCCCTGATGAGTGAATCAGCTGTCTCTTCCATATCCAGTGTACGCTGGACTCTCACAAAACTGGTTACCAGAGAATCCGCTGATATAAGGCCAAATACATTCAATACCGGATCGTGATCAGACGTTACATCTTCCCATTCCAGTTCCGGTGCCAAACTGAGGCAACCAAATAAGGTAAAACTAAGTAAACTAATAGAAACTGAGCGCATTAGAGTTCTATCCTGTAACCAGCTGTGAAAAAGAATGGAAACATAGGTACAGCAGCCCGCTCTAGACCCAATGTTTCACCTGTTAACCGATTTTCCTTGGCCCGATATTGATATGTCAGAGGATTCACATGATTCGTAATGTTAATAAGATTGAGATATCGTTCATATGGAATCCCAAATATTGATTTTTTTTGTTTCAAACCCACGTCCAGCCGGAAATAGAAGGGCAATCGTTCCGAATTTTTTTGCCCAACGAGAAAATTCTCATTCCCATCCCATTCAGGCATAAAGGGATCGTGGTATGCTTGCCAATGATGGTACCGTCCAATCGGTGGTGTAAATGGTTGACCGCTTGATGCTTGCACCGCAGTACTGAAGTGGACGTTATTTTTTAAGGATATGGTTATGTCACCAACAATATTTAATGTATGAGTGCGATCATATAATGGAAAATACCAGCCATGTTTTTGAATATGTTTCATAGTTTTTGCGTATGTATATCCTATCCAACCACGACTTCGTCCTGCAGTCTTTTTGAATAAAATTTCCAACCCATAGGCATAAGCCCTAGTATCATAAAATTCATTGAAAGGCGTTGTGGTAACTTGATCATCATCCTCAGTAACCTGTTGGCCTTGGTTCAGGGTGATTAGGTTCTCAAAATGCTTATAATAAGTTTCCGCCCGGAATAACCAATTATCCGCAGATAAATATTCCAGCCCTAGTATAGCGTGATCTGCCCACGGGGCAGCCCGATCTGCAGGTATTCCCAGCCAAAAATCGATAATTCGCAAGGTTTCATCTTCTGGATTAGCAATGGTTAAAAATTGATGATAGCGACCTAAGGAGAATTTGAGTGATAGATCCTGCTGCAGCAGATATTTCAGTCCAAAACGAGGATCAAGGTAGAGATCATCATGGAGTGAATAATCCATAACCCTGGCTCCCACCTGTACAACAAGTTTTGGTGTAATGTCCCATTTATCCTGAAAAAATATTGAAGTCTCAACCGTTTGATCCTTCATTTCCAATGGTTTGGCATAAATGATCGTATCCAGATTTTCGTATTCAAACTCCATGCCCAGATCATAATCCACCTGTTTCACCTGTAAACCACCCATCAGTTGATGGTTTTTAAGACCATGCCAGGAAAGTTCTGTTTCCAGTGTTTTGTCATCCACTACATCGTAAAAGTCAAAGGTAAAACGATCCATATAAAAACCAGTTTCATTGCCCATTGACCAATTTCCTTCATACATAAAATCCATATCAAAATGAAAACGGTAACGGCTGTTGGCCACAAATGTACGTGCTACCAGCTGAGGACTGATGAGCCAGCGCCAGGTCAGGCTATTGGTATGATTACCCCAAGGCCAATTAATACTAAAGGATTCTTTGGACTCTTCATAATAATCGGAAATAATGTCATAGGTTTCATATGTCTGGGAAGGAAAACTGAAATCTAGAATATCATCGCCATAAAACCGGCTGTAGGTAAGGCGGTGATCCTGGCTCAAATCCACGTTGACCTTCATTTGATAATCATAAAAATAATATGGGAATTTGAAGTCGCTGGGTCCATCATATAATGCCACAAGAGCATTAATGAACTGGTCAATGTAGGTCCGTCGACCGGCGATCATCCAAGAGCCTTTTAGTCCTTTAAATTTTGGTAAAGGTCCCTCCAGCAACACTTTGCTGGAAATAAGGGAAATATTCGCATGGCCTTCAAATTCTTCCGTATTCCCCTCCCGATTAATCACATTTAGTATCGCACCCATGCGACCGCCATAGCGGGCCGGGAACCCTCCAGCATGAAAATCGGCTTCCTTGATTGCATCTGTATTAAACGTGGAAAAAATGCCCCCCAAATGATAGGGATTATAAACGGTGATGCCATCCAGCATAATCAGGTTCTGGTCAGGTGTACTGCCCCGAACGTAAAGAGCGCTGGAAAAATCATTCAAAGTCTGAACACCGGGGAGCAACTGTACAGTACGAAAAAGATCGGGTTCAATAAAGGCTGGTGCAGACTGCAGGGTACGTAAATCGAGACTGATCCTACTGGGCTCTACCAGTTGCCGCATTTTCTGCGCTTCGCCAAAAACATCCACCGCTTCACCTTCGAGTATTGTTTGTTGCAATCGAAAATCAAGACGCACATTTTGACCGGCTTCCATTTCGAATTCCTGGGTTACCATTGCAAAACCAATAATAGAAACAACAATTTCACCGGAGTCCGCTGGCACCCTGGTTAATACATAATAGCCATCCAGGTTTGTGATTCCACCGATGTTGCTATCTTTTATGAAGACGTTCGCATAAGAAAGGGGCTCACCAGTAGCTTCATCACGAACAAAGCCGCTTATTGTTGCCGTTTCCTGGGCATAAACAAAAAGTGTAAAAATGAAAGGTATATACCGGAATAGTTTCATCAAATTAGGCGCTAATAATAAACAATGCTGAAAGGAAAATATGCATAAAAAGTTCTTTATTGGTATTGTATAGTAATTGTTAATATTTATTATAATTACTAGAGAGAAATCTTGGTAATATATTTAATTATGAATTGGAACAGGGGGTGGAATTATTAGGCGTTACGATGTCGATTGGTTAAGGGTCCTGGCTCTGGGCCTGTTGATTATTTACCATATCAGCGTTGTTTTTCAGCCCTGGGCCTACTATATCTATTTCATACAAAGCGCGCAACCAGTCGAAGCTATCTGGCTGGTAATGGGTCTAATCAATATCTGGCGTATCCCGCTGCTATTTATTATATCAGGTATGGGTGTCTGTTTTGCCATGCGCAGGAGAAACTGGAAGGAATTGCTCAAGGACCGCGCAAAACGAATTCTACTACCCCTTATTTTTGGTTCTTTTTTCATCGTTCCCATTAGTGGTTATTTGTACCAGAAATTCAACAACCTTGACCCCATGTATTTTCCAAATGGGGGACATTTGTGGTTTCTAGGAAATATTTTTATATATGTACTAATTTTGTCTCCAATTTTCTTTGCCTTCAAGAAAAGCCCTGATAATGTTTTATTCAGATGTTTCAAATGGGTACTGAAATTTCCTGCGGCCCTATATTTATTTACAATACCATTCATTATAGAAGCAGAGCTAGTAGCTCCCTCACAAGGCTTTGCGTCCTATGCCAATACACCTCACGGCTTCTGGTTGGGATTGCTGACCTTTCTCACTGGTTTCATTTTTATATTTTTGGGTGAAATATTTTGGCATGCTGTAGAAAGAATTAAGATCATCGCACTAAGCATAGCTATTCCCCTTTACGTAGTGCGGTTACTAGTATTTCAATTGGAAGGGCCCTTTTTTCTGACCGTAATCGAATCTTGGAGCTGGCTATTCGCTGTTTTTGGATTCGGTGCAACATATCTTAATAAGTCAAGCAGTGTGTTATCCTACTTGAGTAAGGCGGTATATCCAGTATATATATTGCATATGATTTTTTTGAACCTGTCCGCATATCTAATTCTACCCAAACCTGTAAGCATTAATATGGTTACCTACGTTATCTATATAGAACCAGATAGTCCTGCGCAAAGAGCAGGGCTAATGGCTGGTGACCAGATTTCAAATCCTGAAGTGTTAAAGTTTATAGACAATAGTTCAGCTATTCTTAATGTGACACGAAAGGACGTGAATTTTAATATAGAATTATTCCATCCCGGCAAAGGGGATACGGGTGTTCATTTATCGCCAATACCCCACTTTATCCCTGTATATGAAAATTCAGAACCATCTGTATTTAGGGGGTTCTTTTATTTCATTTTAGTGAATATACTCACATTTGCAGGCTGTCTTTTAACCTACGAATATTTTGTAAAAAGAATCGGCTGGTTAAGATCGCTGTTTGGTGTAAAAAATACATGAATTATCCAAACTCAAGAAAAGCAGATGAATAAACGATATCGAAATATGTTTTTCATCATTAGCGGCGTTCTCATCGCGTTGAGGATCTTTTTCATCAGTGGTACTTTGCTAATCGATGACGAAGCTTACTACGCCATGTATGCCCGTCACCTTAGCTGGGGCTATATTGATCATGGTCCCATTATCGCTTATCTAATTCGGCTATTCACTATTTTTGGAGAAAACAGCTTCACTGTACGACTGGGCGCACTTACGCTATTAATCATGCTCACGGCATTCCTTTACCGTTTCGGAAAAACATATTTTAATGAGGCTACCGGTATTATCATGTCCCTGGGCGTTTCCGCTAATATGCTTTTTCACACTAATGCCGTGGTTATTACACCGGATGTACCGCTGGCCTTTTTCACTATTATGGCAATTATTTATTATTATAAGGCCTATTTCATTGATGCTAAATATCTTTGGGCTGCAGGGGTATTACTAGGCCTGGCCGTGCTGTCCAAAGTATCGGCTTTGTTTCCTGCCATGGGGATAATACTATTCCCATTTGTAATCCAGGATAAGCGCCATTTTCTATCTGATTTTCGTTTCTATGGATCTCTGGTGACGGCATTGCTGGTATTCACGCCATTCATAATCTGGAATCTGCAAAACGACCTGGCCTTTGTCCGTTACCAGGGTAGCCACATAACCGCCAGCGGCAGCTGGTCTGATTTTAGCGGACTGTGGCTGGGCCTTCTGGTTACCCTTGGACCTATTTTCTTTTACTATAGTGTTATAAAGCCCTTTTTATTGCTAAAACGCTTGCTATCGATTTCTCCGGAATTAACGTATTTCACAATCGTTACCATTGTTCCGGCAATTTATTTCCTGGTTCATTCGGTTTTCTCGCGCATGGAAGTCAACTGGCCAGCACCAATTTTTTCTGGCGGTTTGTTTCTTTTCGGAATACTGCTTGGTGAGAACTGGCCCGTATACCGGAAACGATTTATATTTCAAGTAGGCTTTTCGCTGGTGTTGATCTTCACCATCACTGTACAAACTTTTTGGCCCTTTCTGCCAGTAAAAGGTAAGGCAGACGTAACTAACCGGTACCACATATATAATGCTATTCCTGGTGAACTAAATACCTACCTGCAAACACACCCAGAATTGCAAAATAAACGTATTCTTGCTGATAATTATCAGATTCCATCAATGATTAATTTTTATTTGAACCCTAGTCTGGAAGCGTCAGCTTTATCCATTAATTATCATGAAACGTTATATTCATTTCTACACCAGGATGTAATATTTGTTGGGAATGATTTTCTCTTTCTTAAAAGAGGAAAAACATTTCCGAAAAAGTTTGTACCTTATTTTGAGGAAGCCAATCTCTTACAGTTATTCGAGTCAAAACGACTAGACCAAAAGGTAGCGATGTACAGTTTGTGGTCCGTAATCAATTATCGCGGAAAATCCACTCCTAATTAACTATAATAAATGTTATTATTTTTGTTTATTTAGTTTCATTAATATAAAGCAATGTCATTAATATTATTAACCTGATTGACACAACAATTAAATGGAAGCGAACAAAGTAAAAGAATTGATAACTGCCGGGTTAGCATCCTCTCACGTTGAAGTAACAGATACTACCGGTACAGGTGATCATTTTAGTGCAGTGGTTGTAAGTGATGATTTTAAAGAATTATCGCTGGTGGAACAGCACCAACTGGTCTATAAAACACTTGGCAATTACCTGACTAAAGAAATTCATGCTTTGCAGCTGAAGACATTTTCAAAATCAGCGTGGGAAAAAACAAAATTGGAGGTCTAACATGGAAATGAAAGAACAAATAAGCAATGATATCGATAATAACCCTATCATATTATTTATGAAGGGGACCAAGGAAATGCCAATGTGCGGCTTTTCTAATTCCGTTATCCAGATACTGAATCACTATGGTGTTGAATATAAGGATGTAAATGTACTCACTGACCCCATGATCCGGGTGAAACTATCAGAACATTCAGGATGGCCTACCATCCCGCAACTGTTTGTGAACGGGAAATTAATCGGCGGTGCTGACATTACGATGGAATTACATAATAACGGTGAGTTGCTGGACATCCTGGATAATACAATAGGAGATTAAATATACACGGGTAAAAGCATTTGATACAGAGAACCTGAATCAATAGATTCGCCACCGCTTTTCCATAGTTCAAAAGAATAAATAGGCCCGTTCGTCTAGTGGTTAGGACTCCAGGTTTTCATCCTGGCAACAGGAGTTCGATTCTCCTACGGGCTACAAGTAAGGCTTGGCTTTGGCCAAATCTTACTTATAGGTAAATTTTATCATGCTCGTTCCTTTACACCCTGCCATTGTTCATTTTCCGATCGCATTAATAACTGCAGCGCTAATACTGCACGGAATACAATTGTGGAAACCAAACTGGTTAGGCAGAGTTGTGGGGCTGTGGCTCATGGGATTAGCCACAATTTTTTCAATAGCAACGGTCTTAACCGGGCAAAAAGAAGCAGCGAAAGCGGGCAAAATCGGTTACCCTACCGAAACACTTATTCTGATGGAACGGCATGAAACTATCGGTAATATTGTTGTTTGGGGTTCAATTGTATTTTTTACTGGTTGGGTTTATTTGTTTTTTAAGTACAAGAATGACATTCGACTCGATAGATTAGCACTAGCCTTCCTACTATTACTATTTATGATCGTTACTGTATCAGCGTATACAGGTGGGCAACTGGTTTATATCCACGGGGTCGGCACACCGTAGATTAATCACTATTTAGATATACTGAAATCTCTCAGTATTTCATGGCCGTGACCAACCACGGACACTTTAGAATATATTTTTTTTATCGTTCCACTTTCATCAATCAAGAAAGTCTTGCGCATGGGAAAGAAGGTCCCCGCAGTTCCATAAAGCCTGGAAATGGATTTATCAGAATCTGAGAGCAAATTGAAGGGTAGGTTATATTTTTTAATAAAACTCTGATGGGCTTCTGCGCCATCATAACTAATCCCAAATACTACAATATCCTGATCTACAAAATCATCATAGGCGTCACGTATGCCGCAAGCTTCCTTGGTGCAACCGGGCGTATCATCTTTAGGATAGAAATAAATGACGACTTTTTTGCCCCGGTAAGACGATAATGTATGTTCATCGCCGTCTTGATCTTGCAGAGTGAAATTGGGTGCTGCTTGCCCCTCTACCAGGTTCACTTCATCACTAAGTAGCGAACAGCTAGACATGATGATGGTGAAGATGATTATTTTTGATAGTATTTGTGCCATATCGATTAAAATTACAATTAATTGATTAACTCCTGAAGTTAAAAAAGTTTTCCTATTCCTAACCGATCAATATTCTAGGCAGGGATCTTAATTATTTCAATGGAATCGATTGCATCCTGGACCAAATTGTCCACAGCAAGGTTTTCTTCCTCAGCTTCAATAAATTGCTTTTTTGCTTTTGTCGCTGGACTCTTTGGTAAAAATAGGGAACAGCAATCCTGATCAGGTAAAATTGAAATATCATATGTACCATAATCTTTCGCTAAATTTATTATTTCTAGCTTATCTAGTCCGATCAGTGGACGCAGAATCGGCATTGAACTAACCGCCTCGATAGCGGCAATATTATCCAATGTTTGCGAAGCAACTTGCCCTAGTGATTCACCGGTAACTAATGCGCGGGCCTTTTCTTTACGGGCGATTATCTCTGCGATACGGAACATAAACCTGCGGTAAAGGATTATTCTGTATTTTTCCTTGGTCTTTACCATTATCTCTTTCTGAATTGGTGTCAGTGCTACCAGATACAGGTGGATCCTTGATTGGTAATGAGATAAAACCGTAGTTATTTGTTTCACTTTGTCAATGGATTCTTCCGTTGTCAGTGGTACTGAATGAAAGTGGACAAATGTAACTGCCGCTCCACGTTTCATAGCCAAAATAGAGGCAACTGGAGAATCGATCCCTCCAGAAAGTAATCCCACAACCTTCCCATTTGCACCTGTTGGCAGGCCGCCTGGTCCAGGTATCTTTTCCGTATAAATATATACTGCACCCTGAACAATATCGATATAACAGGTGATGTCTGGATCCTTCAGTTGTACGGTTTTATCCATCTTACTCAAGATGAATGCGCCCACATCCTCATTAACATGCTGAGCACTGAAAAGAAATTGCTGATCAGGTCTCCTTGTTTTTATCTTAAATGTATCAAATTCTTTATCCTGTAAAGCCGCTAAAGCCATTTCCCGGATACCTTTGATTTCCTGTGCAACATATTTGGCAAAAGCGAAATAAGCTAACCCAAATGTATTGGATAGTGCCTGGGTAATTTCTTCCTGGTTTATTATAGGGTCATCGTCAAGTTCAATCATGATTCGCCCATATAGTCTTCGCACCGTGAATTTTTTATTAGGGATAGTTCTATTTAGGGCAGCTTTAATATTTTGTCTAAGCCAGTTTTCAAAAAATCGGCGGTTGCCAAGTTTCAGACCTACCTCGGCATAATGACATAGTATTGTATCAAATTCCATTTAATAATTTATATAGATTTACCGATTGAATATTTCCCATCTATAAAGATGACAATTTAAATAGGATTGTAGGATTATGGGTTGGTGAAGGGATAAACATTCTATTTATATTTACCGGTAATAAATCATGAAAAACAAGGATAAAATCAGAAAGATCAATGAGTTCAATGCCAAAACAATGGTCGGTCATATTGGTATTGAAATTATGGAAGCAGGAAAAGATTTTGTAAGCGGACGAATGCCGGTGGATGACCGGACAAAGCAGCCTTATGGGCTTTTGCATGGTGGCGCATCGGTTGCTTTTGCTGAGTCTCTAGGTAGCCTTGCGGGAAGTTTCCACATAGATTGGGAAAAAGAAGCAGTAGTAGGAATCGAAATCAATGGCAACCATCTCAAAAGTGTTCGTTCAGGCTGGGTATACGGTAGAGCAACCCCCGTGAAGATCGGCAAACGAATCCAAGTCTGGAATATTAATATCACCAATGAAGACAAAGAAGCCGTTTGTATTAGCCGTTTAACGCTGGCCGTGGTAAAATCAGAGAATTATAATAATTTATTTACAAAGGAATAATTATGAATGATTTGAATGACGAAATAAAAAGTATTATAACCTGCGATTTAGATGGAAAAATTGAAACACTGAGTGAAGGAGCGCAAAAACTATTTGGGTATACTGAAGATGAGATGATTGGTAAAGGACGAGTCAGCGATTTTAGCCCTGGGCAAATAGTACTCGGACATGTGGTCAATTGGTTAAATGAATCTGTAGAAAAAGGTGTTTGGGAAGGTGATACCGTATTTCTGCATAAAGATGGTCACGAAATCCCTTGTCAAATAAAGATCACACCAACCAAAGGTAAAGAAGGAGAACACATTGGCTATTGTGGAGTGACAACTCCCTTAGAAAACAAAACGCCCGATGAAGTTCGTCCTAATATTGGATTAATGACAAAGATATTCACCTGGCTGGTCATTATGCGCCTGCCATTTCTAACAGCAACATTTGTTCCCTTACTGGTTGGCGCAGCAGTGGCAAACTTTTTGGGCTATGATGTTAGCTGGGGGTGGCTTGGATTAACGGTTCTAGGCGGATCTCTACTCCACATTGGAACCAATACCGCAAACGATTATTTTGATCACACCAGCGGTACGGATGAAGCTAATTACAACTACATGGTCCCTTACTCTGGTGGTAGCCGCAGCATCCAAATGGGCCTCATTTCTTCTAGGGGTATGCTTATTGTATCTTTAGTTGCGTTTGCCTTAAGTGCTGTAGTTGGGATTCCGCTGATCATAAAAGCAGGTTATCCAGTATTGTGGCTTGGCCTTATTGGTTTTATATCCGGGTTTTTCTACACTGCACCGCCATTCCGATTTGCTTCTCGCAAAGGCTTAGGCGAATTACTTATTGGGTTAAATTTTGGCCCGTTAATGGTTGTTGGCAGCGCATTAGTTCAAACCGGTCAAATTCTGCCTGAAGCATTACTGGCAGGCATACCGATCGGGTTTTTAGTAGCTGCTATTGTATATATGAATGAATTTCCAGACCATGATGGTGATAAATCCACCGGCAAGGATACGCTTATTGTAGTCTTTGGCCCTGAAAAAGCCAGACTCGGCTATGTGTTCTTGGTGGTAGGCGCATTTGTCAGTATTATAGTGATGGCGCTAAATGGGACCTTCCCAAAGCTATCGCTGATTGCGCTCCCCGCAGCTTACTTTGGTATTCGAGCTATTCAGACCCTGTACAAATATTATAATGATCGACTGTTGATCCCTGCAAATTCCGGCACGATCAATATGCACCTGGTAGCAGGATTACTTTTCTGTATTGGTATCTGGCTCGGTTGATTAGCTAATATTAAAAATAGATAAGGATATATAAGATAGAGTTGCCTGTATCTATTGTAGGTACATGATTTTTCGTGTTTGCCGGTAGCTAGGTGTCACCAGCTGTATAAAATAAACGCCCGTTGGAAATTCAGTTGCATTCCATCGTAAATCATGAAACCCGGGTGTAAATGTAGCTGCGGCGAGATTGTCGACTGTTTCACCCAGGATATTGTAAACAGATATCTGTGTGAATTCTTCATCTTGTAATGCAAAATTAATGGTAACAGCCGGATTAAAGGGATTGGGATAGCACTTTTGAATCCCGGGTTTATCTGGAACAATTATCTCATCCAAGGATAGAGTAGTTAATACAGATAGCGCGCTATTTAACACAGCCAGAAAATCATTGCCAAAAGGTGGCATTATATAACCTCTGGCAGTATAAATGACCTCCATTCTATGATTAATCAGCACATGATGAGGGACAGTGCCGCTGGTAAACATATTCCTGATATCGGACTGACTATCATCTATTATAGGGTATTTAACACCGTATGATTGTTTCCAATTCTTACATTCTACTGTTTCTCTCCAGCCATTACCCACACCAATCGTAGCTAACCCTTCATTTGTAAATTGTTCTGTGATTGATTGAGTATAAGCAGCCTCCAATTGACAACTGCGACTGGTAGAATTAAAAAATACTAACCATATCACATGATAATTCCCGCCATTTTCTATACCATTATAATCATTGAGTGCAATGGTTAGATTCCCATCCGGACACAATGATCCTGAAAAATCAGATACAGAATCCCCCACCTTGTAGATTTGGGCAGCCAAGGTCGATATTACCAGAGAAATTGCTATTGCGATATTCTTCAAAACGTCTATTTTTCTTAGGAAATTACTATAAGAATATAATCTTACACTAAATTTGTATTGGAAAAAACTATTTTTTCATTGACTAGGTGGAACTAAATCTCTAACCGAACCGATAATGTTGGTGTCAAACCAAGCATCACTATATCCGTAGTAATAAATGGGTCAGCAGTGAGATTATATGATCTGTGACTGATATTCCGTCGATTAAACAAATTAAATATTGATATACCAATATCCCAATTTTTGGCTAATAATCGAAGCGACCTTGTCAGGCTCATATCAATACGATGTACTGTTGGCAAACGTTTACTATTTCTCGTTCCAACATCTGCGACAAGGGTATAATTTGCATTTTCATTTTCCCGTATCATCAGGTTATTTTTTGGGGTATAGACACGCCCAGATGAAATAAGACCAGTTACAGCCATGTTCCATGGTCCTAATGACCAAATTATTGCTGATTTTAGTTCATGGGTTCTATCATGATCAGCAAGGAAGGTTTTTCCGCCATTCAAACTGTCAAATTTGCATTCTACAATTCCATAATTATAAGCCGCCCAACCGCGTAAATAGCCATCCTTTTTACGTACTAATAATTCTAATCCCTTTGCTGTCATACTGCCTTTAAATACTAAAGAATTGGTTTCCTCTATGTAATTATCGACTGGAAAAACCAGCTGTGAAAAATCAGTAATATTATCCATGACTTTGTTATAAATGTCTAATCCGATAAGTATATGTGGTGTATCATATTCAATACCCAAGCTTATTTGCTGCACATCCATAGGATCTGCACCATCATTAGGCAGTAACCATACAAATTTGCTTCCATTAGTAATCAAATCGTTACTAAACCTATTCAGGAATTGGTGTGTCGTACCGGTTGATGCTTTAAAGAATAATTCATCTGTAAAACGATAAAATACTGATAGTCTTGGGTTAAAATAATTTACGCTACTTTTGCTGAACTTAGATGTGCGCAGGCCCAATAAGAGCTCTAAACCTGGGGATAAAGCCCATCTGTCTTGAAAATAACTTTCGGAAAGATTACCATTAATTTTCTGATCAATTATAATGACTGAATCACCTAATAGTACAGAATAATTTGTTTTATATTTCGTTGTAGAGACCCCGACTTCCAAATCGTGTCTTGGGCCAATATTCCAGTTTACATTCATTCGTGCGGTTTGATCTTCGATTTGATTATTATCCTGGGAAAGGTAAGCAGGCGTTTCATCAGTATCGATGATCCAGTAACTATCTAGGTCATGGTTGCTAAAGTATTTTGTCGTTGCCATAAAAAGTTTGGTTTTTGTTGTACGAGACCAGCGACGTACCCAATTAGCCCCCGCCCCTATATTCCCCCATTTTGTTTGTTCATTAACCATAACTTGTTCAATCCCAACAGAATCTGATTTAAAATCGAAATTCTTCTCTTCGCCCAAATAATCCTTGCCCTCATAAAATGAAATTGAAACAATGTCTCTGTCGTTAGGCAAAAAGGTGAACTTCCCATTAATATCATAAAAGTAGAAATTGGGTAGATATTCTGACTCATATGAGATGGTATCAGATGGTAATTCAGCACCAATATTTAATCCTGAACCTGAAGTAAGAAAACCATGAATATTATCATAGAGTTTTGTTTGATATTGATCAGTAAATGATCGGCGGGCTGATAAAATGAAACTGCTGCGTTTTGATAACGGCTGTTCATAAGTAATCCCGGCACTAATCATATTTGTGAAAAGGTCTAATTTCCGGAGTTTTGTACTTCCTGATTTTCCAGTTATATCAATAATACTGGCAACACGGCCACCATATTTCGCTGGAAAGCCCCCCTTATATACCTGAACATCTTTAACTATATTAGAGTTAATTGCGCTGAAGAAACCGAAAAAATGATCAACCTGGTAAATGGACATACCATCAAGAATAATTTGATTTTGATCCGGTGTTCCGCCACGGACATATAAACCAGCAAACCCGGTATTGCCCATTTGAATTCCCGGCAATAACTGCAATGATCGAAATATATCCGTCTCACCAATGTTTGGTAGACTTGCTATGTGGCGCGGTGAGAATGCTAATTGTCCTGTACCTGATGACCGTTGCAAGAATTCCAGCTGTTCTCCATATATGTTCACTGTTTCCGCCCCAAGTATTTTCGGAAACAGTTCAATCCTGACAATGTCAAGTCTATTGGCATTTACAAACTCTGTTGGGTCATAACCGATATAAGATATTATTAATGTATCAACTTGTTGTACGGTACTAGTCAGCGTGAAAAAACCATATTGATCGCTAATTGTGCCACGGTAGGTGTTCTTTACCAGTATATTCGCATGTGGGACAAACTCACCGGTATTTCCGTCCAAAATATAACCGCTGATTGATCGATCAGAGTCTTGATTTTTACGTATAATAACGTACTGGAATTGATTTCTTTTCCATTCAAGATCACTATTTTCTAAAAGCACACTTATGGCCTTTTCTGGAGAACAATTATTGCATGATCCGCTAGTATAAACTTCACTGACTATTTGATCTCTGTAAACTATATTTAATTCATATGTATGTACGAGCGTGTCAAGCGCAAACTTTAAGGGTATATCTTGATAATTAAACTGGATATTGGAATTTTGACTATGGGTAGGTGATACAGAAAGGAATAGCAGTGCTATTCCTGAAGAGAAAAACTTTTTAGTAGAAGATGTAGGTTTCCTTTTCAAATCTATAAGACCGCTTGGACAAGATGGCTAGCGTTGTCAATACGCCATCCAAATCTACTGCATTGATCACACCTGTGATAGAAATATCATGTAATTGATCACTGGCAAGTTCAATATTTACATCAAATTTACGCTCAATTTTAACACATACGATCTCAAGATTTGTCTTGTTAAGTATCAGTTTGTCATGTATCCAGCCTGGATACTCTGGATGCGGTAACGGCTGGGGGACAGGATCGTTGGTATTTGCATAATGGCCCGCTTTTACTATCACTTTATCAGGTTTAAGTTTGTCTTGCTTGGGCATAAAAGAAATTGCCCCTTCGTTCACTACAACTTCTACCTTTTCGTTTCTGGTTAGGACATTGAATTTTGTACCTAAAACAGTAACTGTACCATATTGTGTATTCACCGTAAATGGGTAATACCCCTTTACAACCTGGAAGTACCCTTCACCACTTAGGTTAACAATGCGGGATTCAGAATTAAAATTTCTTTTATATTTTAGTGAACTTTCAGAATTCAATCTAACGCTTGTACCATCTGTCAAATTAATTTCAACCTGGCCACCGCGCTTTACGGAAACAGTAATATGGGTAGCCAGATCATAAATTTTAGGACCCGTTAAGAGCGCAATGATTATTAATGTAAAGGCATAAACCAAACGTGGTTTTATGGGAATATAGTTTTTACGATTCTGAACTCGAGCAGGGACTGGATCTTTTATATCCAAGAGCTGTTCCAAGCGCATCCAAGCATCCGCAGTACTGGGACCAGTCGACGTATTTTCCTGTTTACTAGCTTCCCAGATTCTTTTCAAGTCATTTGGTAGTTTTTTATCGAATGAACTCAATTTCTATCTCTAATTAAATTGGATTGAATAGTTTTTTCCATTTACATAAGTATAACGGTCTAATTGCACATATTACTTACAAATAATCCTTGAGTTTAACGCGCAAAATTTTCAGCGCACGATAAAGCTGATTTTCAACAGTTCTACGGGACAAAGCTAATGTATCAGCTATATCCTGATTGGCCAAGCCATTTACTCGACTGAGGATAAATATTTCTCTGCATTTATCTGGTAAATGTTCATTTACCACGTTTTGAATTTCAGACTGTAATAATTCTGTATCATGGCGGACAGCGGGATTATCAAGTTGAGATGGAGTAGGTTCAGGAATTGTATCTTTGTGGCGGATCTTCACATTTTCATGACGAAAGAAATCCAGACAAAGATTATTGCTTATTTTAGCAATATAGGAAAAAAAGGATTCCTTTGGTCTTAGGGAAGTTTTATGCTTCCAAACCCGTAGAAATGTATCCTGAACGATATCATCAGCTATTGCTTCATCTTTTACACGGTAGAATACGAAATTAAATAACGATTGGTGATATTTTATAAACAGGTCTCTAAACGCATCTCGATCAGATCTTCTTAACCGGGTGAGCAATTCTTGATCTTTTTCTGCCATACTTATGAATGGTTATTAGAATATACATGAATTTACAATGACCGGAATCAAGATATAATTACCCAGCTATACGTGTCATGGAAAAACGGGACATAATGAATTCTTGTTGATCTTTAAGGCTGGTTCGTGTTACCAACCCAATTTGCTCCGGAGGAGGGACTCGAACCCCCGACCTGGTGGTTAACAGCCACTCGCTCTACCAACTGAGCTACTCCGGAATAGGTGATTTAGCAATATAAGCGCGGCAAATTTAGATTAATTTAAACTTCGGTCAAATTGCTACATTTCCTTTTCTGCAATTAAAGACTTGCCTTCATCAAAAAGGCCATGATCCATGTGATCCCTGTTTATATATACAACGCCTTCTTCATCGTGCGGCTCACCGTATTCTGAATGGATGGACTTTAAGCCTCCCAACCATTTACGTTTATCGGATAGGTATACAAGATCACCGACTTCAGCTGCCATTCGCGAAAGATCATTTTTAGAAAACAATACTTTATCAAAATCATTATCCAGTAATTTAAACTTCACTTCTATTTTTTCACCCAATTGTTCATTTGGGGTTGAACCTTTAAATGCAGCTTTCGCAGCAGCAATGGACCAAACGGTAAGACCATTTGTAGCTAATTCTTCATCATAGTGTCCGAAATAGGTAACGATCAATGGTACAAACAAGATAACAATAACTGGATAGTATAATTCAAAGGTAGTTATACCAAAAACCAGCAGAAAAAAAGCTATTGTGGCGGATGTAGTTATCAGCATCATAACCGGTTGTCCCTTATTGGTATTTCTTACCCAAGTAATAAACCGGTTTTGCAGACTGGATGTGTAGGTTACAAAAAGGCCAACACCTACACATACAACCAGATTGTATAATGCCCGAATATAAGAATAGGGTCGGTTAGGATTCATTTCAATACCATGATCAAATGGAGAAATAAACATCTCTGGATATCTGGCCCCAATAATCATAAGTACCACACCACCCAAGAAAGTAGTGATAACACCTGCTGGCGAAAATTTCTTCCAGAACACACCCATAAATATCGCCACAACCAGTGGTGGTGTGAGAGTTGAGTGGAAATACCCATGTGCTTCATATACCGTTGGAAATTGAACAAAAGCTAACACAGATAAAACACCTGCTGCAGTGATCGCAATCGATGTTAATCTAGCAGCAAAAAGTTCAGCTTTATCTCTTGCCTTACTGTCACTATGACTTTTTCGAAAGTATTTCATTAATGGACGATAGACATCATTTACAAATATAGCTGCAGTGGCATTAATTAGTGTGTCCACTGTAGACATCAATGCTGCTGTAAGTGCCGCCATAACAAATCCAAATACGCCTGGACTTGTAACAATACTAGCTACAACAACAAAGATTTCGTCAGGACTCGTGTTGGGGCTTATAATATCGGGACTGAGAGTAGATATTGCCTTCCCTAACCAACCGGCGTTTCCTACAACAACAGCCGATAATGGTAATACAAATAAGATATTTATGGCTGCTGCTTTGCGACCTTCGTTCACATTTTTGCAGGCCATAAATCTCATCAGTAATCCTTGATTCATAAAAAGAAACCCAACCGATCCAGCCACAGCATCCTGCCAGAATATCCCGACAAAATTAAAACTGGATGGCTCATTAAAATTCGCGAGTGGTAACTTCCATGTAGTAGGTAATAGATCCCAAAATGCCTGACCACCCCCCACATATGCGATACCAATAGCAAATAACATAAAACCTGCAAATATCAGAATAAATCCCTGCAGAAGATCTGTGAAAATCACTGCAGTCTGACCTCCAAATGTGATGTAAGCACCCGTAATAACAGCTATCACAACAATAGCGCGCATCAGTGAAACATCCATTGTAATTCCAAATATATGGAATGCCTCTGGTAGCATTGGGATAACGGCTTTGCCCAGCGTTAAAAACCCAATACCAATATATCCGATCATATAGAGTAGGAGTAGTACAGTAGCTAGAAATCTTGCTGATGGGTTAAATCTTTTTTCAAAATATTCAGGAATTGACCGCACCTTAGAATAGACAATGATCGGTAACCAGCCAAACATGAAAAAAGGGACGAAGAACCAATCGTTCAGGTACGTCATAGATGAACTGAACCCATGCTCAAACCCTTTGGCGGAATATTTTACAAAACTATGGCTGCCTACACCTGTGGCTACTATGGACATAGTGATAAGCCACCAGCTAAACCGCCGACCGCCAAAAAAGAAATCTGACGTGTCTTTTGTATACCGGCCAAAATAGGTACCAAACAGCATAATAGTCAGAAAATAAACGACCATTACAATCCAGTCTGTAGAGGTTCCAATATTATGGAAAGTTTCCATGGTCTATCGCAAAGCAAAGATAGTTAATAAACCATGAATTGCCATAAACCAGGCATAGCCAAAAAAGAAAATTTTCATCCACATACGATGATGGGGTTTTTTTAAATCAATTGCACCAGTACGCCAAACAATATAAACACCAGAAAAAAAGAATATTCCGCCTATACCATAAAGGTATATGTATGGTAACCAGGAATGAGAAAAATACTCCATTATCTATTTTTCATAAGCAGATCAAAGGGCGGTTTCAACTCATCGTAGGTTTCCTGTAAACCCTGCACCTGCACTTTCGTCTTACCAACTACAGGCATAAAGTTTGTATCTCCGATCCACCTGGGTACTACATGAAAATGAA
>Ga0310125_10000345_pt1 | contig 21742 bp, 17 predicted proteins | sample CB11b_Tmax_Bot8__FD_203508 | JGI IMG/M metagenome (GOLD analysis project Ga0310125, IMG submission 203508) | Marine microbial communities from Western Arctic Ocean, Canada - CB11b_Tmax_Bot8 | ecosystem: Environmental > Aquatic > Marine > Oceanic | place: Canada: Western Arctic Ocean | collected... | reverse complement strand
GCCAATGGTGCGTACCGTTTTTAAAAAAACTGCATCAGCAAGTGATGGACGGCGCCGAACACCCTGACCTGCCGTTTTCACCCCAGGAGTACGCCCGCCGTCGGTTGCAGTTTCACAAGACCGGCGTGCGTGATGAATTATGAATTCGCTTTGCGGCCGAGCGGTTACCTAGCCAAAAGAAAAAAAAGAACCACGGCCATGCTGTTGTGCAGGCTGTGGGCGACGGCCGATCCGATGATCGAGCCTCGCCATTCGCGGATCAGGGCGAACACCACTGCGATGGCCGTCAACGCTGGGATGGCCACGTATCCCTGTGGATGGATCATTGCGAACAGGACTCCCACTACCACGGAGGCCGTCACAGGCCTCGCCCAGCCGCGAAGATAGTGGTACAAGGCGCCGCGAAAGATCGTCTCTTCCGTCACCGGCGCCCATACGGCCGCTAGGGCAAACAGGCTGACGACTCTCCACCCGTGGGCGTTGAACAGTTCATGCATGATTGGGTGGGTCGGCGTTTTGTTGGAGAAGGTGATCAGCACAACGAAAATGACCAGTCCCGCTGCCAGTATGGGTAGGCCTGCCAAGTAACCGACGCACCCGGCCCCGACTTCTCGCCAGATACCCCGGCCCCGTTGCCAACCCAGATCTTGCTGCAGTTGACGCCAAGTGGTGCGTCGCAGCAATGGCCAGCATGGAATACCCAGAACGATTAGTAGCATGAGCCATGTAGGATTCATGGCAAACCGCAGTTGGATAAAGTCTCGCAGCAGGCCCAAACCCATGACCGCTGCCAGGTATATTACGGCGACCTCTAGATACACATATCGCCTTTGATCTTTCTGGCCCGGGCGGCACTGGTAAGCCCGGTGGACTTTACCGGTGCATAACAGCACGATAGCCACAATAAACAACGTCGTCCCGGCCAAGCCGGCTAGGATGATCAGCGTGCCCATGAGAAGCAAAAGGATCATCTTGTTGATTGCTGGCTCCATCGCTTGTTTACGCAGTGGGTCATCGTCGGGCAACCTGAAACTGATTGCGAGCTTGCCGAACCAGCCATGTTGGGCAATAAGTTGCTGGCGTTGTTCGCCGCTTAACGGTCGGCCTTGATCGTTGTAGATATCATGCAGAATCGCCGCGCCCGGAAGCGAATCTGCATCCAGTTCGCCGCCTTCCATCAGTTCGTCCAACCGCCGGACTGCCATTTCCGCTCCTGCGATTTCACTGTACAGGGTCACGGCACGCAACTGGTCCAGCGGGCTGTGGGCCAGGTTTTCGATGTGGTCCAGTAACAGGTTCAGGCCATTGCCGGACGCTGTCAGATGCGTTTGTGACAACCTATTGGCCGCCACGGCATATTGACCGATCAATCGCAATTCAAAACTATCGTGTGTACTTAGGCTCTCGGTGAGAGGCTTGACTTGTTCCGATGGTTGGTGTTCTAGGCAGGCGATCAACGCCACGAGCAGCAACAGGACTATCCACAGGATGATTGACCAGGTGGTAGCGGCAGTAACTGGCCTTGGGTTTTGTCCGGCCGGCAACTGCTCTGGGCCATTCAAGTCGCCATCTCCACCGCTAATCCCAAGCGTGACCTAAGATTGTCCAGCACGTTCATGAAATTGATATAGCTGTCGTAGGGCGATTCATAGGGGTTGAAGTACTTGTGCACATCGCCATCGGAAAAGTATTTCGTGCACATGTAATAGAAGTGATCACTGGTCGTCAGTTTTCGCCAGTCAGCGAGCAGCGTCTTGTCACCACTCTGCTTGACCGGTTCCTCCAGTTTGTACAGTTCGTGCAAAGCGTTGGACTGCATGGCATTGCCTAGCCAGGCGGAAAGGTCGCGCTCGGTGTCGGCCCAACTGATCATGTGTGGCACGTCATATTCGCCGACCGGCGTGTACGCTTCGATGCATTCACTGGGTGTCTTGAAATCATTGAGTCGTGTATCGAGGATGTGTTGGGGCAGAGCTTCGAGGAACTTGAAAATACCAGTGTCCTCCCATTGGTGCTCGCCAAACGTTTCGTAATCCATGAAAAGGTTGCAGATGTACCCATCGCCATTGATCTGGTGCACCCATTGGGTGAATTTCTCAGCCGTCAGCGGCCATTCCTTCCAACTGCGATTGGAAAAGCGAAAGGCGATGTCGTCGCTGAGGTTGTAGTTTTTCAGCAGGAGCTTGATGTCGCTGTGGCCCGGGGGTAGGTACACGTAATTGGGCGAACGGTAGTCGAGGATGTGGTCGGCACCCTCCACCAGCACGCCGTGATATTGCCCCAGCGATGAGATACACGATGACAACTCGTTGCTGTAGATCAATTCCGTGTTTCGAAAGACACGCGGTGTCTGACCGAACAAGTCCTGTATAAGCCGGTCGTGTAATTTGATCTGCTCTTTGAACTCGTCACCGCTGTAGAGAAAGGCCAGGCTGTGGTGGTATGTTTCGCCTATAAATTCGACGCAACCAGTTTCGGCTAGGGACGTCAGCACATTGATCATCTGCGGGCAATGGTCGCGAAACTGGTCAATGACGCAGCCGGTCAGAGAAAAGGACAGCCGAAACCGTCCGTCGTGGCGGCGCACTAGGTCGAGCAGCAATTTGGTGGCAGGCAGATAGCACTTGTTCGCCACCTTCTGAAGGATTTCAGCGTTGTGATAATCGTCGAAATAGTTCGACTCGGTTTCAAATACACTATAACGACGTAGCCGGTTCGGCTGGTGCAGTTGGAAGTAGAAGCAGACCGATGCCATAATGGGTCAAACTATGAGTTGGCGTGTTGGTTGATTCGTTGGTTCTGCCACGTCCCTATTCTCTTAAAATAGGGCGCGGAATTCAACACGCCCCCGGCGTCTTGGCTCGGCTGCCCTTGATTCGGTATACTTTTTGGCCCCAATTGCCTTGCGTGGATCGGTCCGGACAGATCAATGCCCACCAGCAGCGAGATTCGACACCAGTTCATCGATTACTTCAAAGGACGGCATGGCCACAGCTTTGTGCCGTCCTCCTCTGTGGTTCCCTACAACGACCCGACACTGCTGTTTGCCAACGCCGGGATGAACCAGTTCAAGGACGTGTTCCTGGCCACCGGCAACCGCGAGTACGTTCGGGCGGTTAATACCCAGAAATGCATCCGGGCCGGGGGCAAACACAACGATCTGGAAGACGTGGGCAAGGACACCTATCACCACACTTTTTTTGAAATGTTGGGTAACTGGTCCTTCGGTGACTATTTCAAGGCCGAGGCTATCGAGTGGGCGTGGGACTTGCTGGTCAATGTGTGGGGCCTGCCCAAGGACCGGCTGCACGTCACTGTCTTCGGGGGTGACCAGTCGGATGGGCTCGAGCCGGACAACGAGGCCGCTGACCTGTGGGCCAAGGTTACCGATATTGCCCCGTCACATATCAGCAGGTGGGACAAGAAGGACAATTTCTGGGAAATGGGCGAAATCGGACCATGTGGTCCTTGCAGTGAAATTCACATCGACCTGACGCCCGATGGCACCGGGGCGGGCCTGGTTAACCGCGACGATCCACGTGTGATCGAGTTGTGGAACCTAGTTTTCATCCAGTTCAACCGCGATACCTCGGGAATGCTGGCGCCTTTGCCTGCCAAACACGTCGACACTGGCATGGGCTTTGAGCGTATCGTTGCCGTGCTCCAGGGCAAGACGAGCAATTACGATACAGACGTCTTTGCGCCGCTGTTCGACGCCATTGGGCAGACCACCGGCGCCAGGTCTTATGGCGGTGGGCTCGACGATCCTGTCGACGTGGCTTACCGTATCATCGCTGACCACATCCGTTGCCTGGCATTCGCATTGACAGATGGGGCCGTGCCGAGCAACGAGGGTTGCGGCTACGTCCTTCGCCGCATTCTCCGCCGCGCCGTGCGCCATGGTTGGCAGACGCTTAATATGAAAGAGCCATTCTTGTGTCACTTGGTGCCCACGGTCGCTGAAACCATGGGCGAGGTTTTTCCGGAATTGGGTAAGAACGCCGAGAGTGTCATTGACCTTATTCGCGAGGAGGAGGAATCCTTTGCTCGCACACTTGATCGCGGAATTGCTCTGTTCGAAACCGCGGCCAAGCGGGGCGGCAATCGAGTGAGTGCCGACGACGCGTTCAAGTTGCACGATACCTACGGCTTTCCTCTCGACCTGACGCAGGTCATGGCTCAAGAGCGTTGTCTTGCAGTAGATGTTGAAGGCTTTGGCAAGTTAATGGAGCAAGCACGTGATCTTGCCCGTGGTGTAGAAACCCGGATCGCTGGAGTTTACGAACAACTTGTTGAGATCGTACAGAATGAAAAGCTGTCGAACACTGAATTCATTGGTTATGACTACACCGAATGTACTGTTGCCACATCCAGTCGCGTTTTTAACTTGGGAGTGGTCAATGCATTGGTGGCAGACAAGACGCCTTTTTATGCGGAAGCCGGTGGGCAGGTTGGTGACATCGGGACCATTCGTTTTGGCACGGAGACCATGCGGGTTACGGATATGCAGAAAGTTGGTGACGTTTATTTCCATTTAGGCACTATCGATGGCAGCCTAGATGATGGCCAGACCGAATTGACGTTTACCGTAGATCTCGACCGACGCGCCAAGATTATGGCCAATCACACGGCTACGCACATGATGAATCGTGCCCTGCGTCGGCATGTGGGCAAAACAGCCGACCAAAAGGGCTCGCTTGTGGACGACAAAAAAACACGTTTCGACTTTTTGCGCAATGCCGCGTTGACCACGGATCAGATCGAAAAGGTGGAAAAAATGGTCAATGTTGATATCGCCAAGGGTCTGCCGGTGTATTGCGACTACGCCCCTCAGGAAAACGCATTAAAAATCAACGGTTTGCGGGCAGTGTTTGGCGAACGTTACCCTGCGACGGTGCGCGTAGTGTCGATCGGTGTGCCCATAGCGGACCTGATGGCGAATCCCCAGAACACCCAGTGGGCGGATTATTCGATCGAGTTCTGCGGTGGCACACACCTGAGCAAGACCAGCGATGCGCAAGATTTTGTCATCGTTTCGGAAGAGGCGGTGGCCAGGGGCATTCGCCGTATCATTGCTGCTACCGGAAAAATAGCACGCCAGGCAGTATCCGATGGTGAAATGCTACTGGGACGCCTTGAAGGACTCAAAAGGACCGAACCTTCTGCTGTGGCCGAGGGGTTGGCGGAACTGACCAAGGTTATGGAAATCCAGGCGTTGCCCCTGTTGGTACGAACAAAACTGCGTGAGGGTATCACCGAGTTGCAAAGAAAAGTTAAACAACACCAGAAACAGCAGGGCAAACAAGCGGCCAGTGCTGTGGTCGAACAGGCCCGCGAGTTGGCAGACGAATCCGATAGCCTGATCGTCGTCGGCTCACTTCAAGATGCTGATAATTCAACATTGCGTACTGCCATGGACGTTATCAGAAAGAAGAAGCCGGACGCAGCCATGTTGTTGGGTTCGGTGACTGGTAAAAAGGTCGCATTTGTCGCCGCCGTGCCCCAGTCGTTGATAGACAAGGGGCTCAAAGCCGGCGACTGGGTGTGCGAGGTCGCCAAAGTGACTGGCGGTGGTGGCGGTGGTCGCCCGGATATGGCTCAGGCTGGTGGAAAGGACCCGGCGAAAATGGCCCAAGCACTGCGAAAGGCCAAGGAGTATGCCGACGGCAAGATTTGACCTTTGGCTGTCCCCATCATGGCAAAGATTAACGACAACTATCTGAAACTGCAGGCTGGTTACCTGTTCCCCGAAATAGCTAGGCGAACCAAGATTTTTGGTGAGGCCAACCCCGAGGCCCGGCTGATCAAGTTGGGTATCGGTGATGTGACCGAACCGCTGCCGCCGGTGTGCGTCGAGGCGATGGGGCAAGCTATTGACGAAATGTCAAAGCGTGAGACATTCCACGGCTACTCAGATGGCGGCTACGATTTTCTTGTCAATGACATTATCAAGCACGATTACCAAGCTCGCGGCTGTGAGGTAGCCGTAGACGAGGTATTCGTTTCTGACGGAAGCAAGTGCGACACTGGCAATATCCTAGACATTCTGGCTCCGGGTGGCGTTAACACTATGGCGGTGGTGGACCCGGTGTACCCCGTTTACGTGGATACGAACGTCATGGCCGGCAACACGGGAGGTGCTAACGGCACAGGTGGATATGAGGGACTTGTCTATCTGCCGGTGACCGCGGAAAACAACTTTGTTCCCGCTTTGCCGGATCGCAGGGTTGACGTTATTTACCTGTGTTACCCCAACAATCCCACTGGTTCCGTGCTCAGCAAAGACGCGTTGACTCAATGGGTCGATTACGCCCGGGACAATGACGCGCTGATTTTTTTTGACGCTGCGTACGAGGCATTCATTACAGACTCACAGATTCCACATTCGATTTTTGAAATCCCCGGCGCCCGCCAAGTGGCGATCGAGTTTCGCAGTTTTTCTAAGAATGCGGGGTTTACTGGCACACGCTGCGCGTTTGTCGTGGTGCCGCATGAAGTGATGGGTACGGCATCCAACGGCCAGCGTATTGAACTACACCACCTGTGGTCGCGACGATACTCCACCAAGTTCAACAGCGTGGCCTATATAGTCCAGCGGGGAGCCGCCGCGGTGTACAGTAATGATGGTCGTAAACAGGTACGTAAACTCGTTGATTTCTACATGTCCAACGCCGGGATTATCCGTGGAACGCTTAGCGAGATCGGTATGGAGGTATATGGTGGAGTCAACGCTCCTTACGTCTGGCTCAAAACTCCCAATAACCAGTCCAGTTGGGACTTTTTCGACAAACTGCTGAACGAGGCTTGTATAGTGGGTACGCCCGGCAGCGGTTTCGGTGCTGCCGGTGAAGGTTACTTCCGGATCAGCGCATTCAACAGTCGGGAAAACGTCAACGAGGCGATGGCGCGAATCCGCTGTCAGTTTTCAATTTGACTGAACATTAATCGCTGTCTACGGTCGGTCCAGATATGTGTGTGTCTGATCAACCGCAGAAACCGTCGGTGGACAAAAACACCACCCCCCCCAACACGACGGCCAACACCTCAGAGGAGCCAGCGGCGGTAGCCGACTCGCCTGCTGTTGACTTGGGGTATGTCGGTTTGCCCTCGACCGGCCCGTTATCACGTGTCTTGGCCGCCTTGCAGCACCGCAACTACGCCATGCTTTTGGGCGGTGGGGTGATGGCCAACCTGGGTTGGCACATGCGGGAGATCACCGTCAACTGGCTCGTGATCGACATAAGCAACAGCGAAGTGTTGCTGGGGACCAATGTGTTAGTGGTCGGTCTGGCCATGTTGCTCGTATTGCCGGTAGGGGGGATGCTCGCCGATCACTTCAATCGACGGTGGCTACTAGGGATTTGTTACACAATCGGCTCTGTGGCGACGCTTTGCCTGGCCGCGCTGGCGGTAACGGGCGACCTTCGCGTATGGCATCTGATCGGTCTAAGCGGGTTGATTGGTTTGCTCAATGGGGTTCGATTTCCAGCCATGAATGCGCTCATGGCCAGCCTGGTCAGCCGAGAACGTATTACCAGTGCCGTGGCGATGCTGTCTTTTCAATTCCAACTGGCTCGTGTGATCGGCCCATTTCTGGCCGGGCTCATATTACTGGTGTTTGCCGGTAGCGGATATAAGGGGGAAGCCTGCAACCTCGCTTTTTTTGCCGTCTCCACTCTGATATTCATCGTCGTCCTGCTCTGTATGCGTAACGTGCCAAAAGTAAACAGGACCGATGGTTCAATGATTAGCGGTATTCGTAACGGGATCATGTACCTGCGGGATCGTTCTGATCTGGTCTACTTGTACATATTGATGGTGATCGCTGCAGTGTTGTCGTTTTCTTTTGTGATGCTTGTGCCGGCCTATGTAAAAAAAGTGCTGGAACTGGGTGCGGATCGGTACACGCTCGTGATGTCCTGTGCCGGGGCGGGCGCCGTCATGGGTTCTGTTATCCAGGCATTTTGGGGTAATACTCGATCGACCTCTCGGTTTGTTTATATTGTTCCGATGATCTCGGCGGTATGCGTCACGCTGGCTGGATTCTGGATGCATTACGTGGTGCTGATTGTCGTGGCGGGTATCAGCAGCATGTCATTTCAATGCGTACTGGTGGGCATCAAATCGCATATGATGACGACTACACCCGACCATCTGCGCGGTCGAATGAGCAGTCACCTGTCACTTTGCATCCACATCGGCGGGCCGCTTGGGGCATTTGCCACTGGCTTGGTGGCTGAACTTTTCGACGTGATGATTGCCTACCGCATATTGGGCCTTACGGTTATTTTAGGTTTGCTATTTACGATGTGGGTGGCCCGGTGGAATCAAGCCTAAGTCAATAGAGCGGCCGCGGCCGCGACGATCTCGTCAGGTTCGCTCATCCGGCCGGGGCCTTGGGTTCGACATGCTTGCCAGCCTTCACCGGGACCGACAAGGTGGTAGCCCAGGACCTGCTTCACGGTGGCAAGATTGCGCTGCGTGACCGGGTTCAGCCACATTTGCTCATTCATGGCCGGGGCGAGCAACACCGGCGTGGTTTGGGGCAATGCGCAAGTGGTCAGACTCACCGAGTCATCGTGAATGCCCGAAGCAAGCTTGGCTATACTGTTGGCCGTGGCCGGTGCAATGATGTGTAGATCACACCAGCCAGCCAATTCCACGTGCGGTGATTCGTGGTGGCCATGGGATTGCCATATGCTTGTCGTGACCGGCGAGCCACTGAGACTTTCATAGGTCAGCGGCGCTACAAATCGCGTCGCCGCCTCGGTCATCATGACCCGTACCGCCGCGCCGTTTTGAACAAGTTGGCTTACGACGTACGCCACCTTGTAGCAGGCAATACCCCCGGCCAACGCAACGATCACGCGACGATCGGTCCAGATGGCTTGTGATATCCCCGGGTGATTTGACGACGGCAGGTCCGAAGGAGCCATCGCAGGTTAAGACTCGCTGGGTTGTTTCGCCTGGCTGGAGGTGTCGGGCGCAATCTTGCCCTCGACAATCTCGGCAATTGCCAGTTCTATATCATTGCGACCCTGACGTTCGAGAAGGGGACGAGCGCCTTCCATCAACTCCCGGATGCGGTGTTGCACCAGTGCAGTGAAGACAAAGCGACCGCCAAGGCGGTTGACAAGCTGGTCATCCTTGAGGGCTTCGATCATGGACCAAAGTCTCCGTGGCAGGGGTGTACCCAACTATTATAGCGATTTGGCATTATTCGTCTAGGGCGTTGTCGAACCGGGGTAACGAATTTGGGCCTGGAATTGGAAAAGCTTGTCGTGTAATGCTTTAACGCCCGGCACCTGATCATCCACGCATCGGAACGACCAACGCCGCTCGCCCTCGGCCAATTTGGCTTGGTAGCTGACCCGTTGCGGTTCTTGCCGCTCAATGTGCCTGTCCACAAGCAGGTGATGTTCATTAATGATCTGCCATATCTGTTCTTTCTGCGCCGGTGTGAGGACGGTCACTGGACGGGCGATGTGTTGGACCGCATCACGGCCGCCACCGAATAGCAGTTGGTCGTCTTTTTCCAGTTTGAAATAGGTGTAGCGACGGCCAAGGGACTTGGCCAACAGGGTAATTCGTAAATCACTACCGTCGTGGTATTGACCAACCGGTTCCGAGGAGGCGCAGCCCGCGACGCAGATCAGCTCGCACAGCAGCAGTAGCGGATGGTGTATCATATGTGGCGATTCTTTCACTGGTAATTGGCCTGTTGATGCTCTTGTGCCGCCCTGGGTACCAGTATCTTTGACTGGTGCAAGTGGACGAGATACTTGGCCAGTTGCCATGTTGCCACCGACTCGCTTGGCGTGGTTGCAAAATGATGTGTGCGCCCCAGACAGGTGATCCACACCTTGTAGCAAACAGCCTCCGCCTCTCTTTCTGGTTGCAGTTGGGCACCTGGACTCGTCGGCTCGGACATTAGGTGATTAGCCTCGATCAATTGATAAACGGCCTCAAATTGCCGCGGTAAGAGCCGTCCGGTTAATGATGGGAAATAGTCCGGTGACACGCTCGGCCCTAGGGCTACACGCAGGTTGCGGTTGGGCTCTACGATGTACTGTGAGTGGTGCCGCGTCGGTTCGCGTGCCGGGCCTGGCCCGTCGATGTGCAACACGAGCGCGAAGTCAGAGGGTACCGCAAGGACGGCCAGGCGCCGATCAATCATTTGGTAATTGCATCCTGACGATACAACCAGCACTGTTATGCACAGGAGGATGGTTTTCCGGAAACGCCGTTTCATGGGGCCATTGTACTGATTCGGTCCAGCAGGCATAACGCCTTGTATGTTGCCCGATCAGTTAGGCTTGTTAATCTCTACCAACATGAAGCTGAGCCTGCAGTGGATCAACAGCTATCTCGACCGTCCGGTCGACGCTACCGAGTTGCAGACCGTGCTGACCCGGCAGGGTCTGGCCGTTGAACGGGCCGAGTCGGTCGGTAATGACATTGCAGTCGAGGTGGAGGTGACAAGTAATCGCAGCGATTGCCAGTCCCACATAGGTCTGGCCCGAGAAGTGGCGGCAGGTACGGGGCGTGCATTGGTCCTGCCCGACTTCAGGTTGGGCGATATGTCCGGCACCGTCGCGGAGGTTGATTCTCTTGTCAGCATTCAAACACAGGATCTGGACCTTTGCCCGCTATACACAGCGCGAGTCATCCAGGGCATCCAAGTCGGACCCAGCCCGAAGTGGCTCATTGATCGACTAGAAGCGATTGGGCTAAGAAGTGTTAACAACGTTGTTGACGTGACCAATTTTGTATTGTTTGAACTGGGCCAGCCCTTACACGCTTTCGACATGCATAAGCTTGGCGAGCACAGGATCGTCGTGCGTTGCGCCCGCCAAGGTGAAACATTCACAGCAATCGACCGTACGTGGCACCAGTTGCAGGACCACATGCTGGTCATTGCTGACAACCGTCTGCCTGTGGCGGTGGCCGGTGTCATGGGCGGTGCTGACAGCGAAGTTAGTGACGCCACGACGGACATCCTGTTGGAATCGGCAATTTTTCAGCCATTGTCGGTTCGGCGAACCAGTCGGATGTTGAAGTTGCCGAGCGACTCAAGTTATCGCTTCGAGCGTGGCGTTGATCCGTTAGGCGTGGACCGGGCCAGCCGCCGCGCAGCCATGTTGATCGTGGAACTGGCCGGTGGGGCGTTGGCCAACGGCGTCATCCGCATAGGAGCCGATGACCCGTTGCCGCACAGGGTGGAGTTGCGGCTGGACCGCTGTCGCCAATTGCTCGGCATCGACATCAAACCTCAACGGGTCATTGAGTTGCTCAATAGACTCGGCCTAGTGCCGGGGCTAGATGACGCGGGTGCAACGGTGGCCTGTAAGATTCCGTCACACCGCCTCGACCTACGCCGCGAGGTGGACCTGATCGAAGAGGTTGCTCGCTTGCACGGACTGGACGAGGTTCCGGTGCGACACCGAATTGAAATCGTGGCTCAGGGCATGCGCCCGTCGGTGGCTGCAAGGCAGAAGCTTGGGCAGTTGATGGTCTCCGCCGGTTATCATGAGACCATCACCTTTAGCTTCATAGCGCAAAAACTCGGCCAGCCATTCTTGCGCCAAGGCGAATCGGCGGTCATGATTGATGGTGAGCAGCATGGGGCCGAACCCATGTTGCGTCCCTCTCTGCTACCCAGTCTACTTGCCTGTCGCAAGAGCAATCAGGACGTGGGTAATGTTGACGTGGCCCTGTACGAAGTGGCTGGTACCTGGGGGCGACAAGACGGCCAAATTATCGAGCGGCCTCAACTGGCGATGCTGCTTGACGCGTCCGATGCTGACCAAGCGATTCGCTCGGTGCGTGGTATTTTTGATGAATTGGTTCGCCAGCTTGTCGGTCAGGTTGATTTTGAGGTCATACCGGCTAACGATTCGTGGTGTTGCCCTGGCTTGCACTTGATTCGGGACCGCACCGTCGTCGGCACCATCGGCCTGGCAACTACCTCCATACTTGAACTGTTCGACCTCAAAACGCCTCTCGCCCTCGGCCAGTTCTATTTGCCAATGCTCATTGAGCAATATCCGCCTGTTCGCCGGGTGGCGATGCTGGCCCGCTTTCCCGCCATTGAGCGTGATCTTTCTGTGATTGTGGATGAGGCCGTGACGTGGGACCGAATCGAAACTGGTATTCGCCAGTCACGACCGCCGCTGATGGAACAACTGATTTTTCTAGACACCTATCGGGGCAAGCCCATACCCAAAGGGCGCAAGAGTATCAGTTTTCGCATGACCTTTCGCGATTCCCAGGGTACGCTCCGCCGCGAGCAGGTTGATCCCCAGGTATCCGCGGTTGTCGATCAACTTCGACAGGACCTGGCCATCGAACTGCGGGCGTAGGATGGCGCCTAGACGGTCTGAAAGTTGCCATGTCGGGGGTCAGCCACGGCGGCGACCGCGATGTTAACTGTCCGGGCGCCGGCGCCGGCGCGGCAGGTCTGTGCACGTTGCTATAGTGGCGCCACTGGTCTTTACGTCGTCCACGAGCCATATGTCCCAACCGGTCAGGGCCACACGCTTTATTGAAAAGGAGTTGCATACATTTTCATTACGATTTGATGCCACAACGCTGGTCTGTGGCTGTGTATATTGGCTACGCTTGAGTACGTCGGCGAAGGGCAATGATGAAGCATCAGCTACAGCCTTGGCCATCAGGTAAGCCTAGTCATAGCCCCGTCGGATACGCCGTCGCCAGTGCATAGGCACGTAACAGATGGCAGACGTTTTTCCTGCGGTGTGCTTTTGGATTTGTTTGCCCAGTTGTTGCCCAAACCAAGTGGCCCACGACCAATCCCTGTGGAATTTCATGGCGACGATCCATTGCTCCATCGGCGGTGAATAAGTTGCCAATCGCATGATCGTATCCCATGCAACGGGTTTGCCTATGCAAAAGGCGCACCCATCGTTGGTATAGCCACTTGGGCCAGACGACGCGCCGCAACGGGGACAGAATTGATCCGGCAGGTCAAGACGCCAGTTGTCACGCTGCGCCTGGGCGACTTGGACATGCCACGACTTGGGCCAGGCGGTGGCGGCCATTTCGCTTAACAGTTGTCCCATGCGTCCCAGTGCTGGCATATCACAGGTTATACTTTGGGCGATGGGCCAGGGCCAAAAACAGGCAAAACATCTTCGTGGCAGGTTTGACGCGCACGTGGTGATGAACCGTCAGTTGTGCCGAGAGCATTACCTGTTGCGGCTTCAGTTGTCAGGTGACTTTCCACCGACGGTGCCGGGCCAGTTTGTTCAACTGGGTTGCCGGCCCCCGGATGCAGTGACCGATGTCGAAACGTTGTTGGGCGGCGTGCTGTCTTGGCCGGCCAAGACAGTCGGGAGAGTTGCCGTAACACAGCCGGAATTGTGCCAACCCACAGTCCTGCTTCGCCGTCCATTTAGCTTGGCCGGACGCGGCGAGGACGATAATGGTACGTGGATTGAGTTGGTCCACCGCGTAGTCGGTGTCGGCACGCAATGGCTGGCGGACCTTAGCGTGAATGATGCTGTCGATTTAATCGGGCCCTTGGGTAACCGGTTCGAGTTGCCGGTCGATAAATCGATCGGCTTGCTGGTCGGTGGCGGCGTGGGGCTTCCCCCGATGTTTTATCTGGCTCAGCAATTGGAACATGAGAAATGGCAGGCAATAGCGTTCGTCGGGGCCCAGTCGCAGGATTTGTTGGCAATTGATGTTATAGAAAATGTGCAAATTGACCCCGGAGGTAACGCCACACCGTGCACCGAGCAGTTCAACCGATATGGATTTTCCACAGTCATTACTACCGACGATGGCTCAAAAGGCCTGTGCGGATTCATCACCGACGGGTTGTCACACCAATTGGGTCAGATGTCGGGCGATGACAAGTCGCACGCCGTTGTTTTCACTTGTGGTCCCGAGCCCATGATGCGAGTTACAGCTAATTTGGCTGCACAACACGGCGTGGACTGCCAGGTCTGTCTGGAACAGTCCATGGCCTGCGGGATGGGGACCTGCCAGTCCTGCGTCGTAAAGATAGAAATACCTACTGCCGCCCACGCCCTGACGAATCAGGACCGGCCATGGCGGTACAAGCTTGCTTGCTCGCAGGGGCCCGTTTTCGATGCCAGCCAAGTATTGTGGTAGGGAGCCAGTTATGCGAGCAAGGTCGCAGCCGCTTTAGATGCGGTCCTTTGGTGCGTACTGCCGCTTGACCTTGAAGGCGCGGTTGCCTTGGTGCTGACCGAGGTGGCCGATAAACTTACGCTTGCCTTTGATCACCAGCGTCAACGGTGCGTTGGCCGCTTTGTTGGTCAAGATGATGTCGCCAATTTGCAGGTTCCGTAACTCGTTGACTTTGATGGACGTGTCCGCCAGTATGCCGGATAGTGTGAGCTTGGTAGATTCGAGATGAGTTGCCACGCGGCGACGCAGTATTTCGTTGCGGCCGCTATGCTTGTAGGCTGCCCACGTCTGGTTGCTGAGCTTTTCAATCACTGGTTCAATCACGTTGTACGGAATGCAAAGCCCCATCGTTCCGGAGCGTCCTCCCATTTTCATTTCAAAGCTCACGACCACGACTACTTCATTGGGTGGCACGATCTGAACAAGCTGAGAGTTCGATTCCGTATCTTCCAAGGCAAAGTTGAGCGGGATGATGTCGGCCCATGCTTCCTGCAGCGCTTTGATCGAGCGGTCAATGATCTTGCTGACCAGTCGCATCTCAATCGCGGTCAGCGGCCGCTGGGGGATAAATAGATCGGCGTTTGAGCCCCCGAGCAAACGGTCTATGACGGGATAAATAATAAGCGGGCTGATCTCAAGGCACATGTTGCCGTCAAGCGGGTCGCAACTAAGCAGATTGAAGCAGGTGGGGTTGGGCAGGTTGTGTGTAAATTCGCTGAACGTCATCTGCTCGATCTTGGTGACGCTGACCTCCATAATGGTTCGCAGAAAGCCCGATAACTGGGCCCCGAATGATCGGCTGAAACTCTCGTGCAGGGTCTGCAGGGCCATCATTTGGTCCTTGCTGACCCGCTCGGGACGCTTGAAGTCATAGGGTCTTATTTCAACATCAACGAAAGTATCGCCACGGTGGGAAAAAATCTGTGGAGGTGAAAAACCCTTGTCCTGATCGACCTTACCACCGTCTACGGCCGCTAATAGAGCGTCGACTTCGTTTTGGTCAAGAACTTCTACCATGGTTTGGTCGAATAATATGCTGTCAGTTTAGATTGTTGGTATATCGGAAATTAGCAGCGTGGTGCAATAGAATGGCCGATAACCGCCTTATGGAAGGATCACCGATGCGGCTGAGTGTGGCTATGGGACTGATGGTGGTAGCCGCTGCCTGCCTGGCAGTGAGGGCGGATGTGCTCGAAGTCGATACCGTTTGGTCCCACACTGGCGTACGACCGGGGGACACGATCAATCTGGCCGTGATCATTGACCTGAAACCAGGTTGGCATGTCAATTCCGGTGAGGCGCAGCAGTACCCTAACCTGCTCTTCAATGCGATTCCGACCGTCTTAACGATTTCAGAAACACCCAAAGGCGTTACACCGGGTGCAACGCTCTATCCCAAGCCCGAAGATTTTCATGTGCCCAATGGGGATATGGCCGTCAAGGTATTTGAACATCGTGCGGTTCTTTATGTGCCAATGACGGTCGGGCAAGAAGTTGAAGCCGGACTGGGGCAAGTCAAGCTCAGTCTTTCCTATCAGTCTTGCAATGACGCGGGACTGTGCCTGGAACCGCGCCAAATCTCGTTCGATGCATATCTTCCCGTGATCCCCGCCGGGTCCGAGGTGAAGTCACTTAATGACGAACTGTTCGCCGACATGGCCACGCTTATGGCAGCAGAGGGGGGCGGATTGCCATCGTCTGAAGTTGTTTCCTTCAATACTTTTGGAATGGGATTTGCCATAAACAGCGCGACGGGCTGGGGTCTGTTGTCGCTGCTGCTATTGGCTGGCGTCGGTGGTTTTCTGCTGAACCTGACGCCCTGTGTGTTGCCGGTGATTCCCATCAAGATCATGGGACTGAGCCAGTCGGCAGGCAATCGTGGAAAGTGTTTTGTCCTTGGCCTAGTCATGGCGTTGGGCGTGGTGGCGTTTTGGTTGATTCTGGGCGCCGCTGTGGCGTTTGTGTCCGGTTTTACTGCAACCAACCAGCTGTTTCAATACCCGGCCTTTACCATCAGTGTCGGCGTGATCATCGCCGTCATGGCGGTAGGAATGTGCGGGCTGTTTGCGATTCGCCTGCCACAGTTTGTTTACTCGATCAGCCCGAAACATGACACAATGCTCGGTTCCTTCGGTTTCGGGATCATGACAGCGGTCCTGTCCACGCCATGCACGGCGCCGTTCATGGGATCAGTTGCCGCCTGGGCCACGACTCAGGTCCCGTCGCTGACAATGATTACCTTCGCCGCTATCGGTGCCGGCATGGCCTTGCCCTACCTTGTGCTTGCTGCCAACCCGGCGCTGGTGGACAGGATGCCGCGCAGTGGACCGGGCGGTGAGTTGATCAAGCAGATCATGGGACTTTTGATGCTAGCCGCCGCTGCCTATTTCATGGGCGTGGGTGTCAGCGGTTTGACAGCCAGTTCGGCAGCGCCACCCAGTTTGATGTATTGGTGGCCGGTGGCGTTGTTGGTCGCCACTGCCGGTGCCTGGCTGATGTACCGCTGCTGGCGTATCACCCAATCCAGTGTCTGGTCGGCTGTCTTTTTTTTGATCGGCACGCTGTTGTTCGCCTCCAGTGGCTACATGGGTTTCCGCATGACCGATCATGGTCCCATCAACTGGGTCTATTATACACCCGAGCGGTTTCGTCAGGCGTTGGATCGCGGCAATGTCATCGTACTTGATTTCACTGCCGAATGGTGTTTGAACTGCAAAGTACTTGAACACAGTGTTTTGCATCGCGATGCCGTGGTTGATGTGATTGAGCAGGACGATGTGGTGGCGATGAAAGTTGATTTTACCAGCCGCAACAACAGCGACGGACGCCAGTTGCTTGAGCGTATTGGGGGTGTGGCGATACCTCTGTTGGTGGTTGTTGACGCCCACGAATCGCAGGTGTTCAAGAGTCATGCTTATACGGCACAACAGGTCATCGAGGCGGTGCGGAGAGCCCGGGATTAATATCTGGTGGCCGGCGCGGGTGATGGTTGGTATTACGTCGTGGTCCTATCACGAATCATTTTGCACAGTCGATGCATGCCTTCTTTGATCTCATCTTCATGGGCCGCAAAGGAAATGCGCACGTGGCCGGCAGACAGGTTGCCAAAGGTCGTGCCCGGTGCGACTGCTACCTTTTGTTCGTCCAACAGCCGAAACGCAAACTCGCGACCGTCCAAGCCTGATGCCGATACGTCCACTAGCAGGTAAAACGCGCCGCCCGGCGTGTATCGGTAAAGGTCATATTCGCGCAAGATTTCCAAAGCGATGTCACGCCGGCGTTTGTAAGCGGCCGTCATTTGTCCGATGCATTGCTGGTTGCCTTCAAGGGCGTCGCGGGCCGCCATTTGCGAAAATCCTGACGCGCAAGATGTCAACGGTTCCTGGAGTTTGGCTCCCAATTCGATCAGATCCCGCCGGGCGCGGGTGAATCCGATCCGGAAGCCGGTCATCGAATAAGCCTTGGACACGCCCGACACGATCAGTGTTCGTTCGTCGTTGTCATGCAAGAGGGCACTGGTGTGGTCAGTATCAAACAAAATTTGGCTGTAAATCTCGTCGGAAAGCAGGTACAGGTCATGCCGGTGACAGAAATCCACCAATTTGCCCATCATGTCATGGTCATAGACTTGGCCGGTTGGGTTCGACGGACTGCAGGACAGCAGTAGCTTGGTCTTGGCGGTGACCAGTGATTCTAGTTCTGCCATGTCAGGCAGGAAGTTTCGCTGCGGTTTCAAGCTGTAGCGCACGGCCTTGGCATGGACCAACGATGCGGCAATCTCGTAGTTGGGCCAGCCTGGATCGGGCAAAAGTACTTGATCCCCAGGATCGCAGGTTGCCATCAGGCCGGTCATGCAACTGGTGATGGCTCCCGTGGTGATGAGAATATTGTCCGGCTCTGTGGTGATACCGGTCGTTCGCTGGAAATACCGTGCGACAGCTTCACGCAGTTCGTCCAGCCCAGCATTGGGTACGTATTTGGTATAGCCCTGATGCAGGTACTTGCATGTAGCTTCCACGATGTGTTGGGGAGTGGGAAAGTCGGGTTGTCCCACTTCCAGATGGATGACCTCTTTGACCTTGGCCGCCCGCTCCATAATCTCACGGATTCCAGATCGAGGTGTCTGTAACGGCACCGTGGCAAACGGTTTCATTGAAATACTGCTCCAAAATTCATCGGCTGTGCTAACGCAGATGGATGCCCGGTTCTTGGTTGCAAATAGACTGTATAGAGTTGTACATCGAGGCCGGTGTCGTGGCCCCGGTGACGCCGGTGATCTGTTCGATGCGTTCGATGTTCATCTCTAGGCCCGGACCGGTGGCGTGCAAGGCAACGGTGGCAGTGTTCCATTGCGGATTGACGATAAGTGTCGCTCGGGTTTCATCCAGACCGAGGCTGGCGTAGGCGATTGCAGCGATGGTGTTGACGTTGCGGGGAAACTTGGAACAGGCATCCCGCGCTGGCCCGTCGTAGAGCACCGTTTCCGTAGTGATCGATTGTGGGTCGATGTTCACCAATTCCAGGTCCACATTCATCGGGTTTTTTTTCATCACCACGTGGACCGAGTCGAGCGCGTCACGACATTCGATCAGCGAGTCCATGCCTACCACGCCGCCGTGCGGTAGAAACAAGCGTGTGCCGTGCTCACGGGTCAAATCTTTAAACATCCGCTCATTGTCACGGTCAGCAATGGCAGTCACCGAAACGACCATCATGTCGCATTTGGTCAGGATAAGTGGCGCCCAATGCTTGGCCACGTCCTTGTGGGCCATTTCTATCACCAGGTCTGGTTTGCGGCCCTCGAAATCATTCAGGTCGTCCAGAACCAGTTCGCGCGGCAACTCAGCCAATAGATTGGAATCCTTGTCGGCAACGAATACCACCTGCATGCCAGTCTGCGGATTCGCTTCAATGCGGCGATAAACGTCACTGCCGATCTGACCGAAGCCGATCAGCCCGATCCTGGTAATCTTGCGTGGCATGCCGTGCTCCTGATGTCACTTTCCTCGTGGCGTATCACTGGCTGTTGGTCGCAAACAGCCAGCTTAGCAGAATCGGTTAAGCGGCGGCCATTGGAATTACCTAGCCTGCCGCTTGATTTGAAGACGAGGCAGTCAGCTTGACGAAAGCATTAGAAACGGCAACACTTACTGAAGTGGGCTCCGGCCGGTGGTCGGTCCGGAGCATTCGGGGTCGGTATTGCGGTTTGCATCGACCTAGGAGCGACCACGTATGGCACGCGCACGCAGCTCAGGTGGCGGTTGGGTGGTGGCCACCGTTATTCTGGGCCTAGGTTTTGTCATTTCATTGATCGTGATGATTATTGTCGCCGTACAGATCGGCGCAGCACAAGAACAGGCCTCGAAATCGCAACGTGATCTGGAAATTTTCGTCAAGCGAATAGAGCGAACCCATGACGATGTCAAATTAGCCGTTGAAAGCAGCAAACAGGCGCGATCCCGCAAGTCCGTCGTCCGATTCCTGATCGACGAGAACCGGGAGCTCAAGGGCATCATCCAAGGCATCGAGTCCACATCCGCAGGCATCAAGGCAACCTTAAGAAGCCTGGATTTACCAGAGGGAGCCACACTCTTGGATCGGATTTCGTATTACCGCCAGTCCCTTGGCGCGGTCGAGACCAACTTGGTCGATGCCGAAGGCGCTCGTAAGGCCAACGAGGCGCGGCTAGTACAGGTCGAGCAGAATAAAGCCCAGTTGGAAGACAATTATCAACAGTCCGTCAAGGATCTGAACCAGAACCTCATCGTTGAGCGTGAAGATTACAAGCAGTCCAAACAGCAGAAGCGGGCAAAGCAGCGCGAGCTCGCTGAACATCTGGAGGAAGTCCGTAAGAAGTTGTCCGCCGAGAATGTCCAGTTAGCAAGCGTGCTGGCGCAACGCAATGAGCAGATTCGTCAACTGGAGGCTCGCGTCGAGCAATTGGTGCAGTTCACCGAAAAAGGAAGCCGAGAAACCAGTGGAATTGAGACAGATGCCCATATCGTGGCTATCGACCGGGACAACGATCTGGTGTATATCAATTTGACTCAGTCCGACCGCATTCAACCGGGGCTGACATTTCAAGTGTTTAAAAGAAACAGCATCGTTCGTGCAGATGAGCCACGTGAGCTGACAGGGGTCGCGACCATCGAAGTGGTAAGGTCTACGCAGACATCGTCTGTGGCGCGTATTGTTCGTCTTGATCCGCGTGCGGGCCTGACGGTAGGCGATAAAGTCGTCAACATCGCATATGACCGGACCGCGACTTATGAGTTCGTTGTTCACGGCAAATTCGACATTAACAATATCGGTACCCCTGCCATGGCCGACAACCGCCGCGTCCAAGGCATGATCCAGGGCTGGGGCGGAAAAGTGGCCGACGAGTTGACCTATCAGACCGATTATCTGGTTTTGGGCATCCCTCCTAAACGGGTCGAAACGCTCTCCGAGGACGCGACGGTAGTAGATATCGAGATCAATGAGGCCAATAAACGCATCTGGGAAAAGTACCAGGCCCTCGCAGCCGAGGCCGAGAAGTTGAAGATCCCGGTTCTCAACCAGAATCGGTTTTTAAGATTGATCGGATATTATCGCCGCTGAAAAGGTTAGGTACTATTCCGGCGTGCACTCTGGTTTTCTCTTGGATGGCTCAACAGCGTCCGGCCCTCTTTGTTCACCACCGCTAGAACTCGGTTATGGCACGTCATCAATCGACCTTGGTCAATTGGAGTCAGTATCTACTGGCTCGTCTGGCGGTGATGGGTTTAACCGCGTGTGACCTTGAGGCCAACCTCCGCCACGCCAAGGCCATCGGTGGCGTGGTTTATCGGTTGGACCGACGACACCGCCAGCGAACTGTTGAACATTTGCGCATCGCATTTCCAGGCTCATCGCCGCAGGAACTTGAGCGACTGGCACGAGCGTCTTTCGAGCATTTGCTGCAACTGGCTGTGGAGGTCTGTCATGCGCCGCGCCTGATCCACCGCGACAGTTGGTCCAAACGACTGAAACTGACCAATCTGGCGCCGGCCACCGAACTGTTCAACAGCGGAAAATCGGCGATCGTGATTACTGGGCATCTGGGTAACTGGGAAGTACTCGGCTATCTGCTGGGTGTGATCGGCCTGCGTTTGCATGCTATTTTCCGCCCTCTCGATAACCCGCTGATTAGCGACTGGCTCTTGGGCATCCGCCAGCGCCGAGGCCTGCAACTGATTACAAAATGGGGTAACTCCCAACGGATGCGGGACGTGCTTGACGGTAGAGGCATTCTAGGATTTGTTGCTGACCAGAATGCCGGTGACAAAGGAATATTCGTGCCTTTCTTCGGGCGGTTGGCAAGCACGTATAAATCAATCGGCTTGCTGGCTATGGCGCAGAACGTGCCGATCGTCTGCGGTTATGCCCGACGTATAAACCAATCATTTCAGTACGAAATCGCAGTCGCCGATATCATTTACCCAGATGACTGGCAGTTACAGCCTGACCCACTTTACTACATCACCGCACGGTTCATGCGGGCGATTGAGTTGATGATCAGCGAATGTCCCCAGCAATATCTCTG
>Ga0310125_10000344_pt1 | contig 21787 bp, 27 predicted proteins | sample CB11b_Tmax_Bot8__FD_203508 | JGI IMG/M metagenome (GOLD analysis project Ga0310125, IMG submission 203508) | Marine microbial communities from Western Arctic Ocean, Canada - CB11b_Tmax_Bot8 | ecosystem: Environmental > Aquatic > Marine > Oceanic | place: Canada: Western Arctic Ocean | collected... | reverse complement strand
TTGGTATTATATATATTAATGTAGGTGAAAGAATTGGTTAATTCAAACTCTTGATATATGAAATAATTGAATCAATCGGAATTGATTCTTGCTGACCATTATTTAAGTCTTTAATCTGCACGGATTTGTCTTTCAATTCGTTATCCCCAATAATTATCGCAAGCGATGCACCTATTTTATTGGCTTCACGCATTTGAGATTTTATACTGCGTCGCAATGAATCGAATTCCATAATTAATCCAGCCTTTCGCGATTCGCCAAGAATTTTCAGCATGGTTGGCCTAACAGCGTCACCAAGTCCAATTAGATAAATTTTATCAGCTTGGATTTTCTGATCTGTGTCAACTTCATCCATGGCGATCAGTATCCTTTCCAAACCAGCTGCAAAACCAACAGCTGGAGCCTGTTTCCCACCTAGAGTTTCAGCAAGTTTATCATATCTGCCGCCCCCGCAAAGCGCATCTTGCGCGCCCAGTTTACTGGAAATGATTTCAAATGTTGTACGAGTATAATAATCCAGTCCCCGAACCAGTGCCGTATCCAAAGTGAAAGGGACGTCTAGCGCCTCTAAGTATATTTGCACTTCGTCGAAATGGTTGGCATCATCTGGTGTTAAAAAGCTAGTTATTGTTGGGGCCTCTTGTAGCAATGCGATTTCAAAATCAATTTTTGTATCCAATATACGCATTGGATTTGAATCAAATCGCTTTCTGCTGGTTTCAGAAAGGTTATTAATATGTGGTTGGAGAAAATCCTTTAATGCTTGACGGTATTTATTTCGACATTCTGATGAACCAATACTGTTCAGTTTCAAGGTAATATCTTTGATGCCTAGTTCAACAAGCAGTTCATATGCTACGGTTATTACTTCTGCATCCTGCTCCGGATGTGGTGAACCTATCGCTTCAATACCATATTGCCGAAATTGGCGGTAACGGCCTTTTTGCGGTCTTTCCCGTCGAAAAAGATTATCCAAATAATAAAGTTTTGTTAAGGGCGATTTTGCGCCAAGATTGTGTTGAATATAAGACCGTATGACAGAAGCTGTATATTCTGGTTTAAGAGTAATGTCTGTTCCACCTTGGTCTGTCCAGCTGTACATTTCTTTTGATACAACATCACTATCTTCACCGACACTCCGTGTAAACAACTCAGTTTTTTCAAATGCTGGTGTTCGAATTTCACTATACCCAGCCCGAGTTATGAACTCCCGGACGCATGTTTCAACGCGTTGCCAGCTATCTGCATCATTTGGCAAGATATCATAGGTCCCTTTTATTGAACGAAATTTCATATTTAGCCCATTAATTCATTCAATAAATTATTAGCCTTATCACAAAAGTTTTCTGGTACATATACTTGCACATAGCTACCAATTAATCCAGCTGGCGCAATATTATATGCGGAGGCTGACCAATCCGATTTCAGGAAATAGGGTATTTCTGCTGAGTCTAATACCTCGCCCATCATCTCACCAAAAACTTTTCCAGGCAATTCTTTTACCTTGACCCAATTAATATTTTCTAGAGGTTCGTTTAGTGCCATATTTTCAACCAGCGTAATATTGCAATCACTGCAGATAGTAATACTATCTATGAATTCAGCTAGGCAGGATGGACAATACATAATTCAAGCAAACAAGCTGTTCAAATTTGCACTGGTTTTTGAGGATAATAAAACTAGAAATTAGCCCTCCTTGTAAATACACCACCACGTCTTTCCAGTTTTAAATCTTGGAGTGTAGGTGATTTAACATTGATTTTCAAATAGAATCCAGAACCATAACCATTAGGTGTCCAATTTATGGACATTTCCCAGCAGTGTAAATCACGGTATATCGAAAAATTGTGACTAACTAGGTCTTTATTAAGCACGTCAAAACGTGCATTATACTGCACACGCCAGTTACGGGTCACCTGTATTGAAGTGTTTGATGACATCCAAAATGTTTCAACAGAATTTGATGGATTTGCTTTATTCATGCTATAGCTGAAACTTAAGGATGTGGACCAGAGCTTACCGCCCGGGATTATATTATCCACCCCCCCTGAACGGTTACCGAAATTTGGTTCATCAAGATTATCCCGTATTACTGTGGTATCTTGTACATCTTCTTCTGTTTTTGTAGCACCTAGCCGTTTCCCTTCAAACTTGAATCCTGTGGATAAACGTGCATTTATTAAGCGTGGCTTAGGGATGCCTGAGCCATTTAAGTTCAAAGAATTTATCCTCTGTCCTGCTGCGACATCATATTGATAAAAATCATGAGATAACCGTAGATCAAGATTCAGCTTTTTTGCGACTTTTGCTCGCAGGGAGGATGATAGATTTGCCAATGGGAACTGGTCGGCCACAAAGTTATAACTTGTGTTCATACGCCAGGAAAATAAATCAATTTTTTTTTCTTTATCTTCGTCTATCTTCTTGGCCTGAAACACATTGTTCAATGAAAAAGTAATCGCTTGCCGTTCTTGTCGCGGCGTACCACCAGCGGATGTTCCAGAAAAACGATCGAAATACGCAATTTCACCATTGCTATCAGTATATTCTTGAAAATACCCTAGATCCATGCCAAATAATGGTTTTGTGTAATCCGGTGAATATGAATAACCAATTGTCGGAGAAGCGACATGCCTGATTGAATGAATAGATCCGATTTTGATTGGAAAAAGACCGTAAAGCTTTGTATTCATTCCTAGATTAAAAGATGAAAAAATTGTTCGGGCAGCGAAACCCTGTTGTTCCACTGGCTGAAATGACCCTATCGTAGTATCTGTTAAAAACGTTCTATCAACCCAGTCGGATTTCAACTGTATGCTAGGATTTAATGATATGTACTTAAATATTTTTTGTGGTGCGGTAATAGACATACTATGAGTGACTGCTGATTTGGTTGTTGTCCTAACCGAATTATCCCAGATGTATTCAAATGAGGTATCCTCAATTGATTCATAATAATTCTGTAGTTTATTATTCAGGTTAGCAGAATAATTCCAAGATATATTATGATACCATTTTTTATTATTAGCTTTTGTCTTAAACAATTTACTCTGACCATGGCGAAACGACATTTTTGGTAGCGTATTTGTGGTGATAGCGAGTCGTTTTCCTGCTGTTGAAGGTGATTGGTAAAACACGCTATTTGTATCTATCTTATTGTCAACCATCAAGTCTCTTTTCGAAGATAGATTTACGCTGATCGAATTATTCGATTTTTTCCAACGTTTACTATAGGTCCCATTGGAAATAGCTTGTTGATTCAAGCGGCGTTCTACATCTAATCCAGTGCGCTGATTATAATCACCGCTGCTGTAATATTGTGCGTTGACTCGAAATGTTTGGTTGTTGCGCATTGCCTGGTTGTGATTCCAGCGCACCACATAGTCGCTTTTTATGTTTTCACCCAATTCTAATAAATCTCGATCTTGTTTTGCTAGTGAGGATAAAAAATGCTGTTTTGTTTCCAAATGTAGTCCACCTGAAAAACCGTAACGCTTACGATAATTATTTGTTAACCGAAGCGTTAAACCCTGTCTGTCAGCCAAGCTGGTGGTTAGTTTTGAATCCCAAAATTCATTAGGAGCCCAATAATAACCAAAGCCATCCAGAAATTGTCCGCGATAACTGCTCTCACCATAACCAGGCATTATCCAGCCTGATTGTCTTTGACCAGCCTTATGCGGAAAGATACCAAATGGTAAGCCGATAATAGGGATATTAGTTATATATAACACAATAGGTCGTGCGATCACCTTATCGTTATTTATCATTTTCATTTCATCGCTCGCAAAATGAAAATGGGGGACCTCAAGGTCACAGGTTGTGTAGGTACTATTATCAATATAAAAAATTTCTTTATCCTGATTTCTTATCTGACTGCCGGTATAAAAACCATCATCTGCGCTGGTTCTTCCTTTGGTTACATGTCCTTTCTTTGATGTCAGATTGTATGTCATTTCATCGCCAGTCATGGGATCACGACCTTGTTCCAGAATAGTTGGTTTTAAATAGGTAAAATTTGAATCAAGATTACTCTGTGGTGTGGCATTTAACATGTTGGATTTCCAATCAACATTTATAAAGCCCGCGTCCAAATCCATATTTGTGTAATGGATCTTTGCGTTCCCATGTAGATCTGTTTGTTCTTGATCAACCATGTAATTAATGATCTCCGATGAATAAATTATTTGTCCATCAATATTAGCGGTTGCAGGGTCCGGCGTGTACTCTCCCCGAGAGCCGCCAGATACAACTATATGATCCAGGTTGTTTTCCTCAAAACCCATAATAATTGTATCTCCAGAAGAAATATTTTTCCCCTGGTATATAGAATCTTCAAAAATATGATATAGCGTTGTAGCCATGCCTTCTACTTGTAAGGAATACATTTGTCCCGCATCAAAGAATCCTTTCAGACTACTGCCCGTCAGGTCATCTATGAATTGTACTTCCGATCGGGTTGTAGTAGCAGTATCATTACGGCTGATTGTTATTTCCCGTAAACCTTTTGTAAGAGTAGTTACATGGGCTTGAGCAGGTATATAGAGATATTCTATGACATCATCTTTGTAACGTAAAATTATTTCACTTCCGGCCATTGTCTGGTCTTTTTCAGTAAGGTGTGGATCTAGCTTTAGCCAAGTAGTTTGGTCCTCGCGGTTATAGATAGCCCGGCCACATGTTGCTTTTCGTTCATCTTCTAGAATCGTAACATTACCTTCTGCTGTATATGAAACTGCATCTTCGCCCGAGTGTTTAGCGTAATATATTGAATGAGAGGTAATGATCTGATTTTTCTGTGTGAGTTCTGCGTTTCCCCGGGCAATTCCGCTGTCCAGGTTTGAATAATACACAAGTGTATCTGCTAAAAGGTCATAGTCATTATCCCAAACACGAGCATTACCAAAGCCATGTAACATATCGTTTGGTGAATCATAATGCAGAGAATCGCAGGTTAGTGATTGATTATCATTAACTACTTTTACATTACCAATCATTGATCCTTGCCCGGTTTTTTCAATATTTATTGCTTTGGCACAATTAATGATCATTGCCCCTTTTTCAAAGACCACATTTCCAGTAAGGTATTGGACTGCTTGCCCATCAATGACAACATTTTCAAGGACATCAGCTCTTTTTAATCGCAGTCGATCCTCAGAAAATATTGCTAGTGGTATACTTAGTATTAATATGATGTAATACATTATTTCTTATATCGATCCGGCCAGTATTTGACTAATCTTTCACGAATGAAGTTCTCATAGCCCAAATTTGTAGGTTGATAAAATGTTTCTTGCTTATCCTTGGGGAAGTATTTCGCTATTGTAAAATGATCCGGATGATTATGTGGATAGTCATAGTCCTTACCATAATTCTGTTCCTTCATGAGTTGTGTTGGTGCATTACGTAAATGAAACGGTACCCCTGGAGTTCCATCTTTTCTTACGCGCGCTTGTGCTTTATTAACTGCCAAATATGATGCATTTGATTTGAGAGCGCTGGCCAAATACGTGGTTACCTGAGAAAGAATGATCGCTGCTTCAGGCATGCCAATCATATGAACGGCCTGGGAACCAGCCACAGCCAACGGTAAAGCTTGCGGATCTGCGTTGCCAACATCTTCCGCTGCAAGAATTACCAGTCTTCGGGCAATGAATTCTGGTTGTTCACCACCTTCCAGCATAACGGCCATCCAATAAATAGCTGCGTCGGGATCGCTTCCGCGCACAGATTTTATAAATGCACTGATCGTGTCATAATGGTAATCACCACTTTTATCATATAATTGGGTTTTAGTTTGCAATGCTTCTTCCAGGATCTCATTTGTGATTGGCCCATTGTTATCTATCAATCCAAGCGCAATTTCAAACGTATTAAGCATTTTTCTTGCATCTCCACCAGCAGAATAAACTAGTTTTTTACGAATAGATTCATCCAGCCTAATGTTGTTATCTGATAACAAAACATCTGTTTTAAAACTTTGCTCCAGTATTGCATCCAGAGCATCTTCAGGTAACGGGTTAAGTATCAGAGTGCGGCAGCGGGAGAGAAGAGGACTGATCACTTCAAATGAAGGATTCTCTGTTGTAGCGCCAATTAAAGTAATAAGACCTTCTTCTACGGCATGTAATAAAGCACCCTGCTGGGATTTACTGAAACGATGTATTTCATCAATAAAAAGAATAGTGTTAATACCGGTATCATTATTTGCTTTTCCCTGATCTATTATGTTACGAACATCTTTTACTCCACTTGATACAGCAGAGATCTCAGCCATTTTTGCATCAGTAGATTTGGCAATGATCCTGGCCAACGTAGTCTTTCCGGACCCTGGCGGTCCCCAGAGTATTATGGAAAACAGTTTACCTTGTGACACCATTTTATTAATAATTTTATTTTTACCAACAAGATGGTTTTGACCAATGAATCCGTTCAAGGTTATCGGCCGGACACGATCTGCCAGTGGCGGAAGATTTGTGTTGAATAATGATGCTGTTTTTCCCATTATTGGCAATTTATCCAGGCAAATGGATTTTAACAAAGTTTTCCCATAGACTCGAATTCATTGTGTATGGTCGATTGATATTCGATAAAATCGCATCTTTCTAATAGGAATAAAATGAGTAAAACAGGGTTAGCTCTATTAGCAGTTTTTGTTTTTGTGGTAATAGGATGCGAAAATAAGGAAATAATAATGGATAATGGATTAATCATTGAGGATATTATTATAGGCGTTGGTACAACAGCTGAAAAATATAGTATCGCAACTGTGCACTATACCGGCAAGCTGCACGATGGGACAGTTTTTGATTCATCTCAAAAAATTGGTCGAGAACCATTGCGATTCACTTTGGGGGTTGGTCAGGTAATCGATGGTTGGGACCAAGGTGTAATCGGGATGAAAGTAGGCGGTCAACGGAAGTTAAAAATTCCTCCTGAGCTGGGTTATGGTTCTCAGGATTTGGGCGTGATTCCGCCCTATTCTAGGCTCATTTTCGAAGTAGAATTATTGGAAGTAGAATAGAGCCACCGAGAGGACTCGAACCTCCGACCCGCTCATTACGAAATAGTAGTTCCCTAAATCTAACTCTCTGTATCTCTTGTTATTGTGTAATTTAACCATATCTATCATTTCTTACATCATAATATACATCATAAATACTATTAGTATCAAGTGATTTTATGATGTAAATTCAAGTATGTTTAGAGAGAAAATACCCTTGAACTAATAACTCATTTTCGTAATAAAAACCTATGTTAGATAAAAATGAAATAAAAAAACTAAATCATCTTCGTAAGGAAGCTGAAAAGGAAAAGAAACGAAGAAGAATAACTGAACCAAGATTTACTTTTCAAATGGATAGTAGGACAAAGAAGATTACCATCTCCTACTCCATACCTGTTGATGGTGGATTGGATGAAAAGAACAACAGGATTGTTAGAAAGAAACAGACGAAGATATATCTAAAAAATGTTTATGTAGATGATGTTGATGTGATACTGAATAACATCCAAAACTACGCTGATGAAATCCTACGAGATATAAATGTAAAATATAAATCCATAGGAAATGATAAAGACACTCTACATCATTGGCAGAGAGTTTATACTGAAAATCCAAAGAGGCGAGGAAATATAGAAGTATCAGAAAATACCATAAGAAATGATTATAGTGCAATTCAAGATTTGATTGATTGGGTTTCCCAGTTCAAACCTAAATACCTAAACATCTGGAACTGGGTAAAAGATGGACGAGATGTTCTGTTGGAGTATTTCAAGTATCGCCAAGAAGTAGGTGGTAAAAGAAAGAAGTGGAGTGATGGTGGTGTAAATAGTTCATATCGTAGGTTGAGGGCGTTCGTCAATTTCATAGGTGAAAAGGTTGAAGGTTTCCCACAACAACTTCTAAATAAGATGCCTATAAAAAGAACAAAAGTAAAAACTGAAAGTTTTACAAGTATGGAGATGGAACTCATAATTCAGTTTATGGAAGAAAATAAAGAAAATCCAAAGTGGTTGTGGTTTATACCAATCTTCAAAGTTTTATTAGAAACAGGAATGAGAGTAAGTGAAGTTGTTAGTATGAAGATTAGAGATATAGATGTGAAGGAAAGAAAGTGTAAGATAGTTGGAAAAGGTAAAAAAGAAAGATGGGTTTATTTGAGGTCTAATTCACTATGGAAAATTATTGAGAAACAGATTTACGATGAAGAAGGTAAAATAAGAACTGATACGGATTGGGTGTTTTGGAGTTATTATCATCAACCACAATATGGTATTTGGAGATTGGTTGAAAGAAAACATAAACCAATCAATACAAGTGGCGTCCAACACAAATCAAAAGATATGTTTAGAGAATTGAGGTTGAGTGATAAACTAACAACACACTCTACCAGAAGATTTTTCATTACAGAAATGTTGAAGAAAACCAACGGGAACATCCCACTCGTAGCCCAGTTGGTAGGTCATAACACTTGGGATGTAGTAAGATTATACACAAAAGATGTTGTGGATGAGAATATGGACTTAAATGTAGGTTTATTTGAATAATCGTAAATTTGAAAATAGTAAAGGAAAAAGATTATGAACCCGATGTATAAAAAAATGTTGAAAGAGTTTGCTAACCACCTTGAAAGACGAGATAGTAAAAGTGGTTGGGTGATGGTTTCTAAACCGAGTTATGAAACGACCAACATTAGAAAAAACTATCCCAAACAAAGACCATCAGGAAGTATGAGACAAACCTTCAAAATGTATGCGGAATGGATGGAGATGGGTGAAAAAGATTTAGACCACGAGATAGATACATTTCTAAAAACTTGGGAAGAATAGTAATTTGATTTACAAACGCCGGTGTAACTCAGGGGTAGAGTAGCTCATTCGTAATGAGCAAGTCGGTGGTTCAAATCCACTCACCGGCTCTACAAAAAGGGGATGAAAAAATTATCCCCTTTTTTATAGGACACCAATTAAGAATAGTATAATAATCTGATATACCATTCACCCATCTTCATTTGGTTTTCCAAGTTTTAAAAGAGTAATGAATGAATTGATAAACACACATACACTACGAAGTAGATATTTCACCTATGTGTTTTCACCCTAAACATTCATCATGCTGAGTAGCCTCACCGAAGGTCTCAAAGAACTATAAGTTAGAGTGAAGTAATACAAGTTAGAGAAATCACTATTTCATTTATACTATAAGTTAGAGGAGATACACCAAGTTAGACGCCCGTGTAGTGAATCGGATTGAATAAACTACAAAGGGATTGGAGTGGTCTACCGAGTATGGGGGTGGGGGTAATTAGTCGTTAATCGGAAAAAACTTTTTTTTATTTTTCCGAGCCTAACCCATTCATATATTGATGTAAATTTTTACCACTATAGAAATTGATACACTTAAAAGTATCAAAAACTATTATGAAGAATAAAGAAATCAAACTATCGGAAATCAAAAAACATTCCCCATCACTATACCAAAAAGTGGTAGATGGTGATGTCAAACTTCAACAAGCATATAATGAAGTAATGGGAAGTGTAACTTCTACATCAGAATACAAGGGACGAGGAACAAAAGGTCAGAATAAAATTGGTTTATCAAAGGAAGTTGATAGATTACATAAAATGTATAAACCCACTATTGAAGAATGGATTGAAGAACTTAAAAGATTGTTCCCATTCACCAGTCAGAATCATATAAAGTAATTGCTCTGTTTCTAAATAAATCCTATTTTATTTAGATGAAACTACCCATCAAAAAATCATCTATCCAATCTTCTCGCCTAAACATTACCTATGATGAATTACTGAAGTTGGATTTCAATCAATTAAAAGATTGGATTGATGAGATTAAATCAGAACTATTAAAGATGTGGGATGAAGAAAACATTCCACCTTCAATTGGGAAATCTGAATCAAAAATAATTAAATCATTTTCAAAATTAAAATCATATGACTTGAATAGGTTATGGTATGAAGATAAGAATTACCCTAACTATTTAGGATTCATTAAAAACTTTACAAAGATAGGTTCATCTGTGAATCAATGGTTTCCTTCTATGTTAAAAACCAAACTAAAAGGTAAAAGTATGTATGATTGGTTTTCTAATGATGAATTAACAATACCATTTAGAAGAACAATGGTTAGAGCATTAAGATTAGATGGTATGTATTCATTTAGTAGTTATTTAAAGGTAAAAAATGGGGAAAATCATTCAAAATTCTTCCAAAAATGGGTTAGTGAACTGAATGGAAACACAGGTTATTGGTTAGAACCCCAAAAAACACCTATTCCAGACGAAAATAACCCAAATTTGTTCCTAAACACAACTGATACAAAAAAACTTCTAAAAAAGGAGATTTTAACATCATATGATTTCAGAAATTCGGTTGAAATCAATGGTCAAGATGAAACCTACGGATATATGGTTAGAGCATATGATAAATCAGAAAACATATTCCCAAACATCATACAGATTTTCAGATTGGGGTTAGGACAACCTCCTGTCAATTTCTCACCACTTACTTCAAGATTTATTTATGAAAAATGGTTAGGTGATTATGACCAAGAACATTTCAATATTTATGATTCATCAATGGGATGGGGTGGAAGATTATTAGGTAGTTTAAGTTCAAACTTGAACACACATTATATTGGAACTGATCCTAACTCTAACAACTTTGGTTGTTATGAATCATTAGGTAATTGGTATAACTCAAAATGTAATGGTAAAAATACATTTCACATTTTCAGATGTGGTAGTGAAGTGATTAGAAATGATAAAGAGTTTCAGAAATATAAAGGTGAGTTGGATTTATGTTTTACTTCACCACCATATTTTGATACGGAGAACTATTCGGATGATAAAACACAATCAATACATTCTTTTACAACTTACAAAGATTGGTTAGGTGGTTTTTTGAAACCCACCATTCAAACTTGTTATGATTACTTAAAACCAAACAGATATATGATAATCAACATTTCAGATGTTAAGAAAAACCCATCTAATTATATCCCACTTGAACAAGATACGATTTCACTGGCTCTGAACAATGGTTTTCAATATATTTCTAAAGTAGGAATGGTGATGAGTAGAAGTATTGGTTTAAATCCAAAGGAAGTAAAAAATAATTGGTTTGATGAATCCACAATGAAGGATTACAAAATTGAACCAATCTTTTTTTTCAAAAAGGAATCGTGATGAAAGATTTTGATAAGTGGGTAAGTGATGTGATTGGTAAAGGAATGAACTTTACTCCCAAAGAAAAAGATAATATAAAAGAGAATTTGAAGAACACTTTATCTCGTTGGAGAATGAAAGGATTGATTGGTAAAGATGAATTACCTGAGGAAGGTAGTGAGATTATTTGGGAGTGGAAACGAGACCACGATAAAACTATGGTAATAAAGTTGGTAAAGAGAATGAATTGCACCATAGTGAATTACAGAAGAAAGGTATTTGGATTGAAAGGTGGGATGGTTAGTGAAGCCCATATTTCACATATAGTCAATGAGTTGATGAAAGAAGGGATGCCTATATTTTACCCAAACCGAGAGTTGATAGATAAGTTTTTCAAAGGAGAACCAATAGAATGAACTCTAACCTATATCAGTTCGTCTAACTAATAGAACTAATGAGTTATGGATATACAAGTTAGGGAAGATACTATAAGTTAGAGATGAGTGATTATATCATAAGACAACCAGTTGAAAAACTGAAACCACATCCTATAAATGAAACCATTTATGACTTTGATGAAAAACAACATCTGGAACTGTTAGAATCAATAGATAAAAATGGTTTACTTGAACCTATCACAATTGATAATCAAAATTATGTTTATAGTGGTCATAGAAGATTAAAGGCAGTAAAAGAACTTGGGTGGATTGATATTGATTGTCGTTTAACACACATATTTAATCCCATCATTCAGATTATAGAATCAAATCACCAAAGAAAAAAAACCACCAAAGAAATTCTTCGTGAAAGTGAATTGTTAAAAAAGGAACATCAGAAATCTAATGGTCAAGGTAAAAGGAATGACTTAAATGGAGTTGGTAAAAACTGGTCAATTGTTAATGTTTCAAATCAGATAGGTGTATCACTAACTAATCTGAAACGACTTAAATCCATCCAACACTATAACCCATCTTTACTTGATGATATAGATTTAGGAAAGATTTCAATTGGGAAAGCATATCAACTTGTCAAATCCAAACACTTCCCGAATAATTCTATAAATTCAAATGGAAATAATGGATTTAAAAAAGAATTTAGAATGTTATTAAAAAAATATAGTCCATCACTTACAGACATAATTGATGTTATGAATAAAACAAAACCATACGATAAAATAACTTTGGGTTCAAATGAACCTAAAGTTGATAAATAATATATTATGAATCCCAAACTACCTTTTCTGAATAAAAAATATACTTTAGAACTACAAGATTCGTGGATTCAACAAGGTGGAAAAATAATCAATGCTTCATTTGAACATTATTTAGAAGCATCTAAAGGTGAACTCAATAAGTATTTTAAGATTAATGAACTGAATCATTATATTTTTATGATGACTGAACTCTATTGTGTAGAAAAATATCTATTACCAGAATGGAAAGAATTTGGATTATGGAATAACTATCCCGAAATACAATTTGATAGTATTTCTGATAATGATATGGTTGTTCAATGTATGGGGGATGATACTCCAGTTGTAAGTCGTTTAGAATTATTTAAACTGATGAAATACTTTATTAATGGTTCATATAAAAATGAAGAATGTTTGGAAACAACCTATCCAATAGCATCCAACGGACAAGAATTTGGAACAAAAATATGGACTTCCTTTCCTTGGCATTTACCATATGTATTTTCTGATACATTTTCTTTTATGAATGAAATATCTATGAATCATATAAAAAATCTATATGTGAAATCAATCTATGAAGGATTAAAACCACCAATACCTACATATAATGAGTTAATAGAAATTGATAAACGATTAGATGGATTGATAAATAAGGTAGATAAAAAATTTAAGAAAGAAATAATCCAATCAGCTAATAAACTATTTAATAATAAACTGAAAAAGAAAAAATGTTCAGATGCACTTGAAGAAATAAATAATGATGATAGTTCTGATTTTGTTTGTGATAATCCAAATAAAAATAAAAGGTTTAAGAATTGTTGTTTAAAAAGAATTATGACTGAATTATTTATAGGTGATAAAGACAGAATTACAAAATCCTATCACAGACAAATCTTTGACATATTTAATGAACAACTATGGGATAGCTCACAGAAAAGAAAGAACTACACACCATTTAAACCATTAACAAAAAGAACATCAAAGTATGATGACATCATTAAAGAATTATTTGAAATAGAACAAAGACCAACAGGCTATACAAAGAAGAATTTCATAGATAAAAGGAAAATGTATCTTGAACATTGGTATTTATCTAATGATTACCACTATAAGAATCTTGAACACCTCTATAAATACAGAGAAGAATACCAAGAAATGGTTGGACCCGTTTTATTTGGAGCATTAATAAACTTCCATCAAATGAGGATGACACTTCAAAGTAATAGAATAGAGAATGGTTTACAGAATAGAACAATTAAGGCAAGTTGGACAATTGAAAAACTATATCGTTATTGTTCTGAAGATTCTAAAAGAAAAGATGGTATTAATTATCAACTTGATATAGGAAAAAAGTTTCCGAGAATCGGTGTAATCTATAAGTTAATCAGTCCATCAGAAGATGTGGATGATGATACAGAGATGACAATATACAGAGGTGTTCAAAGACCAAGACATTGGATTGGGCATAGTTGGACAACTGATAAAAAAGAGGCACAATTCTTTATCAAACAAACTCTCCTAAAGGGTGATAATGGACAATGTGTTGATGAGTGGGATGATAAAGATTTAAAAGGTTATTTGTGTGAATTAAAAGTTAAGAGAAAAGAAATTCTAACTCGTAGAATTAGAGGGATGTTAGAAGAGCATGAATCTATAATGGTAAAAAAAGATTTAAATAAAGATAATCTGAAAGTATTTGAAGTTGTGTGTCCAATCCAGTCGGGAAGTAAACATACTTTGACTACCATAAGACAATTAGATGATTCTGACATTTCCGATAATCCATTTTGGAATACTGATACATATCCTGATTATTATTAGTATTCAATTAAGATGTTCGTTTCAACGAACATTATAGTTTATTCTCTATAAACCCATATAGATATTTGTTATAAGATGTGTCTGTAAAAGGAACGAAAAGTGTCTATGTGTTCCCCTTTATGTTTTATTTGTAGCAGTAGGTTAATGATACACTAATGGTGTCATAAACTATTAGTTAGACAAAAGTATCTACTATCAGAGCTAATAATCTCAAAATACAAAAACTTTTGTGAAAGTTTTTTGTCGTTTTCCAAAATAACTTGATATTTATTATTGAGACCACAAACGGACAAAACAAGTTTGTAGTTAAAAAATCCTATTCTTCCTAATGGGAAGCAGGAAGATAGAACACCACAGGATTTAGGACTCACAAGAGTTAGTGAGAAACAGCCTCTAAATGGACTGGTAGAAGATGGGTTTTGGGTTTAATGTATAAAAATACAATCCAAGTTCCATCATAGGTAAAAAGAAGAACTGAAGTATAAGGTAAGCAATCGGCTCGGTCTTTAATTAGATTTATACGGGACTACTGAAATTGATGTTTTAGGAACGGATTTCCGTTTCATCTTATTTATTGTAATGATAAGTAAGTCCTGAAAATTGGTGTGGGTTTCCTGTTTGTAATAATATAAATAGGAAGCCTGAGAACCACCTAACGGACAAAACAAAAAACAACTAAACACTATAAGTAGTAATAAAAGTTCTACAAAACTTTTAATGAGGTTTAGTTAAAACAACAGATATTTATAGTTATACAGATAAGTATATCTAATAGTTATACCTATAAAATCAAATTTGGAGAAGAAATAAATGTATAAATCAATAGACCAATTTTACAGACATCAAAATTTCACAAGAGGTGGAAAACTTTTATACTTTTGGATAAAAGAAAATTACGAAGGTAAAACTGAAAAAGAAGAAATCAGAAAAGATGTGATTGATAATCACTTGATGGCTAATCGTTCATTTAATGCACAATGGAATTTGTGGAAAAAGATAAAAGATGATATGGATTTTCAAGGTGTGTAGTTAGATGGGTTATTATAAAAATTGGGATGATAAGAAACTCTATACCACCTTTGTTGAACTCGGTGAAGAAATTGAAACACTTCACGATGAATACTTTGAGTTATTACAGAGATTATTAAAAGATGATGATGTGTTTATGTTTACAGATTCAATTGATTATGGAAATCTGAAAGACACACACCGAGAATTATTATACAAATTAAACTTTAAAAGAGAGATGTCTTTTGAAACTTCTAAAAGGAAATTAGAGAAATCCTTCACTCCAAGAATAGAATCTATATTGAGTTCATCTTTGGAAGAAATAAAGAAAGTAGGTGATGAAGAAGATTAGTATTAAAGAATTACTCACGAAAGTTGTAGATGATTGGAAAGAGTCGGTTAAAGATTTATCAGATACAGAATTAAGAGAAGATAGAAGTAATTGGATGAAGATATATGGTAGGGATATAGATGATAGTTATTTGGTGAATGATTTAGAAGTAGATGTTCATACGATAGCACTTGAACTTGAACAAATAAGTCGTTGGAATAAGATATATTATGATGATGAGGAAACGATGGTTAAAGATTTATACAACAGAGAGTTTGTTTCAGAAAAACTAAAGGATATGTTGAAAAAACTTCAAGTCCAATTTGATAAGGAAAAGAATGTTGAAAAACGAAAAGGATAGGAAATACATATATGGAATTTTCAAACGATTTAAGAAGAAATACCCCAAACTAACTTTTACTGAATTTGAAAAGGAAATAACGAGAGAAGATTTTGATGAGAATAAATTTCATCAACGATTACAATTTGGGGATTTTGGTGATTGGATATGAATAAGAAGAAACCAATAGATATACTGCAAGGAAAGTTTAAACACTTTACTGGTGATGTTGAATTGGATGACGAAAATGGAACTCCATTCAGAGTAAAGAAGGTAGGAAATAAATATGAGTATGATTTCGTAACCTATGATGAGTGGGATAAGATGATGACTGATGGTGAAGATGTGGAATATGACTTTGAAGGGTCGTTGGATGATTTTGAGATATGGTTGAAGAACTGGAAACCCAATATAGAAGAAAAAGATTTTAATCCAAAAATGATAAAGATGAAGGAACTACTTAATCTTAAAGAAATAAAATATGGATAGAAAACTGAAGGAAGAAATCTTAAATGAAATTGACCCAACAAAAGTTGGTCAGAGTTTCGCCTATTATGTTCTTGGGAAACTATCACACGATACTTTATATGGATTTATGGAAGAATACAGAGAACACTTTGAAGATTTTATTAGAAACAATTTGGTAGATGACCAACCAATTCATACTGGTGATGAATTAGTAAATGATAAGAATAAAACTGATATAGAAAGAGAAATTGACCAAGTAAGTAAAAGGTCTATGATTGATTTAGAAAAATGGATGGTTGATATGAAAATAACCAAAGAAGATTGGTGGGAAATTTTTAGTGAGGTAGCCAAATAGATGGGATTAGACATTGGGATTTGGAGAAGAAAAGGAAATCCATTTCAGAAACCACCTTTACCACCGAGATTGATTGAATGGGCTATCAAACAAACTAATTCAATGACACAAGCATCAATGATAATAGGTTGTTCCTATCCAACCTTCAGAAAGTGGACGAAGTATTTTGATTTATGGAAACCAAATCAAAGTGGTAAAGGAATACCAAAGAAAAGAATTATGAAACATTATTTCTAAAGGAAGATGATATGATAGAAGAAAAAGGATTACATTATCATTTGAAATATAGATACGAAGGAATGTATAAAAATGGTTTGGAAGATGGAACTTGGACTATCACAAATACTAATGATGTTTTAGTTAGCACTATGAACTTTAAGAAAGGACTCCAAGATGGGGAACTAAAGATTTATAACGAAATTGGTGAGACCATATGCTTAGTTGTATATGATAAAGGGGAGAAGGTGGATACTTTAGGGGATATAGTAAATGTGGATGAGATCACGAGAGTTTTAGAAGATTTAAGTAATAATTATGTTGATATATGGAAAACAAATAATATAGATGATGATGAAAATTATTGTAGGGGTGAAGGTTATTTAATGGATAAAATGAATAAAGAATAAATTATTCTGTGGGTGTTATGATTTAATCCTTATTGTAATTCAGTTTAATCACAACCACTCGTATCCTGTTCTCCCACATCATCTTCAACACAAGATGGATATGGGGGACAGAGTTGGTTGTTTTCCAAATGAGGTGAACTATCTCCTTGGTTACAAATTTCATCAGGGATAATTCCTGTGAGTTGATTATATCCTAAACTCAAACCATATAGATTGGTCAAATTACCTATCTCTGAAGGAATGGAACCTGTGAGTTGATTCGAACCTAAATTCATATAAGTCAGATTCGTAAGATTACCTATCTCTGATGGGATTAAACCTGTGAGTTGATTTTCGGATAAATACAACTTCTTCAAATTGGTCAGATTACCTATCTCGGGGGGAATGGAACCTGAGAGTTGATTATTATTTAAATACAACTCAGTTAGATTGGTCAGATTACCTATCTCTGGGGGGATGGAACCTGTGAGTTGATTCGAACCTAAATTCATATAAGTCAGATTGGTCAGATTCCATATCTCTGGTGGGATTGAACCTGTCAATTGATTACCATATAAATTCAATTTAATCAGATTGGTCAGATATCCTATCTCGGATGGGATGGAACCTGTGAGTCCACTATATGGTAAATTCGGTAAACTATCAGTATCTTCTACTGAATAAACTACTCCCCACAATGTTACTTCAGTTGGAGTCATCACAACCCCAATAAATCAGAAATAAGATTGGAAGTAATAGATACAGTTTCTTCATCTCACACCAAATTTACAAAAAATTACTCTATAAAAAACAAAACCCCACTTTCGTGAGGTCAGGATGGTATTGGGAATTTTCGGGTTGAGTGGAGACGGGTTTAATCATTCCTTAATCGAACCATCTTCGTTCCATTCTTTTTCAGAAATCAATTCCCCATCCTTGTAGGTGCATTCATATTCCTTCAGTCCATTCTTATACCATTCAGTCCATTTACCTTCTCTCTTACCATTTTTATAAGAACCTTCAAACTCTGCCTTACCACCCATACGATTTTTAAACACTTTTCCACTATATAGTTCTTTTGTGTCAGGGTGATACTTTAATCCACCCTTTTCAATAAGAATTTCTTCATTTATGGGTTTAGAACACCCAATAATCAGTAATAATGGTAATACGATTAGTAATAATCTTTTCATAATAACCTCTTTAGGTAATCCCAATCTAACAGAATAAACAGGATTTATAATAGATGTAAAAAAGGTTCTTCAAGTTGGTGGTGTATCAAACACTCTAACCTATATTCTATTTCTCTAACTACTATACCTAACAAGATAAAAGAACTCTAACTATTCAAGTTAGATGTATAAACTATAAGATAGCGACAGGACTTCAATTTTATCGTGAAGAATTAGATTTACTCCACTTCACAAAATCACTCACATAAGGTTCTTTATTTTTCTTCTGTAATCTCTTTCCCCATTCCATCATCCAACTCCCCTTTGGTTTTCCTTCTTTAATATTTAGATAATCTGCACAATCATAAATGTCACTACCAAACAAACCATCTTCGTAGTTAGGATTCTTTTCATTATTGAGACATAAACCATCGTCCATACATATCTCACACTTTATTCCTTTATCTTTTTTCATATTTTTTTAATTTGTTCAATTCATCTTTACTTCCGTGTTCTATAACACAACTTAAACAAATCTCTGGGTAAAATAACATTTCACCCTTTAAAGGTTCTTTACATATTTTACATTTTTTATCTTTATCCATTTCTTATTCCATTTTCTAAAAGTTGATTGTTTGGATAAATCTGTTTTTACTGGCATCCCAAGTTGAATGGTGAAGAATCCTTTGTTCTTTGTGAATTCTAATAAATCAGTATCTTTATCTATCGGTTTTAGTTTGAATCTTATTTTTGACATTCTTGTTTATTTCTTTTTTAGATATTTTCAATTTCATTATTTTGATGTGTAGTTAAAACAGCTATACCAAGTATCAACTTTGAATACACTACTCCACTATAAACTCCAAAGATTTACACAATTCACCATTATCAGAATTGATACATCCAATTATTTTTAAAGTGTCAGATATAAATGGTTCATACAGATATATCATTTGACGACCTGTTGAATCCGACCTTGTGTATGTTGAATAGTTAATGATTGGCGTCCATATATCTTGACCAAAATGAACTACAAGAAAAGAATCAGACGAATACCAAAACACTCTACTCATTGGTGTTGAAATATATTCTACGGCAGTATATGAATGGGGAGAACCATTTGGATATTTAACCAAATAATAACCATCATCAGTTTGTGGTTTATCCATAAAGAGTGTCAAACTATTAGTGTCAATAATTGACTCCGATATAGAAGTCGGTTCACCACAACCAATGGTCGTATTCAGAATTAGGATGAACGATAAATGAATGGGGGTGGTTCTAAATATGGATTTGATTATACAACCTCGTAGAAATAATGGTTGGGTGTTTGTGATGAACTATATTTTCACCATACTTCATTTCACCAATGTAAAATTTATTATTTAGTATCCATCTTAATTGATGTGTTTTGAAATCAGATCCACCTCTGTAAGTGAAATCCCTATTCTTCAGAAGTTTCAATAATCTCTTGGTTCTTTTGATTGGAGTAAGATGTTTTATTTTTGACAGAAGATTCATTTTCTTAAAAATATATTCAACTACCTTACCTTCTTCTTCATCAACAATAATCTCATTCGTTTTAGAATCAGTTGAATAACCATAAGGTAGTGAACCACCAATAGAACGAATTCCTTTATTCAGTTTTGTCATCTTCCCACTCATCATTCTTTCACGAATCAAATCCTTTTCATAACCAGCAATTGAACACATAATTCCAAACATCATTTCACCTTCTTTACGAGAACTTCGTATTCCTTCGGATACAGAAATAAGTTCAACATTATGTTCTTTTAGAAATTCATAGAATTTTGAGAAGTGAATCATAGAACGGAAAGCCCTTGAAGTATTCCAAATCAATACAACATCCACTTCACCATTTCTGATATGTAATTTCAATTCTTCAATCCCATCTCTCGTTTCTAATCCACCACTACAAACATCTGTGATGGTCTTGATTAGGGTTAGGTCATTTAGTGTGGCGTATTGGGATAATTTATTTGATTGAAATTCAACACCAGTTCCACCATTCTTTTCAGATTGAATGTGTGATGAAATTCTTATTAGTGAGATTGCTCTACTCATATCTTCACTTCCTTTTTTGTTTTCTTGTCTAACTCATAGAGATAGACAGTATTTGTATTAGTAAAAACAAAATGATAGGAGTTAGAAACCAACTTACAATACATCATAGTTTTACATCATAAGTTAGAGAGTATAATAGAGTGTCCTTCTCTATTACATCATAGTTACATAATAGTATGTTAGTTTGATAAGTGTTGTTATTATTGTAGTTAAACCTTGAACTACATATTACGAATGAGCTGCTCTACCAGCTGAGCTACGGTGGCAATAACACTTTGGTCAAAAATACAACTCTGTTCCGTTCAATTCAAATCCCTATTGATTTTACCCATCTTTTTTTGGCCTCTGGTAATATTTTGCTGTTCTGTAAGCACCATATATTTCACCTAGCCAGAAAATAAGTGTTATTCCCGCAAAAAAGTTTCCTTTCATGGATTGACTATCTTGAAAGGAACCATAGGCAGCTGTTCCGGGCAGCAGGACCATCCACAAACCCATTAAACCATCGAGAAATCTACCCGCATAAATTCGACCTGTACCTGGTATAATAGTTGATAATCCTGCAGCTAACAGGGGAGATTTATTTGAGGTATATCTCGGCCGGTTAACTTGTACTGAATCCACTAAGCGGTAATCAGGGTAGTGGAATTCACCATGCATTTCATAGTGGTAGTTTAATGCAAATGGATTACAACGCACGATACGATCTGCTGTTATAGCTAGGCCAATAATCGGACCATAATCTCTAACAGCTAAGGCACCATAATTGCTACAGCTCGGATAGAATTGACAAGCTAATAATTCCGAATTATAAGATATACGTTGCCAAGCGGAAATGGGCAGAATAGCTGACTTTTCAAAAATACTAGCTTGTGGCGATGCTAATACAGTATCTGCAGGATAATTTTGCTGCGCATACCCTAAACCAGTGATTAGAATAATGTGCAATAATAACTTTGACATGATTATTACATTTCCTTACGTGTGGATCAACACAATGCTAACCGCAATAAATAAAATTAACTTGAATTCTAATCTCAATACAGTCAATTTACATTTATCATGTTAGGCAGATTTATTTGTTTATTTTTATCAATCTTTGTAATGGTTGTGTATAGTCAAGATCGTAGCTTATACATACTGCATTCAAATAACACTAATGGAGCACTGGAAAATTGTTATTGCCCGGACCATCCACTGGGTTCAATTGAAAAAAGGGCGTTA
>Ga0310125_10000337_pt1 | contig 21887 bp, 17 predicted proteins | sample CB11b_Tmax_Bot8__FD_203508 | JGI IMG/M metagenome (GOLD analysis project Ga0310125, IMG submission 203508) | Marine microbial communities from Western Arctic Ocean, Canada - CB11b_Tmax_Bot8 | ecosystem: Environmental > Aquatic > Marine > Oceanic | place: Canada: Western Arctic Ocean | collected... | reverse complement strand
CTGACCATACAGTCTCGGATCTCTCGGACCTCTCGGACAATATTCGGGAGATATCGAGTTCTTCGAGAACGCAAGACCAGTAACGGTTTCGGCGCAAGTGCCTACGGTGTCTGGATCGGCTCAAATAGGTATAAATGGGGCAGCAGAGGTCCTAAAATCCCCTGGCGCTTGGCCGTACGAGTTCGAGTCACGCCCTGGGCATTCAAGCCATACAAGGGTTACGGCGATTTTACGAACTTCTCGACTCGGCCAGAATTCGCTTGCGTACCCCAATCCCTGTCATATTCTTGGACTTGCCCTGCCCCGCGAGTAGCCTCGATCTCGTTCGCAGTATTGGGGAGGATTGTTCCCCTGTGGTTATCATGGCGGTTGGTATGATGGTTGACGAGAATTTCCCCGATGAGGAACGAGCAGTGATGACCTTCACTACGTATCGCCCATTCGACCGAATCCACGACCTTTCGAAAGTCGCCGCGGCTATTCTCCTGTTTTCAGTCGTTGGCGTGTTGCTGCCTGCCAGCGCCGCGGCGATGCAGTTCAATGCCCGCGTGTCGGGCACCGTGATCAACGCGGCCGGGAATCCGCTCGCCGGCGTGAAGGTCACGATCATGTTGGTGAACAACCGGCGTGTCGACCCGATTCCGCCCACCGAACTGACGACCGACGACGAAGGCCGTTTCTTCGCCCGCAACGTTCGCGTCGGCGACTCGCGTCTTATCTTCGAACTGGACGGCTACGAGAGGCACGTCGACGAGCGTGAGATGCGCGTCGGCTCGCAGCGAATCGACGTGACGATGAACATCGACGAAGCTGCCCTTAAGGTTGAGGCCGCTAACATCGCCAACGCCCGATACCAGGAGGGTTATGGTGCCTTCACCGCCGGGGATTTCGCCGGCGCGATCGAACAGCTGCAACAGGCTCTGGTAATGATCGAAGACAGCGAAGAAAACGCTGCGGCCCGCGGCTCTATTCACGCCCTCATGGGGCGTGCCTACTTCGAGCAACGCGACATGGAGCAGACGGTTGCTAACTATCGGGAGTGGGTCCGCTACCAACCCGAGGACGCCAATGCCCACATCGAACTGGCTTCGGCGCTCAACGAGATAGGTGAGCGGGAGGAAGCGATGGTGTACTTCGGGCACGCCCTGGAGCGCAATCCCCAGGACCCGACTTCACTCTACAACATCGGCGTCGTGATGGTGAACTCGGGAGGTGTGGAGGAAGGCGCGGCGCTCATCGCGCGCGCCCTTGAAGTGCAGCCGGAATTCCCCTTGGCGCTCAAGGCGCTCGGCTACGCGTATGCCAGGATCGAAAAGTACCAGGAGGCTGTCGACGTCTTCGAGAAGTACATCGAACAGGACCCCGACGCCGCCGATGCGGCGCAGATTCGAGACTTCGTCACCGCGCTCAAGGCAATGATTGGCTGAGCCTGTCTGCCCGGCCTGTAGGTGTGAACCTGCGCTTGCCTTTTCGGCGTGTTTCCAGAATCACCCAGGTTATTGGATCCCAACCTAGTAACTCGGGCCGGCGTCCAATCTGCATCGTGAGCTAGGTAACACCAAGATATCGGCGGCGCGGGTTTTCTGTCGACCCGCTACCAACGAGAAATAATCTAGTGCTCCGGGAGTTCCTATCGGCTCGACGCGACGCTTGCATCTGCAGCGTCTCGATACCCTTGTAAGTAAATATAGAATCATGCAACTCTCCAACCCAATGGGGAACACTACATTCCTGGTGCACGCTGTTAGGAACAAGTAGGATTATATTTCTGGCAGTTTATTCATCCTTGGGGGGGGCTTCGTCTTGCTAAGAACTAATTTGGCGCTGATTACACTAGTTTTGATGATATCGATCGCGTTTGCTTTGCCAGCCGAAGCCCAGTTCGCGCGCTCCGCGCTAGAGGGTACGGTTAGCGACCCGGACGGCTCCCCGCTCCCCGGCGTCACGGTTATTTCGCTCAACGAAGGCAACGGAACCACGCGTGAGGTAGTTACCAGCATCGCGGGTGGTTATCGGTTTCAGGGCATGACCCCGGGCACCTACACCATCACCTTCTCGCTGGGCGGTTTCACTAGCGTTGAGCACCCCGGGGTAGTACTGAGCGTTGGCCAGGAGCCCGAGCTCAACATCATGATGGCGCTCGGTAGCGTCGAGGAGACCCTCACGGTCACCGCGGTATCGCCGATGGTCGAGCTCTCTTCGAAGGAAGTTGGCGGCTCGTTGACCGCCAGCGAGATCGAAAACCTCCCTTCGATCAACCGCTCATTCATCATGTTTGCCTCGCTGATCCCGGGCGTGCACGCCAGGCTCGGCACCTCGACGACGTCGGCCGACGTCATCTTCGTCAACGGCCAGGACGATACGAACAACCAGTTCAACATCGATGGCGCCGCCAATGATGATGACTACAACGGCGGCAACGCCGGCGGCCAGGTACGCGCGGCGTTCGAGGCGATGGAGGAGTTTCAGATCCTCACCAGCCAGTTCGACGCCGAGTTTGGCCGCACGCAGGGCGCGGTGGTCAACGCGGTGACCAAGAGCGGCAGCAACATGTTCCACGGCGTCGGCTTTCTCTTCCTCCAGAACTCGGACTGGAACTCGACGTCGTTCTTCACGGAGCGGGCCGGCCGCGAGAACCCCGAGGCTAAGTTCACGGGCGCCGGTTTTACGCTCGGCGGGCCGATCATCCGCGACAAGACGCACTTTTTCTTCAGCGCCGAGCGGCTCACGCCGGACGAGGGCAGGACCAACAACTTCGACTCCATCGGCCATCCCGGCCTGACGTACGATTATACGATCGACAACCTGGTCTGGAACCTTGTCGGCAAGGTCGACCACCAGGTCACCGAAAACAACAAAATGACGGTGCGCTATCTGTGGGAGCACTCGCCACAGTTCTTCCAGGGCAACAGCTCTGCTTCCAGCCCGGATCTTCTCGGCGAGGAAGACGACTATGACTCGCAGCTCGCGGGCAGCTTGGACTCGGTCATCAGCGACACGCTGTTCAACAACTTGCGCATCTCGTTCGTGCGTGAGGACGTGTCGTTCGCCAACAACTTCTTCAATCAGTGCGGCAAGACGTTTGCCTGCCAGCGCGAAGCCCCCCCGCGGGAGAGCCACCCGAATATCTTTTTCGGTTCCTCGACCCGCGCCTCGTCGCGCCTGAACCATGCGTTCCAGTTCGACGACACGATGTCTTGGTATATCCCTGACGCCAAGGGCGCTCACGACCTTCGTATCGGCGCGAACTTTTCGGTCCGCACGGTGCAACCGTTGAGCCCCAGCAACTCCCAAGGCTCGTTCTACTTTCCGGAGAACACCAGGTTTAACGTCAACGATTCGACGACCTTTCCGGAGAACTTCAACGTGCGCCTGTTCGACGCACTCGGCGCCGCCGACGTGAACCGCGCACCGGATCCGAAGATCTACTCGATTTTCGCCCAGGACGACTGGCAGCCGACCGCCAACCTGACGATCAACTTGGGGATGCGCTGGGACGCTGAGAGCATCACCTACGACAACGACAACATCGCCCCCCGCGTGGGCCTGTCGTACGACCCGATGGGTGACGGCAAGACAAACGTGCGCGTCGGCTACGGACGGTTCTACGACCGCATGATCACCGGTCTGTTCGACAACTTCTGGCGCGACAGCATCGCGCAGCTCGTTGGTACCACGGACAATTGGGCCGGTGTACCGGGCGGTGACGATTGCGTCCAGTGCTTCGTCGACCTCTTCGCCGCTCAAGGCTTCACGGACCTAAGCCAGGCTCGTGACTACCTAATTGGGGTGTTGGAAGGTTCGGCGGAAAGTTCGTTCAACGCCAACCCGACGGTTGATCACCCGTCGCGAAGCACGCCCTTTGCCGATACCTTCAGTGCCGGCGTCGAGCGGGAGATCCTCGACCACGTGTCGTTTGGCTTTGACTACGTGCGCACCCAGAACAAGAACATCCTGATGCGCGTCATCCTGAACGACTACGACTCGGCGACAAAAACGCGTCCCGGGATCTCGATCCTTAACGGCGCAGCCAACACAAAGATTCGTGACGTAGCCACGTACATCAACGGCAACTCCAGTGGGTCGCCCACGATGACGAACAATTCGTTTCAGTTCCAACTACGCAAGCGTACGTCGATGACGCGCATTGGTCGGCTCTCGGGCCGGGCCTCCTATACCTATACGCGCCAGTTCGGCAACGCCCGCAACGACACTCGCGGCTCGACGATGAACTACGTGCTGCCGTCGTTGACCGGTTGGAACTTTGACAAGACGGGGCCGAACGCCAGCGGCATGTTCGGCTCGCCGATCGGGGCGGAGGTTATCCTCGACCTGGACCATTGGGCGAACGGGAATCGGCCGACGACCAACAACCGGGATCACATCTTCAACCTGTCGGGTACGTGGGTCATTCCGGGAACATCCTGGAAGGACAACGGAGGTATCATAATGTCGGGTATTTTCCGGTACTGGAGCGGTCTGTCGTACACGATCTATGACGCTTCGGCCCGGCACCCGCACAGCAACACGCGGTTGCCGGCGCAGGCGGGTACCTACAACCCCAACAATCCGAACGACATCTCGCTTGAGAACATGGAATTCGCTGGCACGATCGCCGGAGCGACCCGTCCGGGCCTGAAGGTTCTCGACATGTCGTTCCGCTACGATGTTCCGGTCGGGGATAGTTATGTAGCGCAGGTCCTGGTCGACGTTTTCAATCTCGGCAATACGACCAACTTCAACAACGCCGGGAGCACCCGGACCAGTCAAAGTGGGTTCTTGATTCCGACCAGCGCGGCGCCCAATCGTGGCTTCCAGTTAGGCATTAGGTTTACTTACTAGGCGTGGTTTGGTCTAGCTGCCATTGACGGCGGCCCGGGGCGGCGAGGCAACGTTGCTGGCCCTGGGCGCTGTTTTTTTGGGAAGCTTGGTGCCGGCCGAGAGCGTGCCGACCATGCCTTGGTGCGCTACTGTTGGGGAACACCTTCGTCACTGGGAGTAAGACGATGAACAGTCAGGCACATTGGGGGCGCCCTGTGCTGCTGGTTGCCCTGGCGTTTTTCATGTTGCTCGAATGCATCTCCGCGAGCGGTGCCCCCGTGATGCAGAACGCCGCTGCGGTACGCGCCACCGAGGCCGCCACAAAGTGGATCCAGGAGAATCGGTTGCAGGAGGCGCTCGAGGCGCTGGACCGAGCAATCGATGAAGACGGCGAGTACTGGGAAGCGTACTACCAGCGCGGCCGGGCGCTCGGTTTGTTGTCGCGCTGGTACGAGTCGCGTGACGCTCTGTTACGCGCCACCGAGCTCAACCCCGGCCACGGACACAGTCACCTGTTGGCGTCAATGGCCGCGATCAATGTCGAAGACTGGGACATCGCCTGGGATCAGGCGATCAAGGCCCAGTTCGCGGGGGAGGACATGACCCAGACACTGCTGAACTTGTACGAGATGTCGCCGCCCCCCGACGATTTGACTATCCGCATTAGCGCCGCCACCGTGTTCGTCGCCGACGTCGACACGGCGTCGGTAACCGCCGACGTCGAACTGCCGACGAACTTCAACCCGAATGCGGTCAGCGGGACCGGTGAACGGCAGGGACGTGCCTCCAATCTAGAGGATTCGGCTCTCAGTCAAAGTTCGCTCGATCTGATTCGCCTGCATCGCGCCATGCGTTCCGCGCTGGCGTCATCGCCTCGCCTCGCGGTGGTGCTCGATCCAGGACGGGCCCAGTTCATCATGGCGATGCAGATCACAGAGATCTCGACCAGCACTCCTTATTCTGTCAAGGGCTATTTTCGCCTCATCGATATCGTGAAGCAGGAGGTGGTGTATCGCCAGCCGATCGACATTTCGAACCTCGAATCGACGCCGGTGATCGTCCCGTTGCTTCGGCGGTATGTGACCGACATGTCGGCCTGGCTGGCGCAACAGGAGGGAGGCGGGCAGGGTGCGTCGATCACTGTGAAGCCGGGAGCGGGGATGGGATACCTAAAGAAAGTAGACACGCAAGGACGGAGTCTTTGAAGAGGCAAAGGGCCTTGTTTCGGCGTACCGGTGCCATTCTCAAAATCCCCCTTGCAATTGACGTTTTTTGACTTTTGCCTACCCATTTTGGAACGCTACGACCTCGGGCAATACGTCGGCAACATCGCCTTCAACGATGGTGTTGTAATCGTCGTGTACGGTGAAGGTTTTGTGTCCGGTGAGCCGTATTCCTTTCTTCGGACCGACCTTCGCTAAATGGAAACTCTAATGGAAACAGGCAGGCCGGAAGGTATAAAGGGTTGGCTACTGGTCTACGTCAGCGGTTCAATCCCTCTCCTGATGGTCTATTCAATGGGCCTTTCTGGATGGTTTTTCGAATACCCCATTGTACTCATGGTCACAATTTTCCTTTTACTCGCATCTCCACTATTGCTCATTCTCTTGAGACACCCAAAAGCCCCACTGTGGAATATCGCTGTGCTGTGGATTCTAGTGATATTGATGACCCTGCGTTCAATTAGTGTTTTCTTGCTGCCGGTGAGTGGGGAGGAGATGAGTAGTGAGGAACTACCTGTAGTAGTAATGATGCTCTCGGGAATAGTGTCTATTTCCATAGGATGGGCGATGGTTTGGACAAAGTACTTTAGAGAATCCGTGAGAGTCAGAAATACGTTTTACTAAGGAACATCAGATGGCCACGGAGTTTCGCGGGTGCCGTCGCTACCGGCGGGCCGGCCCCGCGCCGCCTTCCAAAACAGAACGGCCGATCCAGCGAATAGCGCAACGAAGAATCCGTTAACGGATACGATCTCCAGCGGCCCGCTATAAGGCGAACCCAACCTCCCGACCAGGGCGATCACGGCCACCAACGTCTGAGCGAGCGCCGTCGCGAACAGCGCACGGGCCATTCCTTCCGGTTTGAAGCGCGCGATGATGGCGCCGATTGCTCCGACGACGAGCACCCCGCCATACATCAGGTTAGCGTCATTGCCCTCGGACCCGATGATGCCGACGGCACCGTTCACCCAGCCGAGGAGCAACGCTGAGCCGAGCGCAAGACCAACGGCGGCTCGGTAGGCGGCTTCGCCGGTCTTCCGTGATGCCAGTTCAACAGCGACACCAACTCCTATGATCAGGCCTCCGGTCTGAGCGAGATTGTCCACCCAGTTCACTTCACCAATGAACTGCTTCGCAACCAGGGCCAGCAGCAGCATGAGCGCCCCGGCAGCCCAGCCCGCTAGCCTCCAGAGGCTCCAGCGACGTCTGTCACCGTTCTCCGCATTTCCTGTCACTGTTCTTACCTCCGAAGCCATGTGCAGGGGTCGGGCACTTCGTGACGAAGGGTACTTGGCAATGCAAAGGTAAGCAGGGTCGCTCCACTCCTCATCGGCGCCCTCCATAAAGATCGCGATATCGATGCGGGAACTGTACGCGGTGGCGGCGGAGTTTTCCTGGTGCCGTCGCCAGTTAACGGATCAAATACCAACTCGTCTGCGGTGGCCGGAACAGTACATAGCCCTCATCGGTAAGGTGGGCGTCGTCCTCAAATGGAATTGTCAGTGTCTCCCCGTTCCACTCTGGGATCGCCGTAGTGGCGCTTAACTCGATCGATCTATAGGAACCCGGTCTCAGCACCGAGTCGTACGCTGGATTTCCGCCGCCATAGACGCCTGGTGCGGGTCCGAGCACCATGTTCCTGGCGTTGATACTGGGCCCCAGCGCGTGGCCATGGTGGCCGATGGCGTGGGAATAAAGACTCGGGAGGAAGTCGACTTCCTGAAGCATTGCGATGGTTTCAATCGTGGCCTCGCGTCCGGTCATGCCAGGACGCGGGGCCATTAACATAGCCCGTTGGGCGACCCCGGCATTGTACAGGGCAACCTTCAGGCCTTCCGGAACGTCATCTTCTCCGTCTCGCAGGACGTAGGCGACTTTCTGCCAATCGCTGGCAAAGCCGAGATAATTGAAACCTGTATCGAGGTGGATAACGTCACCTAGTTGATAAATGAGGTCGTCGGGTGCGGGATGGACATACGGAATCGTCACGCCTATCTTTGGCTCGAAACGTTGGATCGCCGTATGGATTTCGAACCAGGGCTCGGAGCCCACACTGAGGTCGGCGATCTGCTGGTTGAACCACCACTTTAGGTCCGCAGCGGTGGTAACCCCGGGCGTGATCACAATGTTGGAGAGAGCTCGTTGGGCAAGGATATCGGTCGCAAGCACGAGTTGGCGATAGTGCTCCAGTTCCTCAGGGAGGCGGGTATCGAAGTACTCTTCGATCAGCTCTCGTGACGAAATCAAACGTTGCTCCATCTCCGGGCCGAGAGCTTCGACGATGAATTGATAGGCATCGTGTGTCAGGGCGCTGTTATGGCCTCGATCACCACCCATGTTTAGGGCGATGGTCGCTGGTTGGTAACGATCGATCATCGCCTTGAGCCTTGCGCCAACGTCACCGCCGCCTGTCTCGGACTCTACCGTAGGTAACGACTCGAACAACCGCGCATGGTCGGCGTTTGGACGCCCATAGCTAGAGAAGCGCTCCAGTCCCGTCTCGCCCGCATCGACGAAGACGTGCAGGTCCCGACGAGAGACGTAAACTAGGTCGGGCGCGACGTGCTCGGTCGCGGGATCGTCATTAAATTCATGGTTGATGATGATCCACGCGCCGACGCCGTGTTGGCGCATCATTTTCAGCAGGTGGCCGTGCTTCTTCTCGAGCCACTTGACCCGCAAGTCGTATTGTTCCCTAACTCCTAGGAGCTCTGGCAAGGGTGGAATGAGGCGACCATCGAAAAGTCGAATCGAGCCGTCTGTCAACGTCTCCCAGTCAGAGGGTGCCGCACTACTGCGCATGGTAAGGCTAGCTTCGTCGCCGGCCGGATCCACGTCCATACCCGAACAAGCCGTACCTGCCAAAATCAATAACAATGGGAAAATGGACAGTTTCAGTCGCCGGTTTCGTTGCTCTAGTTTGTTTACCCTGAACTCAAGCGACGTCGCTTCACTCACCATCGGCACGCTCCATAAAAATCGGTATTGGGTGCCGGAACTCTACGCTGCTGGCGGCGAAGTTTCGCTGGTACCCGTCGTCGCGTAGGCGCCGGGCAGGCGAAGTCATCGCTCCGGGGGATTGAGCTGTCAATGCCGCGGGCCTGTGCTTTTGTTTCCCAATTGACCCAGCAGGTAGAATGGCGTTTCGGGATCATCGTGAACCATCCACGTTCACCGGCTCGCCGTCAACAGCCGCCGAGGAGACCTCGCACCAGGAGGAACCGAAATGCCGAATGGCACCAGAAGTGACCATCGACACGATCTTGTCACGGCCTCGATCCGCTTCGTCGCCGCCGCGCTTCTGCTCGCTGGCGCGTCCATCGCTGCCGCGCAAGGAGTCGCGCCGGCACCCGATCGCGGCCCCGACGACGGCGCCGGCCCGTTCAACAGGCTGATCATCCGCGGCGCCATTGTCATCGACGGAACCGGCGGTCCGCCGCGCGGCCCCGTCGACATCGTCATCGAGGGAAACCGTATCGAGCGCATCGCCGGCATCGGCACACCGAATGTGCCGATCAACGAGAACCGCCGGCCGCAGGACGCCGACTACGAGATCGATGCCACCGGGATGTACGTGCTTCCAGGTTTCGTGGACATACACCTGCACACGGGAGGGGTTCCCAAAGCGCCCGAGGCCGAGTACGTCTACAAGCTGTGGATGGCACACGGCATCACTACCGGGCGTGGCGTAGCCTTCGGGCCCATGGAGTGGTCGCTACGCGAGCGGGAGCGCAGCGCCCGCAACGAGATCGTCGCACCGCGCATGTTCACCTACGATCGACCTGGCAACGGCTGGCAACAGGGCCCGGTGCGCAACGCCGAGGACGCTCGCGAGTGGGTGAGCTGGGCGGCGGCACAGGGCATCGATGGTCTCAAGCTTGGCGCCCACCGTCCCGATATCATGGCGGCGCTGCTTGATGAGTCGAAGAAGTTCAACCTCGGCTCGACGGCTCACCTGGCGCAAACCGGCGTCGCCCAGATGAACGCTATCGACGCGGCGCGCCTGGGGCTTGAGACGGTGACCCACTACTACGGCCTTTTCGAGGCCCTCTACGACGACCACGACGTGCAGCCGTGGCCCGTTGACCTGAATTACAACGACGAACAGCACCGCTTCGGACAGGTGGGGCGGCAGTGGAACCTGATCCACCCGCAGGGCTCCGCGGAGTGGAATGCGATGCTCGAGGAGCTCCTGGCGCTCGATGTCACCCTCGACCCGACGATGACGGCATACCTGGCGACCCGCGACGTCATGCGGGCGCGCACCGCCGAGTGGCACGCGAAGTACACGCTGCCCTCGCTGTGGGACTACTACCAGCCCAACCGCACCAACCACGGCTCCTACTACTTCAACTGGACGCTCGCCGACGAGCTCGCCTGGAACGAGTTCTATCGCGTGTGGATGGCGATGCTCGACGACTACAAGGACATGGGCGGCCGTGTAACCGTGAGCTCCGACGCTGGGTTCACCTATAACCTGTTCGGCTTCTCCACCATCGAGGAGATGGAACTGCTGCAAGAGGCCGGATTTCACCCTCTCGAAGTGATCCGCAGTGCGACCATGCACGGCGCCCAGGCCCTTATGAAGTCCAAGGGCAAGCCGATCGAGTTCGGCGTCGTGGCCGAGGGCTTCCTCGCCGACCTGGTGATCGTCGAGGAGAATCCCCTCGAGGACCTCAAGGTCCTGTACGGCACCGGTGTCGTGCGTCTCAACGACGAGACCGGCGAGGCCGAGCGCAAAGGCGGCATCCTCTACACGATCAAGGACGGCATCGTCTACGACGCCAAGCAGCTGCTCGCCGACGTGGCGTCCATGGTCGAAAACCAGAAGCGGGAGCGCGCCATGCGGTAGGGGCGATCGAACCGGGCTGCGCGATGGCGTTCAAGAGAACGGCGCGCGCGCCGCCGAGCAAAAAGTTTCGCAAGCGCAACATCGGCAAGGGTTTCCGGCAAACCCCTATGGTTGTAGGATTATGTCAACCGGGTAAAAAGGGGCATCACACGCCTTAAAATCCCCTGGCCTATGGTCGTGCGAGTTCGAGTCTCGCCCCGGGAACTCAAACTATTACTGGCTTACAGCGACATCGTCGTTGGATGTAGTAACGCCGGTTCGACCAGCATGCCACCCGAGGAGGTGAAGTTGCCATGTCCAGGGGAAAGAGTGATTCACGCCATAGTGACTCGCGCATCGTAGTCGCCTTTTCTTCCATGCTGTCGCTGGCCCTCGTTCTTTTTGCAGCCTGCGGCGGTCCCGACGCCGGCGGCGGAGCGGAAGCGACGGTCTTCGAGGGGGCTCGGTTGATCGTCGGAGACGGCAGCGCGCCCATCGAGGACGCGGTGTTCATCGTCGAGAACGCTCGCTTCACTCAGGTCGGTTCGAGGGCGGACGTACAGATCCCGGATGGCGCGACCCGCGTGGACTTGGGCGGCAAGACCGTCATGCCGACGCTCGTTAACGCACACGTCCACCTGGCGTCTGAGCGAGAGGCCCGGATCGACCAACTCCAGCACATGGCATACTACGGCGCCGGTGCGGTGCTGAGCTTGGGTTTGGACACGGGGGATGTGCCGTTCGAGATTAGGAACGAGATGGTACCCGAGGGTGCCCGGTCCCAGAGCGCCGGGCGCGGCATCACCTCTCCGGAGCAGGGCCGTTCAGAGGTCCCCCATTGGGTCACGAGCGAGGAAGAGGCACGAGCTGCCGTCCGCGAGTTGGCGTCGCTGCAGGTGGATTTCGTCAAGATCTGGGTCGACGACCGGGGCGGGCAGTTCGAGCGGTTGTCCCCGACCTTCTACGGTGCGGTCATCGACGAGGCGCACGAGAACGGCCTTCGCGTCACGGCGCACGTCTTCAGGCTCGAGGACGCGAAGGGTCTTCTCCGTGCAGGCATCGACGCGTTTGCGCACGGCATCCGAGATATGGACATCGACGACGAGGTCCTTGCGCTCTGGAAGGAACGCCCGAACGTGGTCTTGGTTCCGAATCTCCCGGGTCCTGGCGTGGCGCTGGATTTGGGCTGGCTCAGCGGGACCGTGCCAGCCGGACAGCTAGCGGAGATGCAGGCGGCGCAGAGGGACCGGCCCGCGGCCCAGGAGTCGTTCGGCATTCAGGCGCGCAACCTGAATAGACTGAACCGGGAAGGGATTACGATCTCGTTTGGAACCGACGGAAGCTCGCCGTGGGCCGTCCATCAGGAGATGGAGGACATGGTGCGGGCTGGGATGAGCCCCGCCGAAGTGATCGCCGCGGCGACCGGTACGTCCGCCGATCTATTGGAGATCAGCGACATCGGCACGATAGTAACGGGCAAGAGTGCAGACTTCATCGTCCTCGATGCGAACCCGCTGGACGACATTACCAACACAAGGCAGATTGACGCGGTCTATCTGCGGGGTTCCGCAATCGACCGGGAGGGGTTGGGGGCGCGATTCGGAGGGGCATCGCAGTAAGAACCGGCTGCCGGAGCTTCCGCTCGCCGCGAATGAGGTGATCGAGCCGAGCGCTTTCCGGGTGGGCCGCAACCGCTACGAGTAGTGACAGCTCTGGGGGTGAGTTCTAACGGTGGAGGTTATTGCTCCGGTTCGGCTGTCACTAAAAATAAAAAAATGGGGAATTACCAAACCTTTATCAGGACTGTCCCCAGCAGCACGACGATCAGACATCCGAATACGCTGCGGATGACCATTATGGAAAACCATTGCTCGCTGAAGCCAAGAGATGGGTTCACTTCCACCAACACATCCAGCTTTTCCTCTAGCCTGTCCAGCTTTGCATGGATGGCTGCATGATCTTCGTCGTTAGTCATGAGTCTCCACGCTCGCCTCCATTGTGCGACGGCTTGTCGTAGCCGTCTGTGTCATCGCCCTCATCCAGTAAAGCCTTCCGACGTTCCCGGACTTTGCCCAGAACATCTTGCAGCATGGCCTTAACTGGTGGCGAAAACCGTCCACCTCCACCTCCGTTCTTTTTCACAAAACCTCCTCTCCTAGTTTAGTCGCCATGGTCGCCCATTGCCGGGTCGTACTCCAGGGATCCTCACCTGTACTCCGGCGGCACATGTGCCGGTCCGGCAGAATGACCTTTCCAAGGTGTAGCGTACGAACCCACGTCAAAGGATTGAACATGGCCTTTCCAACACCTAATTCTACTGTTCCGGTGGGTGTTGCCATTGGCGTTGCGCTCGACAACATTCCTTTTTTGTTTTTGGCATTGGCGTTGCGTGTGGATGGTGGGCACGGACAGCTTCCAAGTAGCGAGATCAGGTGACGGGGCAAGGTGAGGGTAGCTACTTACACTTACGTCGCGACCAGCTGTGCCACCACAGGAAGACCATACTAACCGCGCCCAGAAGCGGTGCGACTGCCGATAGAGCCTGCCCCCTAACAATCGTCGCCAGGGCCAGAATAACCGCACAGATCGCCAGCACGGCATATAAGTGTTCCTTCTTCACAAGGTCGCTTCACTCATCGTTGGCACCCTCCATCAATTAGATAGTGAAATATGTTTGAGTGAAAAATACTTGGAGGAGGATCAGTGCGACGACAAAGCCGATGATGATCCACAGAACTACCTTCTCCTGACGAGTGAAAACCACCTTCCTGTTCATCGGTTCATAATCGCCCGCGCCATCAATCGCTGTTAGATGCTGAAACTCTACGCCGGTAGCGGCGGAGTTTCGCTGACAGCAGTAGGCGGACACAACTGATTCAGGCTACTTCATCGACGTTGGGCACCAGCAACTTTGCCGCGAATGTAGTCGACGGCGATCTTAACTTTTTGTTCATTTAAGATCCTGCCCAGTTCTGGAGAAACGAATTTTGCGATAGCCGGGGAGATCTTGTCCATCCGCACATTCTCTTTTCGAAGGAACAGGATTTCAGACGCATCAGTAGTGGCACTGATGCACCCACCGATCCCATTGGTGAGGCACTCTGCCGGGAAGCCCTCTATTTTTTCCAAGTACTCAACGGTTACTTTGTTAGCGTCGCTATACACAGGAAAGAAGAAAACGCGGATATCTCTAGAGGACCATTCGCGGTCCAATTCTTCGGCCACCTCCCTCAGTACGGCCTGACCGCCACCATCCTCACTGATCATGATGACGTGGGTGAAACCCGAAATGATCGCGCTGCCCGCCATGTCGCGCAACACGGCTGCGAATGTCGAATCGCTGAGAGCCACTGTGCCGCCCGCGGTCGCTGGCTTCAGATGTGAACCGGCAGGCGTGTATGGCAACGGATTGTAGGCCAACGCGTTCCCAAGTTCTTCGGCGATACGGCGAGCCTGATACAGCGCCACGAGGTTGTGTTTGTTAATCGCTACAGCGTCAACATGCGGTCCGACATACACTGTGTTCTCGGCTTGATACGTGTTTTCATGCAGTCCTCCGACGTAGATGATGACCGTCGTCTTTCCGCGCGCGATCGCCTCCATGACCTCAGTCCCAGTCAGGTCGTCGATCATCACGGTTTGCTGAGCGAATGCCACACCGCTGATCAGAATAAACACCAGCCCAAACGTCGTCGTCCTCATGCTCACCTCCTCATCCGCTTCAAACTGTGAATGTTACGTCGCGGCCGGTAAGTTCCATTACGTGCTGACGATTCATGTCGTGCGCGTACATTGTCATACGATCCTCCATGAAGATCGCTGTTAGCTGCCGGAACTCTACGCCAGTGGCGGCGGAGTTTCGCTGGTGGCCGCCGAAAGTTCCTCGCCTGTACTCCGGCGGCATGTGTGACGGTCTGGCACAATGAGTTTTCCAAAGTACAGCGTACGCACCCACGTCAAAGGATTGAACATGGCCTTTCCAACACGTAATTCTGCTGTTGGCGTGGGCGTTGCCATTGGCGTTGCCCTTGCCGTTGCGCTCGACAACTACCTTCTTGGTGTTAGCTTCGGCATTCTCGCTGCTGCTGCGCTGTGGACAGCTTCCAAGTAGCGAGACCGGTGGCGGGCGATTCCCAAGAACAAAAAAGGCGGAACCGGGAGATATCGAATGAACTGGAACTTTTATGGCCCCTTCGGCCTTGTCGTCGTGTTCGGGTTTTTGTTCATCGTCATGTACAACCGTCTGGTCAGGCTCCGCGTCCGTACCGAGGATGGTTGGAGCGGGATCGACGTGCAGTTGAAGCGCCGCTACGATCTTATTCCCAACCTAGTCGAGACCGTCAAGGGCTATGCCAAGCACGAACGTGAGACGCTCGACGCGGTGATCACGGCCCGCCAGGCGGGTATCAATGCCAAGACAGTTCCGGAGCAGGCCCAGGCCGAGAACATGATTACCGGAGCGCTGCGGCAGCTGTTTGCCCTCTCGGAGGCGTATCCTGACCTCAAAGCGAGCGACAACTTCGGGCGCCTCCAGGAAGAGCTTTCATCGACCGAGAACAAGATCGCCTTCTCCCGCCAGCACTACAACGACACGGTCAGCCGTTACAACTCGACGCTCGAGACTTTCCCCTCGAACTTCGTCGGTGGCATGTTCGGCTTCCTGGTCCGCGATTTTTTCGAGATGGAAGACGCGACACAGCGCGAGACCCCACAGGTCAGTTTCTGAGCGGACAACTGGGGCCGCATAAGATATTCAGGTCCTCACCGAAATGACAGCATCGGACGTTACCTATCACGACCTGATCGCCAAGAACCGCCGCACCAGTTCGCTCTTGGTTGTCGGTTTCGTTGTGTTCGTAGCGGTCTTGCTCGGCGTAATGGGATCCGCCCTCACGGGGGGCGATGCCTGGGCGGCGGCGGCCTTCGGCGGTACGGCGATGGCAATCGCCATTGTCATGGCGTTTTTCAGCTATTACTCAGGGGATTCGATGATTCTTCGGATGAGCGGCGCCAAGCTCATCCAGCACGGGGATGATCCCGAGCTCTACAACGTCGTCGAAGAGATGGCTATTGCCTCCGCCGTTCCCCTTCCTCCGGTGTACCTGATCGAAGACACGGCGATGAACGCGTTCGCGACCGGCCGCGACCCAGAGCATGCCGCGCTAGCCATTACACGCGGGCTGCGAGAGACGCTGACGCGCGACGAACTGCAGGCGGTGATAGCGCACGAAATGTCGCATGTCCGGCATTACGACATTCGCCTGGCGATGTTGCTGGCGACCCTGGTCGGGTTAGTGGTTCTGGTGTGCGACTCGCTTCCCCGTACGTTACGCCGCGCTGGCCGGCGAAGTCGCGGGCGGAGCGGCGGGGGCGCAATACTCATACTGGCCATTGCGCTCGCCATCATTGCGCCATTCTTCGCCAAGTTCATCCAGCTGGCGGCGTCACGGCAGCGCGAGTACATGGCCGACGCCGGCGCCGTTGAGTTGACCCGTAACCCCGAGGCAATGATCTTGGCTCTCAAGCGGTTGGGTGGCGACAAGGAGGTACTAGAGGTCGCCAATCGGGCCACGGCGCATATGTATATCGTCCAGCCAATCAAGAAGTGGGAAGCACGGGCCAAGGGCATGTTCGCTACCCATCCTTCCATTGATGATCGTGTGCGTCGCATCGAACTCCTCGGCAAGTAGTCCTCCGCAAACACCACGGAAGTCACGCAAACCTCGGGCAACATCGACCCATGGAAAGTTTTGAAAGGAAAAGATTGTCGACATAAATTTTTACGTTTGGTTGATATTAATAATTGCTATAACAGCATTTGCTTAGGTGGCAATAGTGAAGAAACTCAAGGAATAACGCCGAAACTCTACGCCGTAAGGGGTGGTATTGCTGGTGTTTCGCTATCGGCCGTCGTTGCTTCGTTCGAGGATCAGGATATGTTCGTCGCGGCTCACCATGCCCACAACCTCGTATCCGTTTTCGACTGCTTGGGCGATCTCGTCCTGCAGTGTCGACGTTTGAAATGTCGCCAGCAGCATGTACTGATACCTGCGAGAGCTGTTGGGCGACTTCTCCATGATCATGACGATCTCACGGGCGTCACTGTTCATCAGGGTTCCGAATACCCCGGCTTTCGAGATCATGGTGGCCGGCAGGAGGCGGAAGCCTTCTGACGCGGCTTCATCAAGCTCCCGTTGCATTGTTCCCGTTAACGTGGTGGCCAGCAATAGGTACTTATAGGTATGGGGCGGTGTGGCAACCTTTTCCAGGACCAGGGCCATCTCGAAACCGCTCGTTGGGGAGCCGACTAGGATTCGGTAGCCGGCCGCGGCAGCTTCATCGAGTTCCCGTTGCATCGTCCCCGTCCTGGCGGTGGCTAGTAACAGGAACCTCTCTGTCAGGTTCTGCTGAGGCACCGCGGCACCGACAAGCGGCACCGCCGCCAGTGACAGCAGCAACGCGCCCACCGTCAGCTTCAGTCGCCGGTCATCTTGCTCCAACCTGTCTAGCCTGGATTCCACTGCGGTTGGTTTATCCATCGTTGGTACCTCGCTGAAAATCGACTCTAGGGTTTCCATAGGTCGGTACTACTGTATCGCCCTCCAAATTACGTTGAATTCGGCGTCGTACAGAACAATCTGCGCAGGAGTGCGAGTCACTACACCGGTGGCTGGCGTGAGCGTCTGAGTATTGCCCATCTGGGCGCGGATGATGCCGTTCTCGTCAACGTAGACGATGCCATCGGTGTTCATCTGGGCGCGGATGTTTCCAGTCTCACCAAAGTAGCCGATGCCGTCGGCGGTCATGAAGGCACGGAGGTTGTTGTTCTCATCTTGGTATCCGATACCGTCAGCGTCCATCTGGGCGCGGATGATCCCGTTCTCGTCGAAGTGCCAGAGACCATCGGCGTCCATCGAGGATCGACGCCGGCCGTTTTCAGCGTTGTAACCGATGCTGTAAGCATTCATCGCGGCGCGTCTGGTGCCGTTCTCATCCAGGTAGGCGATTCCAAGAGCGTCGATGATGGCCCGAGACTGGCCGTTTTCATCGATATAGACGATAGCGTCGGCGTTCAGCGCGGCGCGGCTGGTGCCGTTCGCGCCAACCACGCGAAACTCTCGTGCTTCAATTACCTCCGGTATTTGATGAGGCATTATCGAACCGACTAAGGGCACCGCTGCGAGCATCAGGAGCAACGAGCCAACGGCCAGCTTCAACCGCCGGTTGTCTTGTTCTAGCTTGTTTAGCCTGGACACGATCACGGTCGCTGCATTCATCGTCGACACTCTCCATGAAGTTACTTTTAGAAATCGAAACTCTACGCTGGTAGCGGCGAAGTTTCGCTGGTAGCCGTCGTTCAGTCGGCGTCGAGGCGGGACATTGAAAAACAGAAGAGCGACACCCTACGCAAAGGCGGTTCAGTATCTTTCTGCGAGCTCCTATGGAGCCGTGAAAATTTCGACGAAGATCGGCACGGTTATCGTTCGAAATGCGTAATGCCGTCTACGATGACCCTTTGCGTAACTGCCCATGTACTGATTGGACGGCCCTCCCAAATTACGATGTCTGCATCCATACCCGGAGCAAGGGTACCGGTTCGATCGGCGATACCGAGAATGGATGCCGCTTCGGAAGTGACTGCCATAAGCGCTGCCATTTCAGGTAGACCGTGGGCTTTTGCGACGACCGCTTCCATCGCTACTGACCTCCCAGTTCCGGAGTCAGCTGTACTGAGCGCCACGCGGACGCCGGCTTCATACAGCTTGGCGGCGTTAGAAGGCGTATGGGCGAACGCTTCGTATGGACCGCCATCGCCAATTCCGACAATTGCGGGACCAACAACCACTGGGATGCCTGCATCCGCGATTGCTTCTGCGACGACGTGTCCCCCAGCTGCGGAGTCGAGCACTAGATTCAACCCGAATTCATCTGCGAGCCGCAAAGCAGTAAGAATGTCGTCCGGAGTGTTTACCAGAACCCGGAATGGAAGTGAACTGCTCAGAAGTTGACCGAACACACGGCCGTCCTCGCCGCCGAGTGTGTCTTCTTGGGCACTGATGAATTTCTGCCGAAGGATTGCGACCATCCCTTGGCGAGTGGTAGGTGCTTCAAACGCGTTGAGCGCTGACTCTCCGAAGGATCCACTGACGGCAGCACGTTCGTTAACGATTGCCCCGGTTAGTTTCATGATGACACCAAGACCACCTGCGAGGTTTTGTGCCCCGGGGCTTACGTAAACGGTTGTGATGCCAGTACGCAGCCATTGGGACTCATCCGCTTCGACCAACTTTGGAACGATCGGCCGCGATGCATTCATTAGATTCTCACGATCAAATAGCATGAGCTCATCCGGCGTGTCCGTCGCATACGGCTGAAGTGGAGCAGGCACTGACTCAAGTCCGATGTGAGAGTAGGCATCGATATAACCAGGGGTGACAAAAAGACCGTCTGCATCGATGATTTCGGTGCCATTCGGTACCGATATATCTTGACCAAGAGAAACGATCTTGCCGTCTTCGAAAATTATTGTTGCAGCTTCGATGATGTCACCCGTGCCTGTGAAAATGGTGCCACCCTGAATAGCTACACGATTCTCCTGTGCCATCGGATTTTCCTGAGGCCAGCAGAAGCAAGCCAGCGAAGTTGCGATAGCAAAGTTCGTGATGTGTTTTAGCATTACCAGCCCTCCGGGACGCGTTGTCCGAATGCGTTTTCACCAGTGGTACGGTTGAACACTTCTCTCCCGTCGATGAAGACTTGAAAAACAAGGCTCTCGAAATCGAGTGGAGGGCCGTCGAGAATCACAAAGTCCGCATCTTTGCCAGGAGAAAGACTTCCGATTTGCTCGTCGAGGTTGAATAGCTTGGCGGGGTTCAGTGTCATTGCGGCGAGAGCATCGAGCTCCGACATCCCCTTTCGGACGAACATCGTTGAAGCGTGCCGCAAGAAATATTGATGTGCATCAGGGTGGTCTGCGTGAAATGCGACAGTTCCGCCGCCTTCTGCCAGGCGGACGGGCCCCATTATTTGGGGGTTCTCCGTTCCTACACCTGGAAGGATCGGTCCGAAGCTAATGGGAACCTCACCTTCCAGTAGTTCTTCCACAAGCTCATAGGTATTCCGCGCATGATGGATATAGAGATCAAGGCCAAATTCTTTCTTGAGTGCGATCGCGTGCCGCATTCCCTGCGCGTCACCTGTATGAACGCCAACTACCCACTCGCGAGTTATAAGTTTCCCGAATGCCTCGCGTGTCAAGTTTCGTGGGGGAGGGGAGCCGCCTGAGGATGCGGCGGCGGCACGTGCCTCTACATAGCTCTGCGCTGAACGGAGCTCAGATCTTAATAGTTCATATACGGCATCGACTGTCGGTGGGAAATTATCCTGTTCACCGTCGGCACGCATGGCGAACTTCATGCCACCTTCTGCCAAAAACATGTTCTCAATTGTGCCACCGCGCAGCTTAATGACCACTGCTTGACCACTGTTAGGACTACGGCTTCCAGTAGTGATATTCATGGTCGTGACGCCGGACGCGAGAGCCAGCGTAAATGCGGCGTCGTTCGAATTAAGTCCATCAATTGCACGTACGTGTGCATTAATGGGCTCAGATAGCTCGTTATTGTTTCTGCCTGTCGAAGGTATGTTGAGTTGTTTAAAGCCCATATGGGAGTGGCTTTCAACGATACCTGGAATCACTGATTTTCCGGAAGCGTCAATAACAGTCGCGTCACTTGGAATCAGGACACCGGTCCCAATTTCTGCGATCTTGCCGTCTCGGACAAGCATCGTCCCGCCTGTAATCATCTCGCCGGTTATGGGGTAAAGATTGGCATTGACGATGGCAAGCGTGCTGCTCGCGGCTTGCTCTTGACTAGTCGTACAGGCTGCAATCGAGAGCACACATAGAACCAGAAGTGTTGTGTGCGTGAATCTTCGAAGCATTTTGGCTCCTTGTTCTTGTCCAGAGGTAAACAATGAACTCTACACGTGCGTGGCGACGTTTTCCTGGTAACCATCGATCAAGACATGGGGCAAGGGAGGTAATCCAAGACGGCTAAAGCGGTTCAAGCGAGGATTCTGTATGCCCCCCCGCAGCCCAGCACAAGCTATTCGATAATGAAATCAGATTAGTGAACCAACTCGCTTTTCAGGCCGCCCCGGCCAGCATACCCGCGGAACAGTCCAGTACCGTTTGTAACATTCAGCCTGAACCAGTTTGGGTCAATATCCGGGGTCCGGCTACCCCACGGCCGAAGGTACATGATGCGTCCTTGCAACGCGTCACGCGCAGTGACTCCATCGTTGTCCATGACAGAGCCCCCATCATATTGCGAGAAGTCATAGCCATTGGGATGGCTCCACCCGAGAGTGTGTGCTAACTCGTGGGTTTGCAGGCGAGTACTGTTGAGGTGGACAGCGTTCAGCACTACGTGTGCACTATATATTCTTCCGTAATAGGAGTCGGTTCGCCGCGAATACCAAACGGTCCGGGCCCAGGAAAAGTTGGCATTGGTTTCAGTATTTTCCGCGTATTCAACTAGGAAGAGATTGACGTTCCCTGGGCTGTCATCAGTGAAGTCATTGAAGGTTATTTGTTCTCCGGGCGCAAAATCATCGCGCATTGTTACGTTCGCTTGGAACTGCCCACCAGTGAGGTTGCTGACATCACTTGCGAGCACATCAGTGTAATTGCTTGCGAACACGCTATTTGATTCTTGGAGCGCCTCCCCTTCAAGGCAACTCTCGGCTATCTTGCCGTTCTGTGTGGTGACCGTGTTTGATTGGATGCATTTGAACTTTCTGGTCCAGATGACAAAGGTCATCTGTGCCGGCCAACGCTTGGTGCCCCTGGTTCCGTTCCAGCGAAACACTTCATCGTGATAGGGCAAACTGAACCCATTCCCGTCGGAGATGACGGTAGCGTTGACCGTCAATGGGCCACCGGCGTCTATGTAGGTATCTCGTCTTATGTAACCAGCACCTGACAGCGTCATCGGAAGTATGCCGGT
>Ga0310125_10000333_pt1 | contig 21985 bp, 24 predicted proteins | sample CB11b_Tmax_Bot8__FD_203508 | JGI IMG/M metagenome (GOLD analysis project Ga0310125, IMG submission 203508) | Marine microbial communities from Western Arctic Ocean, Canada - CB11b_Tmax_Bot8 | ecosystem: Environmental > Aquatic > Marine > Oceanic | place: Canada: Western Arctic Ocean | collected... | reverse complement strand
ACATAGCTCGTACGAATCGCAGCGTTAATACCTGCATTATCTGAATCATAACACAAAATTACTCTATTAGTATATTTCTTTAGTGCAATTGCATGCTTACTAGAAAATGCCGTTCCTGAGGTAGCAAGGACATTGTCAAATCCTTGTTCCGCTAGACGTAAAAAATCAGTTTGTCCTTCTACTAAAATAGCAAAATTTTGTTTACGAATATTTGGTAGCGTTTGATAAGACCCATAAAAAATCTTACTTTTTTCGAATAATAATGTTTCAGGTGAGTTTAAGTACTTAACATCTTCTTTTTCTGATAAACTTCTACCGCTAAACCCAATAATTTTACCTGATAGGCTAAAGAAAGGAAACATAATACGATTACGGAAACGATCAATAAGCGGCCCTTTTTTTGATTCTGAAAATAAACCAGATTTCTTTAAAATATCATCGTCAAACTTTCCTTTTACCTCTTTTAAAAGACCGTCCCAACTATCTTGGGCAAACCCAACTCTAAACTTATGAATAATATTGGTATCAAAATCTCTACCTGTTAAATATGTTTTTGCTTTATTCCCAGATTTAGCTTGTACATTATTTTCAAAATAGATGCATGCTAGTTCATGTATTTCATATAATTGATCATATAAATTATTCTGCTCTTTATCCCCTAACTCTATAATTTCAATACCATATTTCTCAGCCAAAGAACGTATCGCTTCTGGAAAACTAATTTTTTCATATTCGATTAAGAATTGTACCACATTTCCTCCTTGACCTGAACCAAAGTCATACCACATATTTTTATCAGGCGCTACACTGAAGGAGGGTTTAGTTTCTGATCTAAAAGGACTTAAGCCGAAGTAGTTTTGACCTCTTTTTTTTAAGTCCACATATTGAGAAATGGCATCTAGTATATCTACTTCTTCTAAAACACGATTAATAGTTTCTTGTGCTATTCTTCTCATATAGGCATCGAACTTGACATTGATTGACTAATATAATCTTTGAAAGGGTCCAGTAAAACAAGAATTTGTGATTCGCTATAAAGAATGCTATATATATTACTAGATATAAAAGTATCAAAAAACCAAATAAACACAATCAATAACACAATTGTTTTTAACCCTCCAAAGAAAAATCCAAAAACTTTATCTGTTATAGTAAAGGAAGTTGATCCGCGAAATAGAAATAATAATACGCTAGTAATAAACCTGGAAATTATAATAGAACAAAAAAATATAAACACTGCAGAAATAAAAAATATCCATCTTGTGCTGATATCCAAAAATGATGATAAAAATACTGTTAAATCAAAATAGAAAGAAAGAGCAAAGAATACCCCTATGCCAATATCTATAAATTCAAATATAGCATCTAAAAGTCCTTTTTTAATACCTAAGATAGCATTAAACCCTATTAACAAACAAAAAAGAATATCTATAATCATACTAAGATAATAATTCTTTTAAAAGGTTTTGTGCCACCCCTCCATCAATTTTACCGGCACCTTCTTTTATCACCTGAGGCATTACTGTCCCAAAATCTGCCATACTAGATGCCCCAGTTTTTTTAATGACAGATAATACAATCAGTTTTATTTCATTTTCTGTCATCATGGAAGGTAAATAAGCCTCTACAATATTAAGCTCTAAAGTTTCTTGCTCTACAAGATCATTTCTTCCGCCCTGCTTGTATAACTTAATAGATTCTTTATGTTGCTTAGCAGTAGTTTGCAAAACTTTCATCCCCTCGCTGTCTTCTAGCGGCTTACCTGTTGCAATAGACTTATTCCTACATTTAGAAATTAAAATACGTAAAACGCCTACCTTTGTTTTGTCTTGACTTTTTAAGGCTTCTTTTAAATCATTTTCGATTTGATGTAACATAAATTTATTTTCCCTCATTAATAATTTTCATCGCCAATAACAACTGATCTTGATTGGATTCAAATCCAATAAATCGTCTGCCTCTTTTTTTTGCTACTGATCCGACACTGCCAATTCCCATAAATGGGTCTAATACCCAATTCAACTTGAAACTACTTGCCCTTACAATCCTATGAATAATTTCATCGTAGTCTAAATGAAACCATAAATTATTTTTAATCTCTTCTGAATGTGGATTATTAATATTTTTTCCATCTACAATATAATTGTGATTAAAAATATAATCATTGGTCTTAGTAGCAAACCAAATATCAGATATTGTATTTTTCCATTGAGATAAACCTTCTTGTTCAGATGTGCGTTCTGCAGTGATTCTAGATTGAATGCTAAATTTTTGATCTAATATTGAATGATACATTGAAGAAGATTCCCAAGGACAGATAATATAAATTGATCCATTTGTTGTTAACACTCTTTTAGATTCTGCTAACCATCCATCTACCCAATCTATATAATTGGTAAATGTAGGGCTTTTACCAGATAAGCTATTATTTTTTGGTTGCAGTGTAGGTTCTGTGACAATCAAATCGATAGATTCATCAGGAATATTTGCTAAACCATCGATAGGGTCTGATAAAAATAACCCCTCATGAAGCTTGCTTGTAAACCTCATATCTTCATTTGTCTTTATAGCAGGCAAATAACGATTCAAATCTTTTACGGTAAGTATTTCATTCTGCATGATAGTTAGAATTTAGTCTTATAAAGTTAATTTAAAAATTGTAAGTTTATTATCTTGACACATTCACATAAAATCAAAATTGCCTTGAGTGCTTTACCAAAAAATAATTGGTGGGGCTCTGGTATTGTTGCATATGCAGATAACGATATGATGGTAGATGGTGCTATACCCAATCAATCTGTACTAGAACATGAATACCAAAAACTAGTATCACTTATAGAACGTTTAGGATTAGAAACCGTCATAGTTCCATTCTCAAATATTCTAGAACAAGAAGGGAAATTTGATTTTATTTTTATGAGAGATCATTTTTTATGTAATAGAAATAAAAAAATTGTAATGTGTAATATGCGATTGAAAGAACGTCTAGATGAAGGAAAATTTGTAATCGAAACAATGAAAGGATTGGGCTATACCATTAGCTATTTACCAACACAAGACTGTTTAGCGGAGGGTGGGGAATTTTTTTATCTCTCCAAGGAAAATATTTTATTATCAGGCTTATGCCGTAACAACCTTAAAGGCGCTGAATCAATGGCAGAACTAATGGGTGTAGAACAATTACATATCATTGAATCGAATGGGTATCATCTTGATACGGCAATTTGCCCTATATTTAATACCGAGTATGATTGTATAGGGATTAATTGTGCTAGAGAAGTATTCGATGCTAAGAATTATAATATCTTAAAAGAATTATGTAAAAAATATGGTTGGAAATTATTAGATATTGAAAATCAAAATAGAAAAAAATCTTTAGAAGCAAGGTCAGCTATGAATTGCTTAACCTTGCCAGGGTTGTTGGTAGGTACAAGTCCGATTAACAATGAAAATGTTATAGATTTTACTAATCAAAATAATATTCATATGCACATAGCAAATGTATCTCAATTTAATTTAAGTGGGGGATCAGTACATTGCTTAACAAATGAACTATTATAAATAGTTCTACTGTAATAGACATAGAAATTATTTATCTTTAAGAAACTCCCAAATCAATTTCGAAGCATTAACATCATGATCCCAAGTTTTTTTAAACCACGTATGACCTTCATTTTTCATGGTATACAAAATTACTTCTCGATTGCCATCGCAGTTATAGGAAGTTAGTTGTGTAGAGAATACTCCGTCTCCATTAAAGTCTGGAATAGTTACCTCAGATTGATTTTCACAATTATTGTAGTTAGCCCAAAATGAATGTGCGGTTTCTACATTAGTGCTCCAAAAATTTCCATTATAAGGGACTACTGCATCAGCTGTCCCATGAAAATGAATAATACTTTTTTGATTTGAAGGAACACAATTATAGTATGCTGCCATAGAACCCGTCACAGATCCAATCCCTTTTATTTCATCTAATTCACATGCTAATTTATAGCTCATAAACCCACCTAAAGACATTCCCGATGAGAAGATCTTCTCATCATCAATGCTATAGTTAGCTTTAAAATATTTTATCAATGCGGCAAATAATCCTACATCATCCACTTCATCAAAAGTAGAGACCACATCAACATTCCAGCCGGTATTACCGATAAGGTCTGTCACTCCCTGTACATATACTACTATAAAATTTTCTTCATCCGCGATACTATCAAACTCAGAATAATTTCTTATAATAGGTGCTTCGCTTGTATATCCATGTAACACAAATAATAAGGGTAGTGGATTGCTATTAGCATCATAGTTAGGTGGAGTATGTACAATAAAATTACGAATATAATTACCAAATACTGTTGCAAAGGATGCAGTATTATCATCATAGTAAGAAATCAGCTCTACATTCAGATCGGGTATCGTGTTATCCCCTCCATTTCCTCCACTATTACCATTCCCATTATTTGGACCTACAACTCCGCTAGACGATATTACATTAGATCCTGAATCAGATCCACATCCAATAATGAACAAGAAGAGTAAAATGTTAGTAAATCTTTGCATTTTGGAACTTACACACGTTATGGTTAATGATTCGACCAAATCAATTAACTTGCACTTATTAAACCTTCTTTTATTTCTTTAACTAAAAATGCAATTGAAGTATTTAATTCATCTAAAGAACCATTATTTTCAAGAATATAGTCTACATAATTTTTCTTTTTTTCATCAGCCCATTGTAAATCCATACGCTCTTTAATTGATGTTTCTGACAAATTTCCTCTAGATAATGCCCGATCAATACGCATAGATTTTGAGCTAGTTAGTAATATAATATAGGCCCCAGACTCATGATAATATTTATAAGAACCGCTCTCAATAATAAGTGCGGCATCAACCACAAAAATAGGGTACTGCTTTTCATGACCAATCTTTTCAATTCTTTTTAAAAGTTCTACATTTACAGCTGGATGAAGAATTGCATTTAATTTTTTCTGATTCTCTTGATTTTTAAATACTATCTTGCTCATAGATTGTGAGTCAGTGCTTTCTAGATCGGGAAAAGTTTGGAGAATCTCTGCTGATATTTTTTTATTGAGCAAAAGAAGCTTTGCCTCTTTATCTGCATCAAAAATATATGCATTGTATTCTTCTTTGAAAATATTGGATACTGTGCTTTTACCAGAAGCTATCCCTCCAGTTATCCCAACAACAATCATTATTGAATTTTTTCTAGAATATGCTGTGTTACCTGATTGATAGATCCACCTCCATTAATCTGAATAATTTCATCTTTATAAAAATCAATTAATGGGGCTGTCAATTTTGTATATACTTGTTGGCGATTAATAATTACTTCTTCTGTATCATCTTGACGACCAGAATTTTGAGCTCTTTCAATTAATCTCTTTATTAATATTGTTTCTTTTACGTTAATATTTAATACATGGTCTATTCTTGAATTAAGTTTTTCAAAAATTTTATTTAACCCTTTTGCTTGTAGAATTGTTCTTGGAAAGCCGTCTAAAATAACACCTACATTTTTCAATTCTGTTAATATGCTTCCCATCATAGATAGCATTACATTATCTGGTACTAAATTTCCAGCATCCATATAATATTGTGCTTCTAACCCAGTAGCAGTTTTCTTTTGTATCTCACTTCTTAAAATATCACCGGTGGATAAATGTACAAGATTATATTTTTCTGAAAGTATTTTAGCTTGCGTTCCTTTTCCTGCCCCTGGTGGGCCCATTATTAAAAGCTTTCTCATCTACTGCATTGCTTTTGGTGGTTCAAAAATTGCATGCATAATTATTCCAACCTGCGTAGGATTCTTCCTATATTTTTTTTGAACCAACGCAAGCATATTATTGTATTTCTTTGTGGAAGATTGTTTTTGAACACTTAAACGTGATGTCATTTTTGTTACACGCGTCTCTTTTTTGAGACGCTGAAAATTTTCTAAATGACGATCATCAATAGCGCTTAAATCATGCTTGCTATCAAAATGATCTGCAAATGTATTTCCTGTGCTGTGATCTTCTTTATTAGGCAATACGTTTTGGGTATTTTTTACTGGAGTAGAAACAGATTCTTCAAATGCTTCATTCAAAAAATCTAGGATATTGATTTTTTGGTTGTTAGGTATTTGAGGACTTTCTACTTCCTTTTTAGAAGGGGTTTGTGGCGGCATAAGTCGTTCAGCTTTCTTTTGCTTACTTCTATACGCAGACCAAAGATAAAAACCTAATATCGCTCCCCAATACAGTAATTCTTCCAAATTTAATCCTTTGAATGGTCTGTTGATTCTTCTTCTGTACCAGCAATAGATTGTCTCATGCTAGTATCAGAAGCAATATTATCAAGTTTATAATAATCCAAAACTCCCAAATTACCTTCTCTAAATGCCTGAGCCATAGCTTTAGGTACTTCAGACTCTGCTTCTACCACTTTCGCTTTCATTTCTTGCTCAAGTGCTACTGCCATTGCTCTTCTCGTCTCTGCTTTTGCTTGTGCTACTCTTAAATCTGCTTCTGCTTGATCAGCTTGTAATTGAGCACCAATATTTTTACCTACATCAATATCAGCAATATCAATTGAAAGTATTTCAAATGCTGTACCCTGATTTAAGCCTTTATTTAACACAATTTTAGAGATTGAATCTGGATTTTCTAATACTGCTTCATAAGATTCTTTAGAACCAATTGCACTTACAATCCCTTCTCCAACTCTTGCAATGATAGTCTCTTCAGTTGCCCCTCCAACTAAATTAGGGATATCAGTTCTAACAGTAACTCTTGCTCTTGCTCTTACTTCAATACCATCCTTTGAAACGGCGGATAATTTTCCATCTACTGGAGCATCAATGACTTTTGGATATACGCTGGTTTGTACCGCATCTAAAACATCACGTCCTGCTAGGTCAATTGCAGTTGCAATTTCAAAAGTCAGTTCAATGCCTGCTTTTGATGCAGCAATTAATGCATCAACAACCTTGTTGACATCTCCACCAGCCATGTAATGAACTTCTAAATCATCGCTGCTTAAAAACATCCCTGCTTTACGAGATGCAATTAATCCATTTACAATAATACCTGGGGGGACTCTCCTGAATCGCATTCCAATCAAATTAAAAATAGTGACGTGGCCACCTCCAATACTAAATATGGCTTGTAACCATAATCCTATTGGCACAATCCATAACAATAAGAAAATAAATACTAACAACGGTAAGGCAATATAAAGTCCCATTACTTCTCCTTTTTTTTATCTAAAAATCTTCTACAATTTATTCATAAACTCTCATATAGTCCTACATCTTCCCTCTTTTTTTATAATTTTTTTTGAGGGTGCTTATGTTGGAGTCTGTAATAATAAATTTTTCTAAAAATTTTGATTTTAATACTAAGTTAATTACCATAATTAAAGCTATAATTCCTCCAACAATCCCCCATGAAAATCCATCCATTGCTTGCGAATAGATTTCATCGCTTACAGGCACTCCAGGGATTAATAATAGATATAACCCATAAAATAAAACACCAACCCCTGCTATACCAAAAAATCCAAACCCAGGAATTGCTACAAATTCTATTGCTAACAATAATAGACCGCTCATAATAATTAACAAATCCATTGAAGAAGCTAACTGTGTCAAATACCCCGCTCCTAATGCTAATGTTAAACATACAATACCAATGGTGCCTCCAATACCCCATCCAGCACTATATAATTCAGAAATAATACCAATAGTACCAAAAGTAGTCAATAATGAAGCTATAGTAGGATCTGTAAGAAAACGCACTAGATCTTCAGACCAATTTTCATTCAAAGTAACAATATTGTAATTCTCTATACCAAGACTAGCTAAGATTTCTTCTATTGATTCACCTTTGCCATCAGCAATATGATATTTTAATGCTAACTCTGTAGTGAGTGTAATAAGCTTCCCTTCTTTTCTTCCTTCTATGTCATCAACTTTCAACGAATCCCCATCGATCACTAAAAACTCAAAACTTAACTCTTCATCAACCATACCTCGAGCAATATTGGAATTTTTTCCTGTTTTCTCTGCAGTTGCAGCCATTTCTTCTCGCATATAGCTTTGAGATTTTTCTGATTGTTTTGATCCTGTCATGTCTACAACACTAGTGGCCCCAATCGTTGCACCCTCTGTCATATAAATCTTATCACAAGACAAAGAAATTAAAGACCCAGCTGAAATAGCTCTACGATTAATAAAGGCTATAGTGGTAATGTCTGTGGCTGATATCGCATCTTTAATTTGGGTAGCAGCATCAACGCGACCTCCAAAAGTATCAATATCAAAAATAATTAATTCGCTGTTATCAGATTCTGCGATGTTTATAGCGCGCTTTACAAAACTTGGGAGACCTAAATCAATTGTATCTTGTATAGGAACTATATAAATATTTTTTTTAGTTTCTTCGGCTATACTGCTCCCCAAAGTGAGCAATAAAATAAATAGCCATATGTGTTTAAATTTTGTTTTCATTTCTAATACAAAGATTTACATTTACTAAATGTATATATTTTTGAAAATGCTTTCATTATATCTAAGAACTGTTCCAACATTCTTAAATAAATTTACTTATAAATGTTTTTATAATCTACTATTCCATTTACTAAAAATGAGACGGAGCGTTGTAATACAGAACTTAGAAAGAGCGTTCCCTGGTAAAGAGAAAAGTTGGTATAATAGTATCGCTGCACAATGCTACAAGTTTTATGTAGAAGATTTTTTAGAATTTCTTTCTTTTCCAAGATATTTTAATCATGAACAAATAAAATTCAATAATATTCAAATACTAGATGATGCATTAAAAGAAAATAAAGGAGTCATTTTTGTTGGTGGACACTTTGGATCCTTCGAGAAGTTATTTTATACTCTAGCACATAAGGGGTATGTTCTATGCGGTGTAGCATATAAACAAAAAGATAATGTTGCTGATAAATTTTTTAAAACAATCAGAGAACAATATATGCAAAGACAGCTTTATAAGGGCGGTTCAAGTACAGACTTGAAGGTGGCATTAAACAATAATGAAATGCTCATCTTATTAAGCGATCAAGATGCTAGAAAAAAAGGAAGAGTGGTTGATTTTTTTGGCATTCCTTCATCTACCCCAGCAGGGGCAGCGATCTTACATAAGAGAATGGGTTCACCTATTATTTTCTTCTCTATTACCAAAATTAATAATCAATATCATGCGAACTTCAAAAAGATAAATGCTTCTACTGGATTAAATATCGACCAAATTGTACAAGAATATACATCGGCATTAGAAAGCACGATTCAAAGAAACCCAGAACAATATTTTTGGTTTCATAAACGATGGAAAACATCTCATAGCTAAAATGAAAAGAATCTCAATAAATCATCCAAACGCTATTAATGCGGCATTGTTAGCACTGAGACAGAATCAAGTGATTGCATATCCAACTGATACAATCTATGGTATTGGTACAGATATAGATAACGACCAAGGTATAGAAAAAATTAATCATCTTAAAGGGCGCGAAACTCCAATGAGTATTATTGTTCATAGTTTTGATAGTATTGCTAATAAATTAATTCTATCTCCTCAAATACAAAACCAAATGAATACAATTATTGATAATGGAGATACTTCTATTATAGAATATAAACTGGGAGCCTTTAACTCATTAATCACCAAGGATAATAAGATTGGATTTCGCATACCAAATTATCCGTTTTTAATAACCTTGTTATTAGAGTATACAAAGCCTATAACAACAACTAGCATTAACACTGCTGGTCAACAGCCTCTCAATGATCCAAATAAAATAGAAGCACTGTTTGGGGATAGCATAGACTTGATATTGGATGCTGGAATTATTAACAATCAATCTGCTTCTAAAATTTATATGTTTGATAAAAATAATATTTCTCAAATTCGATAATAATGAAAAAAATTATTATACTTCTTTTAATGTCATTTTTAATAGGGCAAGCTCCAACGGAAAAAGAAGCTTCCTTTATCCCTGGAGAACAATATAAATATGCCCTATTTGTTGATTTTATAAAGATTGGTCCCAACTTAATCAAATTAGGATCAGCTACTCTTAGCACAAAAAAGATGGAAATCGTTGATGGGAAAAACGCCTATCATTTAAGCTTTTCAGTCAAAACCTCTAAAGTGGGTGATGCACTATATAAAATAAGAGATACAATAGATGTCTGGGTCGATGCCGAGTCAGGTCAATTGATTAAACAGGTTAAAAAGTTGCGTGAAGGCTCTAGAAAAAGCACATCTGTTACTACAATCAAAGGCAATAAGGCTATTACTAACGAGAAAGAATATGCTATCCCAGAGAATGTGTTCGATCCATACGCATTAATCATGATTTTAAAAAATGAAGATATTCCAGAACAGGGATCAAAAAAATTTACCATACTAGATGGTGGGAAAGTTAGAGAAATAGAAATTCAAAATATTGGGTTAAAAACTATTCGTACTCCTGCTGGTAAATTTAATGCCTATACATACAAACCTTTAAATAACGGGAAATCTGTATTAAAAAATAAAGGCGATATACAGGTATCATATGGAATGATTAATGGCAGAACTGTACCTATTAAAATATCGCTAAAGCTGAGTAAGGGAGTAATTGTTTTAAAGTTAAAAAAGTCTAGCAACGTCATTAATTAGTAGAAATGCCATTAATGATAATAAAATAAACATTCCTACTGACTGAATTCGCATTCTTGCTTTGACTGATAGCTTTCTTCCCATCAATACTTCAATTAAAATTACTGCAATATGCCCACCATCAAGGCCTGGTATTGGCAACATATTAATGAATGCTAAATTGACACTAATTAACGCCATCAAAAATAAAAACTGACCTAATCCAGCTTGTGCTGCATCTCCAGCCATTTGCCCAATCATAATAACGCTACCAACTTCATCTCTAGATACATTTCCTTGGAAAATCATTTTTAAAGAAGAGCTCATTAAGACCATTGACCATGCTGTACGGCTATATCCATACTGAAAAGATTCAATAAAATTAAGTTCTTTGGCGCTCATCTCTTTGGCAACACCAATTAAGCCAATAGTCTGATCTACCCTACCTGATTTAAAGTTAGGACCAGAAGATAGTGTGATCTTTTGCTCATAAGGCTCACCATCTCTTATAACTGTGATAGGTATTTCTTGATTAGGATTTTTTTCTACTACACTTACAGCATCCTCCCAATTTGAAACTTGAATATTATTAATTGAAATAATTTCATCTCCAACTAACAAATTAGCATTCTCTGCTGGGCCACCGGGGGCAACAAAATCTATTATGGCATATTGATCAACGGGAACTGCATCCCCCTCTATCGCACCAATAGCAGAAAAAACAAAAAAGGCTAAAATAATATTCATGATTACACCGGCACTTAAAACCCAAATTTTTTCTAGTGCACTCTTTGACTCTAGCTCATCATCTGCGCCCTTAATTTCAGTATCCATATTTTCATCAAGCATGCCTTTTATCTTTACATACCCACCTAATGGAAGTGCTCCAATGACAAAAACTGTATTGATATTTTTTGGTTTATATTTATAAATAGTTGGAGGCATTCCAATTGAAAATTGCTCAACCGTTACACCTATGCTTCGTGCAGCTAAATAATGACCAAGCTCATGCACAAAGACAATAACACTAATAAGGATAATAAATGCGATTATATATATCATAAAATTAGACCAAATATAGTTTTATTTGCTGATTTAATGTAAGTAAATCTTCTATAGATGGGTTAGAATTATCTCCAAACTCATTTACTGTTTTTTCAAGCAAGTTGGCTATGTCCGTAAAAAGAATTCTTTCATTTAAAAATTGATTCACAACATAGTCGTTTGCCATGCTCATAACAGGGATTCTATTACCTCCCTTATCAATTAATTCTGTTAACAGTTCTAATGCTGGGTATCTTGTATAGTCTGGTTTTAAAAAAGTAAATTGACCAATATCTGCAAAATTTAAACTACCGTAATCACTATTAATTCTTTCAGGAAAAGACATAGCATATTGTATAGGAATTTTCATATTTGGTATACCAAGATGTGCTTTATAAGAATCATCTATAAACTGGACCATGGCATGTATAATTGATTCGGGATGAATAACAATTTCTATGTCTTTTATGCCGACATCAAATAACCACATTGCTTCTACCAATTCTAACCCTTTATTCATCATAGTAGCTGAATCAATGGAAATCTTCTGTCCCATATCCCAATTAGGGTGCTTTAACGCTTCTTTCGGTTTAATAGAACTAAATGTCTCTAAGTCTCTTTTTAAAAATGGTCCTCCACTACCGGTTAAGATAATTTTTTTGAGAGTATTCTTTTCTTCTCCATAAAGACATTGAAAGATAGCAGAATGCTCACTATCTACGGGGATTAAATTTGCTGAATTCTCTTTCACTTTTGGCATAATGATGTGTCCGCCCAAGACCAAAGATTCCTTGTTGCTAAGTGCTAATTCAACGTTATTATTAACCGTATTCAGCGTTGTAACTAAACCATCTGTTCCCACAATAGCATTGATAACAAGATCAACATTTTGATATTGTGATAATATATTGGAAGAATTTTCTCCTACAATTAACTCAATATTATGTTGTTTACAAAAATCTTTTAATGGGTGGTGGGAATTTAATGTATTGATAGAAATTTTTTGAGGCATAAACTGCTGCACTTGTTCAAACAATAAATCTGCATTATGATTACAGGATAAACACTCAACTTTAAACTGGTCTTTATTTTGATTAATTACTGATAACGCTTGAGTACCAACAGATCCCGTTGAACCAAATATAGAAATTCTTTTCATTAAAAATTTATTAAATAATTCCTCTATCACTTTTTTCAATAAAATCAACAATCTCATTAACGTGAGCGTTATCTTGAAATTCTTCTTTTATTTTTTTAAGTGAAATAGATGAATTTAATTCAGATCTAAAATAATAACGGTATGTTTTCTTAATAACCATTCTATCTTCTTTGCTAAATCCTCGTCTAGATAAGCCTAGAGCATTAATTCCTGAATATCTCAAAGGATGCTTCCCTGCTAATATATATGGAGGCACGTCTTGAACAATTTTTGAATTTGCTGCTAACATTGCATGTTTGCCTATTTTACAAAATTGATGGACGGTGCTTACGCCACCCAAAATAGCCCAATCACCAATTTCAACATGTCCGCCTAGAGCAACTAAATTAACTAAAATTACATTATTACCAATAATACAATCATGTGCAACATGAACGCCTGTCATAATTAACACATCGTCTCCAATCGTGGTTGCTCCTGTAGCACTTGTACCACGATTTAACGTTACAAACTCTCTAATGATAGTGCGCTTCCCAACTATTAGCTTAGTTTTTTCACCACCAAATTTTTTATCTTGTGGCACTACTCCAATACTACTGTTATGAAAAATATTACATTCATCATCAATTTCTGTATATTGACCAATAGTATTAAAATTACCTATGGTTACATTGTCGCCAATAATAACGTCCTGTTCAATAACATTGTAAGCACCTATTGTTACATTGTTACCAATCTTCGCTGAATCTGCTATAATATTTGTTGGGTGTATATTACTCATTCTTTATTTTTTCTATCTACTATTGTGGCAAAAAATGTTGCTGAAGCTATCTTTTTATCTCCTACAAAACATAGGGCATCAAACTTAAAAGAACCTAATTTATGCTGTAATAACTTTGCTTCAATACAGAGCTGGTCTCCAGGAATAACATTATGCTGTATCTTATAATTGACTACTTTCGACATAAATACTAATTTTTTAGAAGGATCTTCTATGAAGTCTACCATCAATAAACATGCTGACTGTGCAATAGATTCTAAAATTAATACACCCGGCATGATAGGCTTTCTAGGAAAATGCCCTTGAAAATAAGGTTCATTTATAGAAACATTTTTAAGAGTTTTTATACTTTCTTTGTTCTGATGTTCTATAATACGATCTACCATTAAAAATGGATAGCGATGCGGCATTACGTCTAAGATGTAATTAATGTCTTTCATTTAAAATTGATCCTTAAATTCTTTTCGTAATAATTTTGCAAACTCTACGTTTCCTTTATGCCCACTCTTAATAGCAGTAATATGACCTAAAATTGGTTTACCCAATAATGCCAGGTCTCCTATAAGATCTAATGTCTTATGCCTCACTGGTTCATTTTTAAAACGTAAAATTTGTGATTTATAAAGTCCACGCGTACCTTCATAAAATTTAATACCAAATTTTTTCTGAATATACTGTACTTCTTCTTTCTCTATTTCTTTATCTACAATAATAACAGCATTTCCTAAATTACCACCTTTAATTAAGCCTTGCTTTTCCAAGCTTGTTATTTCACTTAATAAACAAAAAGTACGTGCTGGTGCAATTTGTGTTTCATAATTAGTATACATATTTTGTACAGAACTATATTGTACACCTAACTCGTCTAGATCGTAGTGAATAGTAAAAGTGGCTTTAAATCCATCATAAGGTACTCCTAAAACTTCCACATCTTTTGCTTCATCAGTATATGCAACAGGTTTTGTAATTTTTAGAAAATCAACATCAGCCTCTTGTTCAATAATTTGACCTTCCTTTAGAGCAGAGACAAAATCTCTTGCACTACCATCCATTACTGGAGGTTCTTTACTATTCAGTTCAATTAAAAGATTATTAACCCCCATACCTGCGCACGCGGACAGAACGTGTTCTGTGGTATGGACTCTTACCCCATTTTCTTCAATAGTAGTTCCTCGGGTTAAGTCTACCACATTATTGATGTCAGGAGTGATAATCTGATCATCTTTGTCGTTTCTCATAAACTTTATACCAAAATTCTCTTCAGCTGGACGAAAAGTAATGGTACTTTCTACTCCTGTATGTAATCCAACGCCGGTACAAGATATAGGATATTTAACTGTGTTTTGTTTTTTATGCATCTTTTTTCAATCTTCTTTCTAAAATTTCTAATCTAGTAAATACTGCATCTCTTTTTTGCTTTTCTTTAATAGGGCGAGCAGGATTTCCAGCATACATCTGCCCTCCTTCTAAAGATTTTAAAACACAAGAACGTGCAGCAAAAACAGACTCTTTACCTAAGATAACATGGGGACCAATATCGGTTTTTCCACCAATCATAGAATAAGCTCCCACTACTGTGCTCCCGCCAACACATACTCCTGCAGCCAATAAACACCCTTCTTCAATCTTTACATTATGAGCAATATGTATTTGATTATCTAATTTACAATAATCTTCAATAATAGTATTTTTTACCGATCCTCTATCAATAGTACAGGTTGCACCTAATTCTACAAAATTTCCTATAACAACACTTTTAATATGGGGTATTTTGTGGTGTACTTTATCAATAGTAGTAAATCCAAAACCGTCACTACCAACAATAGAACCGCTATGAATCAATGTATTTTTTCCTATAATAACATCATCATAAATAACAACATTATCTTTTATACTAGAATTAGCTCCAATAGTCGCTCCTGAATTGATTTTTACTCCTGAACCAATAGTTACATTGTTTCCAATAGTTACATTTTCTCCAATTACAGAAAAGGCAGAAATGCCTATATTTTTACCCAAAGAAGCTGATTTTGAAATAACTGTATTAGCATGAATTGTATGATCTATAGAGAGTTTCTTAGAAAATAATTCTAATATTTTAATCATCGCTAAATATGGATTGTTAACGACAATTCCAGGACACTGTTGTAAATCTTCTTTGCTTGTAACAATGAAAGCTGATGCATTGGAAGATATAATTTTCTTCTTATACTTTGGAAGAAAGGCGAATGATATTGCTCCAGCAACAGCCTCCTCAATATCGTCAACGCTAGTAATAATAATTGCACTATCGCCGACTATTACACCCTTTACCTCTGAGGCAATTTGTTTAAGTGTCAACAAAGAGAAATCTCTATATTATTCTTTCGATTTTCTTAGTTCGTAAAGAACATCATCTGTTAAATCGTGTGTTGGTTTAGTATAAAGAGATGCCTGAGAACCATCCATAATAATATCATAACCTTTTGATATTGCTACCGCATCAACTGCTGCTTTAAACTTTTGAACTAATTCATACTCTAGCTGAGCTTGCTTTTTAGTAAGTTCTCCATTTGGACCAACTTTTGCCTGCTGATAACCTTGCATTGAAGTATCCATATCTCTAATATCTTGCTCTTTTGCCTTTTTTAATTCTTCTGACATCATCAGGCTTTGTTGCTCATATTCTTTAACCATACTATCAAGCTCGGTTGCCATTGCTTGGTATTCTTTTTGAATGACTTGTAGATCAAGCTGTAATTGCTGTTCTACTTCGTTAAACTCTTCAAAATCAAGTCTAATTTTTTCTGAAAAAACTACACCAATTTTTTCTTGAGCAAATGATACTCCAACTAATAATAATAAAATCACTATTTTTTTATACACTTTATTCTCTCCTTTAGTACGTTTGTCCAAATGTGATAGTATACTCCCAACCTTGTGGATTACCATCACCGTTAATATCGTCAAATCCATATCCCATATCAAACCCTAATTTACCAATACCTGGCATAAAAAACCTAACACCAGCACCAGCAGATTTTTTCATAGAAAGGGGTCCATTTCTCTCTATATAAAACGGCTCAGACATTTTTGAACTGTTCCATACATTACCCATTTCTCCAAAAGCCATTACGTATATTACAGGATTTTCTGATAATGGGAATCTTAATTCTGTAGTTATTTTCCCCATTGAATTTCCTCCAACAGCTTGACCAGAAGCTGTTTGTGGCCCAATAGAATTATCTGGATATCCTCTTAAAGCATTACCGTAAGGAATTCCATTACCTCCCATAATAAATCTTTCATCAAAAGGAACAAAGCTTTGGACGCCGTCATCTACGTCTAATGTCTTAATAACTCCCAATTTAAAAGAATTATATAATACGACTTTAGAAAAAGTAGGTGTAAACCAATTTAAATCTAATATATGTTTTTGAAAGTTTTCATTTCCTCCTAAAAATCCGCCTGAATAAGTGTTCTCAATTTGGAATCGAGAACCGGAAGTAGGAAATTCTGCCCTATTCCTACTATCTCTAGAAAGCATTTGAGAAAAACTAATTCCTCGGGTCGTTTCTAAACCGCCAATATATTGATCAATATCGGCTTGTGTTCCCTGATATTGTTTTTCCATTAATTTTGCAGACCACATAACTCTAAAGAAATCATCTGGCCATTCTAGTCTTCTCCCAAAACTAACAACTGCTCCTGCTACTGTAAAATCTAATGGGAAATAATAATTTGTAGATGAACCTCTATAAGAATAAAATATTGATGCTCCAACCAAGTATGGGCTATCGTTAATCATAGGATCCTGGAAGCTAATATTTAAGGATCTATATTTTGAAGGCTCTTGATTAGAGTAAAGAGAAAAATTAGTCCCCGTACTTAAGCCAATATTAAATTTTTGCCCTCTTCCCATAAAATTATCAAACTCAACTCCTGCTCCACCTGTCACTCCATACTCTCCAGTAAAACCAAGATTTGCATTGATTCTTTGGGTAGACTTTTTCTCTTGAACTACAAAATCTAAATTTACCTTATCTTCTGATATAGGGTTAACATCTGGTACTACATTATCAAAATAATTTAAAATCCAGATATCGCGTTGACTACGCATTAACTTAGATTTATTAAAAATATCGCCAGGAAATAGCTTTAATTCACGCCTAATAACATTTTCTCTAGTTTTATTATTTCCAGAAACAAAGATATTTCCGATGTATACCTTACTCCCCTCACTAAAAACAAAATTAATATCTAAAGAATCGGGACCAGATGGTATGATTTCTGGATTAACACTACTAAATATATACCCTTTATCTTGGTATACACTCATCATATCTTCATATACTGATTTAGTAAAATCTTCTTCTGAATAAGCATCTCCTTTTTCAATTTTTAACAATTGTTTAAGAGTAGCTTCGTCTGCAATTTCGTTGCCTTCAAATGTAATATTACGATAATGATATTGCTCCCCCTCTTCCAAAGATAATACCAAGGTCAAAGAAAAATTTTCCCTATCTACTATGAGAGTATCACTGACTACTTGGAAGTCTCTATAGCCTTCATTTTGATAAAACAAAGCTAATACTTTTTTATCTTCATCAAATGTTTTTTCATCAAGACTTTTTACCCAAAAAGACCACCACTTTCTTTCTTTTGTATCTTTTAATTCTTTTTTCAACTTACGTGCTGAAAAATTATCGTTTCCTATAAATTGAATATTCTTTAGTCTATACTTTTCATTTTCTTCCACATGGAAAACAACATCTCTAGCATAGGCGGTACGTACTAAGGTATCTTGTGGTACTTCTATTGTTGAACTTACTTCTACATTAAAATATCCATCCTCTTGATAAATTTCTGTAATCTTTTTAGTAGCAGCATCTACTGAATTAGGACGAATTCTCTGCCCTATTTTTAAATCAATTTTTTCTGTAAATCTAGACTCTCTGACAGATATACCTTGAAATAAAATATTATTCAAAGTAGGGCTTTCTTCTACTTGAATTGTGATTTCCACCCCATATTCAGACTCATTGTTAAGAACAATATTAACATCATCAAATAAACCTAAATCCCATAATCGTGTTAAAGCAGTTGATATATCAGATCTTTGAATTTGAGTGCCATCACGTAAACCAGCAGAATACTTAATCATCTTATCAGATGTAGTAGTATTCCCTTCAACATTCACACGATAAAGAGTTACTTCTTGACCGTATAAAATATTGATAAAAAATAATAGTATTATTGTTATATATATATTTTTCATATTTAATCAGTTAATTCACCAAAAGTTCTATTTCTGTTCTCAAAAGCTTTTAATGCTCGCATTAAATCTTCTTCTTTAAAATCTGGCCAATTTTTTTTACTTACATAAAACTCTGCATAAGCAGATTGCCATAATAAAAAATTACTTAACCTATATTCTCCTGCCGTTCTAATTATTAAATCCGGATCAGGGATTTCAGGGCAATATAAGTGATTTTTTACACTCTCTTCATCTATTATTTCACTTTTTTTACTTTCTCCAATTTTCTTAATTGCATCTATAATCTCTTGTCTACCACCATAACTGAGCGCAAGAGAGAGCACTAGACCTGTGTTGTGTTTTGTTCTCTCTATAGTATTAGCAATAATGTTTTGTACGCTCTTTGGGAAATCTCCTACTCTTCCAACGACATTAAATACTATATTGTTCCTCTCTAATTCCTGAATGGCATTATTTAACATTGAGCTTAATAAGGCCATTAAACTATCTATTTCCAATCGTGGACGATTCCAATTCTCCGTTGAAAATGTATAAAGAGTAAGATATTTAATTTTTAAATTAGAACATACTTCAATAATTTTTTTAGCAGAGTTAGCGCCTTCTTTATGTCCAGAAAAACGATCTAATTTCTGATCTTTAGCCCATCTACCATTACCGTCCATGATAATCGCGAGGTGATTAAGATTAGGTGATTTGAGCATCATATAGAGGCTATTTGTTGTGCTAATTTTAAAAATATTTTTGATACAGGCGATTCTTTGTCATAAAAAACAATTGGTTCACCACTATCAATTGACTCCATTAATTCGTGGGAATAAGGCACTTCTGCTAATAACGGTATATCAAGCCTAGTACTTTCTGTTTGACCGCCGCCACGCTTAAATAGATCAAATTTAAAATTAAATTTACCATTTTCATTGGTCGCTACTTTTTTTCCATTAATAACAATATCTGCATTTTTACTACCAGGAACTTCTCCTGAAATTTCCATGTAAGACATATTCTCTACAACGCCCAACAACTCAGTCTCTACTTTCTTAAACATATCAGCACCTTTTCTTACATCTGTTAAAGCAATATCGTTGGGTGTAGTCACAATAATTGCACCATCCAATGGAATCTTTTGAGATAAAGTAAGCTGAACATCGCCTGTGCCTGGAGGTAAATCAAGAATCAAATAATCTAAATCGCCCCATTTTACATCTCTAAAAAATTGTTCAGTCATTTTAGCTACTAACGGACCTCTCCAAACTACTGGTGCTTGGTTACCGCTAATAAAGCCAAAGCTCATGAGTTTTAAATTATGTTTTTCTAAAGGAATAATTTTCTGATCTTCATCAACTTCTGGGTTCGCTTGGATTCCCATAGTCAGAGGTAAAGATGGTCCATAAATATCTAAATCTAATAATCCGGTTTTGTGTCCATTGCTTGTTAAGGCGGCAGCTAAATTAAGTGCGATAGTAGATTTGCCGACACCGCCTTTTCCGCTAGCTACTGCAATAATTTTTGTAATATTTCCTTCAACGTTTTGATGCTTGTTAGAAGTGTCTACTTCTGTCTTTTGAGGTGGACGGTCTAATATCTTGATTGTTACTTTAAAATCATCCGCAACAATAGTTTCTTTAATGGTTTTAATAAGTTCTGACTTTTTCTCCTCATTTTGAGAAGAAATAGACAACATAATAGTAATGGTTTTATGATCAATCAGAATTTCTTTGACCATACCAAATGATACGATATCTCTATTGAAGCCAGGATAATTCACTGATTTTAATTGATGTAATATTTGATTTTTATTTATCATAAAATAAAGGCAGTTAAAAATAGAAAAGACTACTATAAAATGTTATATAAATCTATCAGGGCGCTTCTTGACCAAAAAACTTATAATTTCGAGGAATGGATGATTCATATTCGTCCGGTATCTCATCTTCATCATAAATAGCATCGACTGGGCATTCAGGCTCACAAGCTCCACAATCAATACATTCTTCTGGGTTAATGAAGAGTTGTTTTGACGTAGCATCAAAGCCAGGAGCTTTTGCCTCCTCACCTGAACCTTCTGGATCGTCTGGGCCATGTATGCAATCTACGGGGCACACTTCAATACAGGCCGTATCACACGTACCCACACATGGATCTGCAATTATATATGTCATAAATATTCTTTATTTTCTTAGTTTCTAGAGAACATATTATACGTAGTTTCATGTTTAAAATCAACTTATGCACAAACAAAAAAGGTTAAACATATTTCTATGGACGGTACCTTTAGTTAATTCTATCGGAAGATCTATTTATGATGTTGCATTCATATGGCTCATATTAGATATTACTAATTCTGAAAAAATTACAGGGTTTGTAGCGATGACGACTTATTTACCTGCTATTCTCTGTGGCTTATTTATTGGAGCAATTGTGGATCTTTTTCCTAAAACTAAAATGATTTCTTTTGCTACTATTATGCAAGGAGCGGTTCTATTATGTATCCCATTGTTATTTTTTTACAATATTGAGTCTGTATGGCTTATCATGTTATTAGCTTTTTTTCATAACGGGTTTGCGTTGCCTATGGTCCCAGCATTTAATGCTTATTTACCAACACAAATTAAAAAAGAAAATTTGCTTAAAGCTAACTCGATTGTAAATATTTCATGGCAAACTGCTGTGCTAATTGGACCAATAATTGCAGCGCAATTATTGATGTTTTATCCTGTAGAAAATTTATTCTATTTTTGTGTCTTTTTTTATTTTCTTGCTGCCGCACTAACTACTATTGCTCCAAATGATATTGTAGAAAAAGAAGCAATTAATACTAAAAAAATAATTAAAAAAACTATAGAGGGCCTGCAATATTTAAAAGAAAGGGCCACGCTTCGCGTTATTATTATTTTAACATTATTTAGTAATTTATTTGTTATGGGTCCTGCGATAGTTGGGATTCCGATTTTAGTTAAATTATACCTTGGGGGAGATGCATCTGATTTTGCTTTAGTAGAAGCATATCTTGGTCTTGGAATGTTATTAGGCACTACCATGGTATACGGCATAGGAAACCGAGTTACGCATGG
>Ga0310125_10000331_pt1 | contig 22038 bp, 14 predicted proteins | sample CB11b_Tmax_Bot8__FD_203508 | JGI IMG/M metagenome (GOLD analysis project Ga0310125, IMG submission 203508) | Marine microbial communities from Western Arctic Ocean, Canada - CB11b_Tmax_Bot8 | ecosystem: Environmental > Aquatic > Marine > Oceanic | place: Canada: Western Arctic Ocean | collected... | reverse complement strand
AAGACAAGTATCCCGATGTGTTGATTGGTACATTCTCATACCTGCACACGAAGGCGCCGCCACGTACGGTTGTCCCCAGAAAGAACGTGTTGATCTACATGGCCTTTCTGGATCGTGATCATGGTAAGCCGGTCAGTGATCTGGTCCCTCAGCGTGATCACCTTGCGCAGTGGTCCAAGATTGCATCGCACCTGTGGACTTGGGATTACAACACGAACTTCCGTCAGTTCGTCAAGCCACATCCGAACTACTTTGTCCAAGCCCAATCCATTCGTGCCTATGGCCAGGCCGGGGTAAGTGGTATGCTCGTTCAAAGCTTTCATGGCGATGCGAGCGACTTCACGCGTATGCGGTACTACGTCAATACGCAAATGATGTGGGATCCGACGCTGGATGAGCAGCAGTTGGCCAACGAGTTTCTTGAGGGATACTACGGTGATGCAGCGCCATTTTTACGCAAGCATATTAACTTGATGAAGCAGACCCTTCATCGCGATGGTGGACATTTCCTCAGTTGCTACGCAACGACAACCCGACCCTGGATGACTCTTGATGACATGAACAATGCCACCCAGTTGTTCAATCATGCCGTTGAGGCGGTGGCGCATGATGAAACATTGTCATTTCGTGTGAGACGCGCGCGACTCGGGATTGAAATGGTCTGGTTAGAGCGTTTTCGTGAACTACTTGCCGAATCCCGGCGGGCTGGCAAGCCATTTCTTGGTCCGGAAGATCCATATGCTCTTCTCAATCAGATGGGACGTGATGAGATTGCCTGGCAGACGTATCGTCCTTGGAGGCCTATGTCGGAGTATGTGAAGAAAATGCGGGCGGTATTTCCGAGTCGGTCAGGGAAGACGCCAGGGATATGCCAGGAACTAGAAGCGTACGATTGGGAGGATGTACAGGAGCATCTTTTTGAGTCGGTACTCGATCCCAGGATTGTTTCGGTGGTTGACGATTCTAAGGCATCAAATGGCAAGGCAGTCCGATTGGTTGGTCGCTTAAAGTCCCTGCAGGTGCGTACTGAGATTTCCGCACAGTTGGCCGGAAGGTGGCAGGTGTATGTTGTTGCCCGGGTGCAGGCTCTTGGGACGCGAGGAGGTGACCAAACCGGAGTGGCAATGGGAGTTGATCTGAGAGATTCACCTGGAGACGCAGTGCAGGAGGTTCAAAGAATCACGGTTGATTTTCCAGCGATTGTGGACAGTGATTACGCCACCTATGATCTGGGGACTCATGATCTTGGTCATGGGTCAGTGATCTGGGTTAAACCCAATGGTCCAGGTGCCTATGGTGATCATGCTGGCACATGGGTTGATCGGATCTTCCTCGTGGCTAAATAGTTTATTTTGATCCCAGCGTGCTGTTGAGTTACAGGAACGAAGGCGGAAATCAGTATGCAATCAAATGAGCACTTGGAACAAGTTCGTCGGGACGGGTTCACCATTTTTGAAGGTGTTATTCCATCTGACGAAGTTGAAGGTGTCCGGGCCAGCGTCTTTGAAACGGCCAGCCGCTTCTTCAATCCACAGATCAGGGCAGAACTTGGTGTGACCAACGTGAGGGCCTTTATTAACCATAACCAGTCATTTGTGCCCTATGTGGCTGACCAATGCATGATGGGGGTATTGAACGGCCTGTTTGGTCCCCACGTGAGGATCTCCTTTTCATCTACCCAGATCAACGATCCGGGTAATCCCCGGACAGTCTGGCATGCGGACTGGCCCTTTAATCAGAATAATGCGGGGCACATTCCGGCGCCGTATCCTGATTTCTGCATTCACGTGACCACCCTTTGGATGCTGTCGCCTTTCACAAAGGAAAACGGTGGGACATTAATCGTGCCAGGCAGTCATCGAACAAATATAAACCCAACGGCAGATATGGGGGTTGACCCCGTCGCGCCCTACCCATCCGAGGTGCTTGTAACTGGCAAGGCGGGTTCTGTGATCATGTTCGACAGTCGCATGTGGCATGCAGCAAACCATAATGGGACGGATGAACCGCGGGTTTCATTAGCGCTTCGGTATGCGCCTTGGTGGCTTAATCTTGATGTCTTACGGCCGGACAGTGATGACCGAAAACGTATGGTTGATGAACCCGGAGCCAAGGAAAGCTCCGTTCCACTTGTCAAACGTGATGTGTTCGACAGTTTGCCCACAGATGCAAAGCCGCTGTGGCGACACTGGGTAGAGCCTGCAGGTGATTGTTAAGCCCCTCCATTCCAGCATGATTGATGGTACTTGCCGACGGGAATTACTGTGTCCCATAAACGAGTAGAGCAACATCGTATTGGGCGAAGTGATCTGAAGACCAGTTGCCTTGGCCTGGGATGTGTGACCTTTGGACGGGAGATCGATGAAGAAACATCGTATCGTGTGCTCGATCACGCATTCAGCAATGGAATCACCTTCTTTGATACGGGCGAGAGTTATGGTGGCGGCAATTCGCAAGCGCTGCGAAAGCGGACTTATGGTGTTGAGGATACACGTGAAATCACGACCGAGATGTACTCCTCGGAAAAGATTCTTGGTCGATGGATCAATAAAACCGGTGTACATGACCAACTGGTCATCTGTACAAAGGTATCGAGTGGAGCATCCGCTGAGAATATCCGTCACCAGGTTCAATGCAGTCTCGACCGGATGGGAATTGATCGAATCGACGTGTACAAGATCCACAGCCCCGATACACAGGTGCCGATTGGTGAATCGCTCGATGCATTAAGCGAACAGATTGATGCTGGCCGCATTTCGGTGATTGGCAGCAGTAATTTCAATGCTTTACAGATGCAAGAGGCCTTGGATGAGAGCAAAACCAAGGGGTATGCACGATTTGATATTACCCAACCTCCATATAGCCTTGCTGATCGCTCCGCCGAAGACCAGTTGTTGCCATTATGTGCCCGGGAGCAGATTGCGGTTACTTCCTATAGCCCCTTGGCGGCCGGCTTTCTTGCCGGCAAGTACCGGCGTACAGAAGAAAGGCACAAATTCTCCAAGGGAAGCCGTTTCGATATATCGCCGGCGCATGCGGATATTTATTTTAATGATCACAACTTTCGTGTCATCGAGCATCTACGACGTAAATCCAAAGAACTGGGGATGCCCATGGTTCGCCTGGCCATGGCATGGGCCATGTCCCACCCGCATATCACTGCCGTGCTGGTTGGTGCGCGAAAGCTGGACCATATTGACAATGCGGTGGCTGCCAAGGAATGGGCAATGGATATCGATCTTCGCAATAAGATGTCGGCGTGGGATTAACCTGCCAATGAAGGTGTGTTGACTGTCGATATTTAATTGTTGATCTGGGAGGATGATCCATTCAAAGCGGCCAGGTCAATTCCTCGCGATTTCCTGAATCATCTTGCACGTTCGGTGTAGGCCCTCACGGATGTTTTCCTTAGACGAGGCTATGGAGATTCGTATGTGGTTGCTACAGATTTGACCAAAGGTATTTCCTGGTGCAACAGCTACGTTTTGTTCCTCAAGTAATCGCAGTGCAAAATCACGTGAGTCCATGCCCGTCGAGGAAATATCCACCAGCAGGTAAAAAGCACCACCTGGCGTGTAACGGTAGAGGTCGTATTCCCGAAGAACCTTTAATGCGACGTCGCGTCGTTCCTTGTACGCATTACGCATTTTCTGCACATGGTCTTGGGGCCCTTCCAGTCCTTCGGCTGCAGCTAATTGTGCAAATCCAACGCCGCAGGAAACAATCGGCTCCTGCAGCTTTGTGGCCAACTGGATATAGTCAACCGAGGCCCGGGTGAATCCAACGCGATATCCAGTCATGGCATAGGTCTTGGACATCCCGCTGACGATGAGAGTGCGTTCATCTGTGTCGTAGGGCAAGGCGCTGGTGTGTTCCTGGTCAAATACGATCTCACCATAGATTTCATCTGATAAAACATACAGGTCGTGGCGTTGTGCAAATGCCATCAATTCGCCCATGTGATCCGGCCCGTAAACCTGCCCGGTGGGATTCGATGGCGAGCACAGCAGCAGCAGCTTTGTCTTTGGTGTGACCAGGGCTTCCATGTCATCGATCATGGGCAGAAACTGATTTTCCGATCGCAGACTGTATGTGATGGCTTTGCCATGCAGCAAAGAGGATCCCATTGCATAGTTAGGCCAACCGGGATCCGGAAGCAGGACTTCATCACCGGGATCCAGAAGTGCCATGAAAGCCGTGGCGACACTCATCACCGCACCTGGTGTGATGAGAATATTCTGTGAGGTTGTGGTTACACCTGTCTTACGCTGAAAGTAGCGTGCTGCGGCTTCACGTAGTTCTATCACGCCGGCATTGTGTACGTATTTGGTCTGCCCATTGCGTACATGCCGGCAGGTGGCTTCAATGATGTGGGGGGCAGTGGGAAAATCAGGTTGGCCGACCTCCAGGTGGATTACTCCCTCCTTTTCACTAGCCAATGCCATGATCTCACGGATCCCCGACCTGGGGATCTGCAAGGCGGTGGTGGAAAATGGTTTCATGGCAGTCTGTTACCTTGCTTAGCGTAGATGAATGCCTGGCCCGCTGGATCCGATCATCTGGACCGTGTTGTAAATGGAAGCGGGTGTGCTGGCTCCGGTGACCCCTGTAATGCCTTCAACACGCTCAACATCCAGTTCAATCCCACCACCATGTGCGTGAATGGCTACGGTTGCAGTATCCCATTGCGGGTTGACCACTAAGGTGGAGTGGGTGCGATCGAAACCGATTCCCGCATAGGCAATGGCCGCTAATGTGTTTGTATTGCGCGGAAACAGCGGGCAGACACCACGGGTTGGACCATCGTAAAGAACCGTTTCTTTAGTGATGCTTTCGGGGTCTACACCAGCAGCTGCGCAGTCCACATTCTTAGGTGGTTTTTTCATGGTAACATGTACTTTCTCCCACACATCGCGATTTTCCAGTAATGCATCCATTCCCACCACGCCACCATGGGGGATAAACGCACGGGTTCCGTATTGATGTGTGGTTTGCTGAATGTCTTGTTCAAGCTCCTGGTCGGCAAGCGCCGTTACAGAAATGAATAAGTAGTCCGTCTTGGCCAAGATCGTGGTTCCCCACTGGCGTGTAACGTCAGCGTGTGCCATTTCAACAACAAGATCTGCATCGCGTGAATCAAAATCACCAATATCTTGTAGCACCAAGTCATCCGGTAGATCCTTGAGGCGTTCATTTGCCATATCATGAACAAATACAACTTCCATTCCATTTGCCTGATCTCTGTCAATCATCTGATGTACGGTCATGCCAATCTGGCCATACCCAATGAACCCGATACGTTTAGTCTTACGTGCCATATTTGCACTCCAGAAGGATATTCACAGATCGGAATGTCCTTAATGATGAAACTCTTGTTAGATGGCCGGATTGTATATCTCCGCCATTTCCGCAAGATCTCTTTGTAAGGTGTAAAGCTCTGCGCGGTGCTCCACTTCTCGTGCAGACACGATGATTTCAGCCTTGCCCGCCAGGCAGTGGTCAAAGGTTACTTTTAAAAAGGATTTGGACTGGTCATGCATAAGCCCATGATCCAATTGAAGTACTTGTAAAAAGGCAGTGGGTTTTATAAGCATGCCGGCAACATCAAATATGGGTGCTTGAATCATCTGGTTACGCAATGGAATCTCCTGCTGGCCACTTCGTGTATCACCAAGTGTTGATCTATGATCCTAGATGCATGCAAGAACAGCAAGTATCCTGCGGATATTGAATTCGGTCCATGGGCATGATGCCGGTGACCGGTGGATACAATGAGGCGAAGCCAACTCGAATGAACAGGGGATCACCCGGTCGACATTGCAGGTCCTGATACATGATTGCACGTGTCCCGATAATGTTTGTGATCTGAATGTAATTGGCGAACGTTTAGTGATGGCATCCATGAATAGACCCCAAGCATGACAGTACCAGGTGTATCCAGTGTCATTTGGCCATGACGATACCAGCAAACTTCAAGGAGGATCATGTTCGCCAGATTCCTCATCCAGTCTTCTATTGGAGCATGACCCGGTAGGATAAATGCCGGCGTGGTTGATTTGCCGATGATGAACCGGTGGGTGCTTGGCCGGATCAATCGGGAATTGACGGGCTGATATCCCAAGCCCTGGAAATTACTCGGCCGCCTGTACAAGATACTCCGGGTGGAGGTATCCAGGGTGTAACTTGGAGCATGTCTTGCCTTGGCGTATTGTGCGGGTTTACATCCGCCCGCTTCGGGAGCTAAAATGCCCGATTCGACAGGCTTGGATAGCGGACTTGATCAATGATGGAATCTGCAATTGAAAAAGCTGCGGCGCTGGTCGAAGCGCACCATTATATCCGCCGGTTCAACGGTAAGGCGATCGTTGTAAAGATTGGTGGGTCTATCATGGATGATCCACGCGCCCTATCCGGGATGATCCAAGATATCTGTTTCATGGATGCTGTTGGCATGCATCCCGTCGTGGTCCATGGTGGTGGTAAAGGTATTACCAAGGCCATGGCACACGCGGGCATTGAGGCGCAATTTATCCAGGGTCGACGCTACACGGACGAACGTACCCTGGCGATTGCTGAGCACGTACTGGTCAATCAGATTAATCAGTCCATTGTTGAACAGATCAACCAACTGGACCATCGCGGTGTGGGACTGCACAGCCTGGCAAGTTGTGTTGTGTTTGCGGATCGACTGTTCCTGTCTAAACCTGACGGTGACCAAGACCGCAAGATTGATATAGGCGAAGTTGGCGAGGTGCGGTGGGTTAATGCGGATTTGCTGACGGCTTTGACCGGATCAGGATATATCCCTGTGATTGCCCCGATTGCCCGTGATGGTGGTGGTGGCAAACTGAATGTAAATGCTGATAGTGTTGCCGGTCACGTGGCAGCTGCGATCAAGGCCGAGAAGATTGTGCTTGTTTCTGATACTCATGGTGTTCGTACCGGATCAGCGCAAGACGCTTACGCCAAGCATCTGACTAAGGTAGAGATAGCTCGCTTGATCGATGATGGAACCATTAGCGAAGGCATGTTGCCGAAAGTGCAAGCCAGCTTGACTGCGCTCGAAGCAGGTGTATCCAAAGCACATGTTATTGACGGTCGCATACCCCATTCGCTCATGCTTGAGGTCTATACTGACCAGGGGATCGGCACGGAACTTGTATTGTGATGAGTGAAAGACGTTTCCCGCCGCTAAGTTTTTGACGCGACGGAACCAGGTGACCATGAAACACTTTACCTCTATCGGTGATGCCAGTCTTCATGAACTGACCACGGTCCTTGACAAGGCAATTGAACTACGCGCTGAGCGTCGAGCGAATAACAAGAACCACCCGTTCCTGGCCGGCAAGTCGATTGTGATGATCTTTGAAAAACCTTCCTTGCGAACACGTGTCAGTTTCGAGCAGGCAATATACGAACTTGGTGGTCATGCAATTCCCCTCGGTGCAGCCCAGGTGGGGCTTGGCAAGCGAGAATCGGCGGCTGATGTGGCCCGGGTCCTGTCCGGTATGGTTGACGGTATCGTTGCTCGCGTCTTTGAGCACCAGAAACTAATCGACTTGGCTCAGTATGGTTCGATTCCGGTGATCAATGCACTCAGCGACCATAGCTTTCCATGCCAAGCCTTGGCGGACTGTATGACACTTATGGACGAGTTTGGTCGTGATATCGCGGGGCGTAGCCTGACCTACGTTGGTGATGCCAACAATGTGGCCCGTAGCTTGGCGCTTCTTTGCGCCCGCCTAGGTGTGCGTTTCGTGATTGCCAGTCCGCCACAATATTCATTTGATGACCAGTTTATCAATAATCTACAGGCCGAAACGTCTCCATCACTGATCGAAAGGATTGAAGATCCGCAGGCTGCTGTCGCCGAAGCGGATGCAATTTATACCGACACCTGGATCTCAATGGGTCAAGAGGATGAGGCAAAAAAACGCGAGGCAGCCTTTGAAGGTTTTCAGGTGAATGCCGATCTGCTGGCCGCCGCTCCCTCTCATGCCATTGTCATGCACTGTTTGCCGGCATATCGAGGAAGTGAAATTACAGATGAGGTCATGGAAGGCCCCCGAAGTCGCGTCTTTACCCAGGCACATAACCGCTTGCATGGACAAAAGGGACTGCTCGCCGTGTTATTTGATGACGACAAGTTGGCGGTCTGATACTTGGAACTTATGGCTGATAGTGAACAGATTACGGCATCTAATATCGACACCTCACAGTTGTTGCTCATTGTCGTTGGGGCGCACTTACGGGCAGAGGTGGCGGATCGGCCCTTGGCGTACTGGATCGGCGATCGCATTGAAGATTGGCTTAAACAGTATCAGGACGAGCTGAATAGCCCGTTCCTTCCGGTGGTTTGCAGTGATGTGTGGTACGTCAACCATGAGCAACTTCAGCAACGTCCAACGATCTGCATCGGTGGTCCGGGTGTTAACGCATTGTCGTCCTACTTTCGCAAGGATCTTGCAACTGCATTAATTCTTGAAGATAAACTAATCATCCAACTTGATCCGGAATTTGTTGATCTTCGGGTCTGCATCTGGGGAATGAATCATACTCTGACCCATGAGGCTGTTGAAACATTTGTGACAAAGTATTTGGATCAATATCTACGGGCTGTGGCAACCCAGGTCGAGCCTCATGATGAACATGACAGCTAGCCATGGTTAACTTCTAATTGCAGGTGCTGCTGGTAGTATCTGTAATGAGAATCTGGGTTTCATCATTCAGATTTCAGTCCATAACTGAGGATCATGAAGAACGTGTCACCCGCTGCATCCCATCCTGAAAGTCAGCCGAAAGTGCCGGGGAAAGAGAGTCAATCGGCACAGATTTCAAAGCCTGCGGCTGATCAGCCCCAAACTGGTGGCAAGTTGGTGGTGTGGTTAATGGCTGTGGTCTGTCTGATGGTTGGTATGCCTGCCATGCTCGTTGAACTGCAGCGGCCACAGGTGGTCAGTACAGAAGAGGCACGTATTGTTGCCACCTCCGTGGAAACGTGGCGGCACTATCGTCAAAGCATGGCTGCAGGGAGTGCCTCTGTTGACCTGGGGACGGATGATACGGTGGAGGTCACCAATGGGGAGGATGCTCCGGGTGGGATTGCCACTTTGTCAAATCTTATTGTTCCCCACCTCAATGACCGACTGCAGTTGGAGTATCCGCCGGCAGTGGTCTGGGCGCATTTGATCGCATTTGCCGCGGCCAATCATGCACAATTGGCCCCGGTTGATCAGTTGGTGACATATGCCCGATTGACCAGTGTTTTTTTTGCATTAATCACAGTGGGAGCAATCTTCTGGGCCGGTTTTAGTATTGGTAGGACCACAACTGCCGCATTGGCAGCATTGATTTGCGCCACCAACCCCGTCTTCATATGTTCTAGCCGGTTGGCCTCCGCCACGATACAGCAGACCGCACTTGTGACATTGGCAATGGCCGCAGCTTTTTGGGCTATTCGTCCACTGCGGCCCACGCCATCAGTTGAACGGCAGTTTGTTGGCTGGGTGGCCTGTGGCTTGGCGATGGGTTTTGCCATGCTGACGGCTGGACCCTGGAGTGCTTTTTATGTGGCTGTGCCGATTGTTCTGATCATGGTTCTTTGCCCTGGTCGTATCAGTCATCTTATGGGTCTTTTGGCTGCATTCCTGATCAGTTTGCTTGTTGTTGTGCCATGGGTCGTCATTGCAGACAGTAATGATCCCATGATTCACCGTCACTGGTTTACTGTACTTGCCAACTCCGACTGGAAGAATGTACCGCGGCTGGCAGGACTCATGGGTCAGCATGGACTTATTCTTTTAGCCACCATGCTGCCGTGGACGTTGTGGATTGTGAGTGCGATCATTCAACCATTTAGCACCTCGTCGTCTGGATCCCGGGTACGGATGATTATAGTTTGGATGTGGGTACTTGGTTGTCTTGTTGTGGTGGGACTCAACCCGGCCGAATATGGATTGGCGGACCATCTGATCCTAGTACCTCCTGCATCGCTTCTCGTTGGTCAATTATTCGATCGATACACTTCCCTTGCCGCCCAAGGCCGGTTTTCGCGGTTTTGGCGTTGGCTGCGATGGCCCCAGTTGGTGCTGTTGGGTATTTTTACTGCAGTGGTACCGGTTTTCATACACCTGCAGCCTGCACTGGTTTCCCACGGCTGGATACCTTCTGTGATGAGCGCTCAGCCACAGTGGTATTTTGGTGTCGGATTAGCCATTGTGCTACTGGCAATTCTTCTGCTTAGTCTAAGGTGGACAATCAAACAATATCCATCCCGGGCACTGATTTGTTGGATCGCGTGGCTGGTGGTTCTGGTGGGTGTTTCCGCCATTCTCATGGCACGTGGCCCAGCATCAATTAATCCGATGCGAACAGATGCTCAGATCCTTGCCACACTGGCAACGGACCGAAACATCTATTGGCTTACTGATTCTGCGGGCACGAGCCAACCCGATTCGGCGGTACTGTTATATTCCAATCGGACGCTTCCCGTTATCAACCAGGTGCAACTGTCGCAATTACTTACCGACCCCCAACCGTTCTATTTGATTGCCGGTGATTTGGTTGTGTTGAAAAACCCAAAGCTTCATGTCGTTACACAGCTCGAAACACTATCTGCCAAGGTGTGGGAATTCACGGATATCCCCCTATCCAAAGCAAAATAGCACGAATTGTCCGGTACCATGCCAAACATCCTGCGAATCATAGATGCAAACGCCAACCGGGCGCGTGAAGCCTTGAGAGTGATGGAGGAATCCGCCCGATTCCTTCTGGATGATGCAGAACTGTCTGCAGAGTTTAAGATGCTCCGTCACAACTTGGCACTGGTATTGGCTCCCTTGGATACCCTTTGCGCCAATCGTAATACAACTGAAGATGTGGGAACTGAGGTAAGTACGAAAAGCGAATCGACGCGTGAGTCGACTGGTCAAGTGGTGTTGGCAGCGGGTAAACGGCTCAGCGAAGCGTTTAGGGTACTTGAAGAATACGGGAAGCTTCTACCGCCTTCTGCCTCGAACATTGCGCCAAGTATTGAGAAACTACGTTACCGCGGCTACGAATTGGAACAACGCCTGGCTAGGCTGATGGTGGCTTCCGCACCGCATTCCGGTTCACCCGGGCATTCTGTAGGCATGGGACAATGGCGTTTGTGCCTATTACTGACGGAAGCGTTGTGTACGTATCATCCATGGCAGCATGTCATGGATGAGGCCATCAGGAGCGGCGTTGATTGCATTCAATTACGTGAAAAAAATTTCGACGATCGCCAATTATTCAAGCGTGCCCAGAAAATTGTCAAGTGGTCTCATCCATATGCGGTGAGTGTGATCGTCAATGATCGGCCGGATATCGCTCTGGTTTGCGGTGCAGATGGCGTACATCTAGGTCAGAGCGATCTGGATATTACAGAAGTACGCAAAATGGCGGGTCGACAACTCATTGTTGGAATCAGCACATCAGATTTAAAGCAGGCTGAAGATGCTCGAATTAGTGGTGCGGATTACTGTGGAGTCGGTCCGATGTTTCCGACATCCACCAAGTATAAAAAAGTGATTGTCGGTCCTGATTACTTGTACCAGTACCGCCAATGGGACAAGCTGCCGCACTTGGCCATAGGCGGGATAAACCCCCGCAATATCGATCAGTTGGTTAAGGCCGGAGTGCGTGGCATCGCAGTTAGTTCATGTGTCTGTGCTGCCCGGGATCCCGGATCAGTGGTCAAGGAACTGCTGAACGCGATGATTGCAACAGAATCCCAGGTCTCCGAACAGTTGACGCCATAGGGCTCTGAAATATCGTATTTTATCACTGGCAGGTGGGTTTCGCCTTAGGCAGGTTGGAGAGGATGTCCCTTTTATCAGGTATGTATAACCGCGGTTAGCCCAATCGAGCACATGGGTATGGGATTGGGCTGAAAATCTGGTATAGAATGAATGAGGGGCAGACGGGGAAAACGTCTACTCGGCTGTCTTCTTGAACCAGAACAATGCTGCATCCTGGCGAAAGCAGAACTCCATGAGTGGCGGTAACCGACACCAGCAACCAATCTTGGAGTCTCTGGAAACCAGGGTGCTTTTGTCGGCTGAGATTGATGTCGTTGGTCCTGATCTGGACTCAATTTTGGTTCGTGACGATGTCATCACCACGAATTCTGTACAGGATGGATCCAATGCATTGGGGACGCCGCACGGGCCCCAGGCCTCGGTTGGTGTGACTGTTGTGGAGGCCGGTGATTTCACCCGTCTCGATCCTTTGGGAGGACTCATCTTTATCAGCACCAATTCCGGACTGCAGATCAAGGCACCTGCCAAGTCATTGGATATTCAGTTCTTTGTTGCTGCCGGTCAGACCATCTCCGTGTCAGCCGCCGCCACTGATCCTGAGGCAACACTTGAGTTGTCCTTGGTGGGTATGACCGAAGCGTTTGCGGCACCAGCTCCAGGTGCAGCGGGGATATTACCGGCCACACCGATTGGTGTAGATGGAGTCTACGCTGTTCGTGTCAGTAGTGATATGTCTACAGACATCACGGCGGACATTTACCGAAATACTTCATTGGAAATACCAAATGATGATCTGTCCTCCATATCACAGTCGATTGATGATTCGATGATTCAGGTTGGTCTGTCCCGATATGCCGTTGTGGGTAACAGTAATCCGGGTATCAATAATGAGGCGGATACCGATCTATATACCATCGATTTAATGGGACAAGCGGGCCGCACGGTTGATATCGTTCTAGCTGGACATAACGCAAATGATTTCTCTCGCCAACAGCTTCAATTGCTTGATATTGATGGTATTTCCGTGTTGGCTACTGCCAGAGCGGATCCTCTTGGTGTTCAAGTGGCCAATTTTGATCTGGCGATCTTGAACTTTCAAATCCCGGATGATGGCATCTACACCATCAAATTTGCTTCCGGTCAAGAGGGTTATTACAGCATAGTGGTTACGAATAATGCGATATTTGATAGTGAAACAAATGATTTTCTCTCAGATCCACTTCGTTCTTTGAATGACTCAAACGGTGCGTTTGGTTTCCTTGGCGCTGACACCCGCCCTGGATCCAATCTTATCACCGATGGCGGTTTCGAACTCGATGCTGCCATCAGCCCTTGGTCCCAAACATCAACAAATTTCAATTCCGTGATCTGTGACCTGGCCTGCACAAGGGAACCGACCACGATGGGTGCCCATGGTGGTCAATTTTGGGCGTGGTTTGGTGGTACCACATCAGCCGAACAATCAGCTATATCCCAAGAGGTGGTGTTTCCGGTCGGCTTGGCCACGCTCGCTTTCTTTCTTCGCATACCAGAGCGGGGTTATGGACTTGGTTCACTTGATGTCATGATTGATGGCAATGTCGTCCTGGATCTTACAGACAAGAATCATATGACGTACCCGACGTACAAGAAGGTATTTCTCAGCGTGAGCCAGTTTGGAGATGGTGGAATTCATACCTTGAGTTTCAGATCCCATTTCTATGGCGGTTTAAGCTCCCACTTCTTTGTGGATGACGTTGAGTTGTATGGAGGCCTGCCAGTCCTGGTTGATGACAGCAATATCACAGGCAGTTCACTGGTCAATACGGAAGTCCTAGCCACACCCACTGAACATCTTGAAAATTATGAACAGGGGCGATTGATCATCCAGTATGACGACGAATTACCAATCGGTGATTCGTTGTTGGAATCATTAGGTGGGACCATCATTCAGGAGCTGCCCAATATTCATGGTGCTGTGGTTGACCTGGTGAATCCCGCGGAAAACATCATGACGGATATTGCCCGTTGGACGGCCAATGAGGCTATTGTGTACGCTCAACCCGATTACAAGTTGAAGCTGCAGCAGAACTTTCCCAACGATACAAGTTTTCCCATGCAGTGGGGATTGCACAATACTGGCCAATCAAATGGCACGCCAGATGCCGATATTGATGCCCCTGAAGCTTGGGATATGTTTACGGGGTCGCAACAGGTCGTAGTGGCCAGCCTTGATACAGGAATCGACTATACCCATCCAGAGTTATCCGCCCAGATGTGGGTCAACCCCGGCGAGATCTTCGGTGATGGAATCGATAACGATGCCAACGGTTATGTAGATGACATTCACGGCATTGATACGGTCAACAACGATTCGGATCCAATGGATGATAACCATCACGGCACACACACTGCAGGTATATTCGGTGCCATCGGGAATAACGGAGCCGGTTTGGCTGGTGTCAACTGGGATGTGGGTATTCTGGCTGTCAAATTTCTTGATGAGGAAGGCGATGGGTCAACGTCAGATGTGATTGAAGCGTTGAACTATATCACCATGATGAAAACGCGCTCCAGGGATCCCGTTAATGTGGTGGTCATCAATAGCAGCTGGGGTGGAACCGGATTCTCAACACTATTGCACGACGCAATATCAGCAAGTATCGATGCCGGGATTCTTTTTGTTACTGCAGCGGGAAACGATTCGAAAGACAATGACCAGATTGAATTTTATCCATCCACATTTGACCATGACGGATTGATTTCAGTCGCGGCAACAACACGTACTGATAATTTGGCCGACTTCTCAAACTATGGATCTACAACAGTTGATCTAGGTGCGCCTGGTACAAACATTTACAGCACAATACCGGAAGGCAGCTACGCGACGATGAATGGGACGTCGATGGCGGCGCCGCATGTTTCTGGTGCTATTGCACTCATGGCGGCCGCATATCCCGAGGCCCTGCCGATGCAGATTAAAGATGCAATTCTTCAAGGTGTCGACACAACCGACGCGCTGATCGGTAGAACTGTGACTGGTGGTAGATTAAATCTCGCCTCGTCTCTTGCCTTGTTAGGCGGAGTGGGCCCCACCGTGGTCGATGTGTATCCAGCTGGTGGGTTGATCAATGATCTGCATACCAAGGACCTGTTGATTGAGTTCTCCAAACGGCTGACCACGGTCTCGGCGGAGAATGTGGAAAACTATAAGCTTCTAGCAGCTGGGCCCAATGGTATCTTTGAGCCAGGTGGTGGCGATGATCTGGAGATTCCCGTCTCAGTTACTTTTAATGGTGAAACCAAGGTCACGCTCACGGTTGATGTCGAATTTGCACCACTGGCGTTGGGGCAATACCAGTTGCGAATTTCCGATTCAATCGAGGATCTTGTTGGTAATTCACTGAACCAATCTGCTGGTCACCCGCTTGGTTTGGAAGAGATCTACCAATTCCAGGTCATCTTTCAGATTGAACCGGGTGCCGACCTCTACCAGGTTGATCTTCGTGAGGGTCAAACATTTACCATCGAAACAAGGACCCCTTTTGATGGTGGTCAGGATCACACGCTCGACCCGGCGTTGGTGATCATCGGACCGGCCGGACGTCCAGTTGCCAGTGATACGGATTCATTGGATGGGAGAAATGCTACTGTTTCCTTTAAGGCCGAACATGATGACCGGTATACGGTGATGATATTTCCTGAAGGTGGAAGTGGTGAATATCTAGTCACAGCGAATAACAAAATCGTCTCGTTGGGATTCCCAATTCCCGGGGATATCAATCTTGATGGCATGATTGATCTGGGAGATCTGGCCATTGTTGGGGCTCAGTATGGCAGTGATGGTAATGAACCATTGAGTGCTGATCTTAATAATGACGGTATTGTTGATGTGGCAGATTTGAGTGTGGTCGGCGCCAACCTGGTGAATGGTAAAGGCACCAGTGCACAATCTGTCACACCGGCTTCCAGCCTGATGGGATTGGCTGTTTCCACAGGATGGGATCCGAGTGGTGATCGTAATAGGTTGGATGAAGATCAGGCGTGGCCTGGTATTCATGGGATATACAGGAACACTGGCATCGATTCGGTCTCGGCTGCTATTGGTTTAGGCGATTGGCTGCCAGTCTACCATGGTCCAATGAGGGGACTCCGAGGGGCCAACATGTCCGAACTTGGCCAAGATGGTTTTAAGGTCCCGTCTGGTCGTGAGGAAGTTCCTGCCTGGATGCAACCAAAAAGTTTTCTTGGAGAGAATCCAATCGAGGAAAATGACAGCGTTATGAACTCGATAAGCCAGGGCAATCTCGGTGCGGAATCCTTTCCAATTTCTACTACGCACCATTGAATCAAACAATAATGCCAGTGAAAATATCCTTCTGCAGTCAAGGGTGTTGATTTTGTGTTTGGCCGTATCTTCAATAGCATCTATTGAGTGATGGGTATCCATTGGTCGTGGGTTGCAAATGGCATGGGCCTTTGATGCACGATTTGAACAACGAAAGAAATGATTCATGAAGTGTTTCTCATGTTTGCCGTTGTCGGATCAATTACCTTTGCTATCTAGTTTTATCATAACGGTGAGCCTGCTTGCATTGATTGGTATACCGTCGGATGTTCAGGCTGACGATTGGCCTCAATGGCGTGGTCCTGACGGAACGGGCATTTCCAAAGAAACGGGCTGGGTTGCAGAATTTCCTGCTTCCGGTCCCAGGGAAGCATGGCGCAGAAATATTGGATTTGGCTGCTCGTCCGTTTCAGTTGTTAATGGCATGCTTTACACGCTTGGATGGCATGACGGTAAGGATGTCGTTGTGTGTCTGGACGCGGCAACGGGTACGTCTATATGGGAATTTTCCTATAGGGCGGATCGTTATGAAAGAAATCATGATGGGGGTCCGGCGGCGACACCAGCGGTCGACGGTGATCGCCTTTATACACTTGGGCGAGATGCGCAGCTTTTCTGTCTTGACTCGCAGACTGGTGAAAAGAAATGGTCCAAGTCATTAAAACGCCAACTCGATTTGAAAGTGCCGCGTTGGGGGTTTTCCGGGTCGCCAGTTGTTGTGGGTGATTTTCTGCTTCTGGATCTCGGCAGGATCGTTGTGTTCGACAAGTTCAACGGCAAGATGAAATGGGTGACAAAGGATTACGGTTCGTCCTATTCAACGCCTCTGCCATTCCAATATTCCCGGCGGTCTCTTGTGGCTGCATTTCCGAGTTATGGACTGGTGGTGTTGGACTTTTCTGATGGACGGGAACTTACCAAGTATCCATGGGAGACTTCTTATGATGTCAATGCAGCAACGCCCATCGTGATCGATGATCATATATTTATTTCCTCCGGTTATGACAAGGGATGCGCTTTGTTCCAACTGGACCGCCGCGGTCTAAACCTTGCCTGGGAGAATCGCGTGATGAGAAACCAGATGTCCACTTGCATATTGATCAATGGGCATCTGTATGGTTTTGATGAAAAGACACTGAAGTGCATCGATATCCGTAGGCAGGGAAAGGAACGGTGGTCTCGCCGCGGGCTTGGCCGCGGAGCATTAAGTGCTGCCGGTGATAAACTCATTATTCTCAGTGAAAAGGGAGAACTCATTATCGCTGACGCAGACTCCGAGCGTTTTCAACTGCGTGGACGCGCCAAGATGTTCAGGACCAGTGAGGGCTGGACAGCACCGGTGCTTGCTGATGGTCGTATCTACTGCCGCAGTGGGCATGGAGAACTGGTTTGTATTGATGTGGGTCCCAAGCAGTAAAGCACCACCCCGGCCGGGCGTGTCAGAAACAAATCCACATCACATGTTGATATTCTTTGAATCTGTTTTCAGGCATCAACTGGTTAGGGGTGCGGGTACGGGTTGCCACCTCCGCTGCCAGCGTGGTCGCCATTGAGCATAATCTGGTCAAGTCGGCCGGGCATGTTCTGCATGTCCTGGGCGCGAATAACGAACAAATTCTTGTCCTGATTGGTAAATCCACGAACATGGCCGTCAACAAAAAGAATATTTGACTGCTTGTTGCCATGATTAGTGCGATAGGCATTGGTTAGAAATGGATTGTTTGGAATAATGGTTTGACGATCAAATGCCAACGCATGGGCTGGCTGTCTGCTAGTGTTTTTCAGGTCAGTGATCTTGTGCTTGCCTTCCTCGATCGCGTCAAGGTTGCGGTAGATATACGAACCGTATGCATCCTGGGCCGTTTGGATCTTGCGCAACTCTTCAACAGGGTCAACGGTGTTGTCATCCGGACAGTACATTGCCTGGCTTGAATCAAGATACTGGTCCAACAGAATGCCGTAACCATTTTTGAGGCCATGCGGACCAATCCATATTTGACTGTCAGCAATATGTTTATATGTCAGGCCAAAACCAAATGCCCCAAAAAAGCCGTGTGAGATATCCGGTCCGTGAACCAGTTCATCATCATAGTCGCCGGCAAACATGTGTACTCCCAGTCCAATCTGTTGCATGTTGGCGGCGCATGTCACGAAATAGGCCTGTTCGCGTGCTGCGCCCAACGATGGTAAAACAAGTCCCACGAGCAGTGCTATGATCGCAATCACGACAAGCAGTTCAATCAGCGTGAAACTATGACGACGACGATGCTCACGTCGATCGTAGTGCTCGGCTGGCGCACTGGGAACGATGTTGACAGGTCGATTCATCCGTTGACCTCGAGGGCGAAGATGTGTTGTGATCCCTATAGCGACAAGCCAGATTGTAGCACATTGATTGTTGAAAATCAGCTTTCAACCATGGATGTTATAATCAAACGGCCCGGCTAACATAGATTACCGATCACCGCTATATTTACGGTGGGCCCATGCAGTTTAGACATCAATTCCATTGTGTTTCGTGGTTGCCACTTATTTTGAGTGTACTTGGCATGTATGGCATTGCCGATGCCGGGAGCGGCCCCTTGGTTGATGGGTGGTTGCATTGGCGTGGGCCATATCAAAATGGCACATCCAGCGATACTAATCTTCCGAGCAGGATTGAGATTGGTGGGACCAATCACCTATGGACCTTTGATCTTTCTGGGCGTGGAACGGCTGTAATCGCGACCGATCAGCCCGGGTTTTCCGCGGCTCGTGGTGGCGAGGAGCTTGCCGGGGTCGATCGGGTTTACGTTTGGGGTTACCGCGGTGAGCGGTCAGATCTTGTAGAGGTGCTTGCGTGTCTTGATGCGGATAGTGGCGAAGTAATCTGGGAACACGAGTTCTCCGATTTTATCAGTGACATCATTTACAACCGTTATAGCATCGGCTCGCCCACCGTCGACCCACAAACAGGCAATATTTATTTGATGACAACACCAGGGTTACTGCTGGGTTTTGACCATGACGGGAAATTGCTTTGGCAGCGGTCCATGATGGAGGAGTTTGGCCGGCTTACTTTCCCCAACGGCCGCACGGGAGCACCTTCCCTTGCCGGAAATCTTGTCATTGTCAACACCATCAGTACCAACTGGGGCCGTGAAGGGCCGGGTCGCAACCGGTTTTATGCATTCGACAAAATCAATGGTGAACTTGTCTGGTCGAGTACGCCTGGAGTTGGCCCCCCGTTTCTTAAAGACAGTTCATTCTCATCACCACGGTTTGATTGGCACGACGGTCAACCGGTTTTCTATGTGGGAACCGGTTGTGGCAACATCGTGTGTGTTAATGTGCAAACCGGCCATCCGGTCTGGCGTTTTCAGTTTGCAGCTGGTGGCGTGAACAGCTCGGTCGTACTGCATGAAGATGCAGTCATTGCCATTCATGGCAAGGAAAACATTGACGATACCGGCCGTGGCCGCATGGTTGCCATTCGTTACAACGGATCAACCGAGCCCGGATTAAAGGGGCCAACGGTACTCAATTCATCTGCAGAACTGTGGCGTAATGATGATCTGAGTATGTTCACCAGTTCCCCCGTGATTGTTGGTGATGATGTCTATCAAGTTACCGTGAAGGGTGACTTGGTCTGTGTCGATGCCAGAACCGGTCAGACAAGATGGCACAAGAAACTTGGCGCCGATCAGCTACATGCCTCCCCTGTTCATGCAGATGGGAAACTTTATATTCCCATGTGGCACGATGGGTTGTTTATTATCCGTCCCACCAATGATGGTGCCGAGATTCTTGACCAGGTGCAGCTTGATGGCAGATGCCTGGGGTCTCCAAGTGTTTGGAACGGCAGGGTCTATGTACACACCACAAAGAAGCTGTATTGCTTTGGTGGTGAGCGGATAGGTGCTAATCAACCTGCCATGCCAATAAACAAAGCCGCTTCTACTCCTCAATCCGGGAAGCTGATGCCGGTTCCAGCTGAGTTCTTGATACGTCCGGGGGAATCCCAAGCATTCGATGTGCGTAATACAGAAGGAGATTCGCTTAGTGTTTCCGAGCGAATGCTGGCTTGGTCAAAGTTCATTCCGGATTCAGGAAAAGTAAAGTCGGAAATTGACGGTCACTTTAATGATGATGGAGTTCTTGTTGCTACTCCTGGTGGCAATCGATCGGCAGGCGCATTTCGTTTGGTCAAGCAGTCCGAGGGGCAATCTGACAGTGAAGGTGTTGGGTATATCCGTGGGCGTGTTTTGCCCTCGCCACCGTATTCAGAGGATTTCCAAGGGTTCCAACTGAAGCACAAACGCAAGGATGGCAGATCATTTGCTTATCCCCCCCTACCATGGATTGGTGCCAGATTGAAATGGCAAATTCATGATTTTAGCGGCAATCAAGTACTGGCCAAAACACTTGATCGTTGGTTATTCCAGCGTTCCATTGTCTTTATGGGACATGCTGATGATCGCAATTATTCAATTACGGCGGATGTCATGAGCGATGGCAATCGAAGGCAGATGTCAGATGTGGGTCTAATCAACCAGCGTTATATCGTCACCTTGCGGGGCAATCCACAGCAATTGGAAGTCAACTCCAACATTGAACGCCTGTCGGCCAAGGTTCCTTTTTTATGGAAACCCGGAATCTGGTACCGACTCGCCACCCGAGTTGATGTTAACCAGGATGGCAGTGGGACCGTCATGGGTAAGGTTTGGCCGCGGGATGGTGTGCAGCCGTCTAGATGGAACATTGAAGTCCCCGTAAACCGGGTACACACTAATGGTTCTCCTGGCTTGTTCGGTTTTACACCAAATATTAAGTTCGGGGTGTACATCGATAACATCAGGGTCGAACCCAATGAGTAGCTTTCGCTATTAGCGAACATCACAGGATCTTATATGAAGGTTTGTTCTGTCCACCGAATCTTGAATTATATTTCACTCACTCGCCGTCTTTTGAGACACGGGGCTGAAGTTGGCCGTGGTGTCCAACGGAATGTTTATGCAGGAAGATTCGGCCAGTCCTGTAAACGCCTGGGCATAACTGTCTTGCAGCCAGGGTTTGTGTTCGTGCTGCTGAACATTGTGGGTACCGTCGCTCTCATGGGATGTTCGGGGTCAATGGTTGTGTCTGACTGGCCGCAATGGGGCCGCAATGCAACCAAGAACATGGTTGGCCTGGATGAGTATGGCATTCCATCCGACTTTGATCCAGGTAGACGGATCGGACGTAGTAATAAAATTGACCTTGCAAAAACCAGGCACATTAAATGGATTGCCGAATTGGGTTCCAATACCTACGGCAACCCTACCGTGGCCATGGGGCGTGTCTATATCGGCACCAACAATGACCTACCACGGGATCCCAAGCTTAAAGGTGACCGTAGCAATATTTACTGTTTGAACGAGGAATCTGGCGACCTCATTTGGCAGTTTTCCGCGCCCAAACTGGGGGCAGGCAAGGTCGGTGATTGGGAATATTTAGGCATCTGCTCATCACCGACCATTGATGGTGAACGGGTGTATGCGGTGACAAATCGATGTGAGGTTATCTGTCTTGATGCGGCCGGCTTGGCGGATGGAAACGATGGTCCGTTTCAAGATGAAGGGAAGTATCTGGCTGGTCCGAACCAATCAGCCATTGAAACAAGCGCCGTTGATGCGGACATTATCTGGCATTATGACATGGCGGGCGAACTGGGTGTCTTCCCGCATAATGTCACCAGTAGTTCTGTTCTAGTGGTTGGCGACAACGTGTATGCCACCAGTTCAAACGGTGTTGATTATTCGCACCGACATATTATTAATCCAAGAGCACCTGCGCTGATCGTTTTAGAAAAACATACTGGGAAACTGATCGGCGAAGAAATGTCCTCAATCAGTGGTCGTACATATCATGGCAACTGGTCGTCGCCATCATACGGTACGGTAAATGGTA